>Ga0170475_106934754_pt1 | contig 23284 bp, 10 predicted proteins | sample Soicark_Litter_5_FD_111474 | JGI IMG/M metagenome (GOLD analysis project Ga0170475, IMG submission 111474) | Avena fatua rhizosphere microbial communities from Hopland, California, USA. Combined Assembly of 48 SPs
ATCTTCGCCCTCGGTTTCGTGAATTCGCTCTTTGCGCTCCAGCTCGTGATGTTTGTCGAGAAAGAATTCAATATGACCGTGAGCGATGACGATCTGCATATCGATAACTTTCGCTCGATCGATGCGATCGCGGCGCTTGTGAGCCGCAAAGATACCTATTAGGCGCTATCTCGATGTAGGGAATGTTTTGGGCACGATCTGCCCAAGATCATCGTTTGCGGCCCACACATAAAAAGGAGCTGCATCTCGACATGAATCTCGCACTTACCGACCAACAGCAGGCTGATCAGCAGTCCTTCCGGCAGTTTGTCGATGCTCGCATTGTTCCTTATGCCGATCAGTTTGATCGCGAGGAGCGCACTCCAGCCGAGCTGATTCGCGCGATCGCCGATCAAGGGTATCTCGGGGCCGCCATCCCTCAAGCATTGGGCGGCACGGGTAGCGATATGGTGACCTTCGGGCTGTTGAACGAGGAGCTTGGCCGCGGCTGCTCGTCGATTCGCAGTCTGCTGACGGTTCACAGTATGCTGACCCATGTGATCTCGAAGCGTGGGAACAAATACCAGCGCGCAACCTGGCTGCCTCAGCTGATCGCTGGCGAGCTGATCGGCGCGTTTGGGCTGACCGAGCCAGATGTCGGCAGCGACGCCAAAAGTGTTACCACTTCTGCGCGCCCATCCGGCGACCGTTTCATCCTGAATGGGCGCAAGAAATGGACGACCTTTGGACAGATCGCCGATCTATTCCTGATCTTCGCCCAAGTCGAAGGTCGCCCAACTGCGTTTGTGGTCGAGCGCGACCGTCCAGGTTTCACCACCACACCGATCAGCGGGATGCTCGGTACCAAAGCCTCCATGCTGGCCGAGCTAACGCTGGAAGATTGCGACATCCCGCGCGAAAATATGATCGGCGGGATCGGGTTCGGGCTGGCAACCATTGCCACAGCGGCGCTCGATATCGGCCGCTACAGCGTGGCATGGGGCTGTGTCGGCATTCTCCAGGCGTGCCTTGAAGCATCGATCGCATACACGCGCGAACGCCAACAGTTTGGCGTGTACCTCAAGGATCACCAGCTGATCCGCCAGATGATTACCAACATGGTAACCAATGCCAAGGCGGCGCGGCTGCTTTGCCTCCAGGCCGGCGTGCTGAAGGATGCGGGCGACCCGCGCACGATCACCGAGACCTGGGTTGCCAAATATTTCGCATCGCTGGCCGCATCCCAGGCTGCCAGCGACGCCGTGCAGATCCACGGCGCAAACGGCTGTAGCGCCGATTATCCGGTGCAGCGCTATTTCCGCGATTCCAAGATTATGGAAATCATTGAGGGGAGTACACAAATCCAGCAGATCACGATCGCCGATCAAGCATACCAAAGCCAGGAAGCGCTCTGGTAGCCGCCCGGGCTACGTGCTCCCCCTGATCAACCAGATAGGAAGGCCCACGGCTATGATTCAAACCCAGAATGCGGCAGATACCGACGTGATCGCGAAGGCGAGCGCGGAAAAGGCCAAAAAGCAGTCGATCAAGTGTGTTGTCTGGGATCTCGATAACACACTGTGGGATGGGGTGCTGTTGGAAGATAGCCATGTCGCGCTGCGCGATCATGTCATGGATGTGATCAAAACTCTGGACGATCGGGGCATCCTGCACTCGATCGCCAGCCGCAATGATCACAGCGCGGCGATGGAGAAGCTCAACCAGCTGGGCATCGCCGACTATTTTCTCTACCCACAGATCAACTGGAACTCCAAGGCCGATTCGATCACGCATATCGCGAAGTCGATCAACATTGGCCTGGACACGATTGCATTCGTCGATGATCAGCCGTTCGAGCGCGAGGAAGTGGCGTTTGTGCTGCCTACCGTGCTGTGTGTTGATGCGTTCGATATCGGGCGAATGCCCGATATGGCGGTGATGCGCCCACGGTTTATCACCGAAGATTCCAGGCTGCGACGCCAGATGTACATGAGCGATGTTGAGCGAAACCAGGCCGAAACGACATTCGTCGGCTCGAACGAGGAGTTCCTAGCGACATTGGGCATGGTGTTTACGATCGCCCCTGCCGAGGATAGCGACCTGCATCGCGCCGAGGAGTTGACCGTGCGGACACACCAGCTCAACACCACCGGCTACACGTATTCGTACGATGAGCTCAAAGCATTTATCCAATCGGATACGCACCAGGTGCTGGTTTCATCGCTTGATGACAAATATGGGACATACGGCAAAATCGGCGTGACATTGGTCGAATGCCAGCCGGATATCTGGACGATCAAGTTGCTACTTATGTCGTGCCGAGTGATGTCGCGCGGGGTGGGCACAATCATGGTCAACTACATTATGCGGCTGGCCAAGGCGGCGAATGTGCGCTTGCAGGCCGAGTTTGTATCGAACGACCGCAACCGAATGATGTATATCACATACAAATTTGGCGATTTCCGTGAGGTCAGCCGTTCCGGCAATTTCATTCTCTTCGAAAATGACCTGAGCCGTATCCAGGAGTTCCCGCCGTACGTCGATGTACGAACATTCAGCTAGCATCCGGCAGATCGCCCATCCTGGCAGCCATCTCCCCAGCGCATTGGGGCGGGAATTGCACCTTCCCCGCACATCCCTCTTTTCGCTCGTGATCGGCGGCGAAGTGCCGATCACGAGCGAATCTGTTATCCCCAGATCAGTGGCGTCAGCACACTTCCCGGCACCGTCTCAGCAGCTTTATGAATGTGTGTCGCCGGTTGTTCCACATGAATCTCACCGACTGTAGCGCATAGATTCGGAACCAAGAAAGGAGCACGCCAAAGCAACACAACAAGTCAGGCTGGGTACGTGTCGGCTATCACCCTGAGGATGGATACATCCTCGATCGTAAGGAGTATCACGCATGAAGGGATTCATCGTTAAGGTCGCGATCGCAGCGTTCCTGATCCTGGGAAGCGTTGCGGTCGCGTCAGCCTCTCGCGCAGCGCTGCCGCCGCTGCCACCGCTGCCGCCATACGCGACGGCGGTGCATCAGGCCACCGCCTACGCCAAAACGGCGACGGCGTTCGCGAAGACGGCGACGGCCTACGCGCCGACGGCAAGCGCAGTAGTGAAGACAGCCACAGCATCCGTGCCGACCTCGTATGCCCAAACGGCAACGGCGTTCGCGAAGACGGCGACGGCGATTATCGCCACTGCAACCGCCGACCCATCGCAGCCGCTGCCGACTCTTCCGCCGCTGCACTAGTGTTTATGTAGTGTTGCTGGCGGCGCAGCCGCTAGCAACACTACATACTATAACTGGTCTGGGGGATGCAGCCGCCCAAGCGACGCTGCTGCATTCAGACGATGGAAGACGGCGGACGACGGACGATGCCGTCTTCCGCCCGTCGTCCGCCGAACACCGCCACAAGAGGACATATGTCCCTTGTAGGCGCATCGGCTCATGCACTAGAATAAACCATCCGGTCTTCGCCGCTAGCCCATTGCTAGGCGAGGGTATTGGGCACGGGCATCCGAGGTACGGCCTCCTGAAGCCTGATCCCTGATCCCCAATCCCTAACCCCTGTGCGGAACGTGCACTAGTACCTAGGTGTGCTCATGATCACATTTGCAGCGAATAAATGGCTTGTCCACCCTAAGCCAAATCCGAGCGCAGATATGCGGCTGTTCTGCTTCCCATTTGCCGGCGGTAGCGCATCGGCATTTTACAGCTGGTCGGCGCATCTGCCGGCGAACATTGAGCTCTGCGCAGTGCAGCTCCCTGGTCGTGAAACACGCATGCGCGAGCCGCTGTTTGATCGTGTGGCCCCGCTGACGCGAACCTTGGCCGATACGCTGGCACCATATTTTGATAAGCCGTTCGCGTTTTTTGGGCACAGCATGGGCGCGATTATCGCCTTTGAGCTTGCGCGTGAGCTGCGCCGCCAGGGGCAAACCAACCTCAAGGGGCTGTTTGTTTCAGCGCGCGTCGCTCCCCAAGCCGTGGTGCGGCAGCGCCCGGTTCACCAGATGACGGAGCCTGAGCTGATCGCGACATTGCGCAGATTCAACGGTACCCCCGAGATCGTCTTTCAAACTCCTGAACTGCTCGATATGCTGCTGCCGATGCTGCGTGCCGATTTTGCGATCAACGAATGCTATACCTATAGCGATGAGCCGCCGCTTGATATTCCGATCACTGTCTTTGGCGGCACAGGCGATACGATTGTGGACGCTCGCGAGCTTGATGGATGGGCACAACAGACACGTAGGGCCTTCCAGCTTCGCATGCTCGCCGGTGATCACTTCTTTCTCAACACAACTCAGCCGCAGATCATTCAGGCGATTGTCCACAGTCTGCATACGGCGGGCAGCGAGTAAAGGCTGGCGGAAATTTGGAAAGGAAGGGTACCATGGAGCTTGCTCGACTGCGGCCAGGCACCACGCCAAAGGAAATGCCGGCGTGGGTCATTCGCGAGGATCGCCACGGGGTTCCGCATCAGGCGATGCAGATGGAATATGTCGAGGTGCCCAAGGTTGGGCCAAATGATGCGTTGGTACAGGTCAAGGCGTCTGGCATCAACTACAATGGTCTCTGGGCATGCATGGGCCAACCAGTGCCGCTTTCGCGCCTCAAAACCGGCTATGATTTTCTGATCACCGGCAGCGATGCGGCTGGTGTAGTCTGGCAAGTTGGCGAGGCAGTCAAGCGCTGGAAGCCGGGCGATGAGGTGGTGGTGCATTGCAACGTGAGCTGCAATCAGTGCGCCTACTGTAGCGGCTTCGACCCGCTGGCGTGCGAGGAGCAGAAGATCTGGGGATATGAGACGAATTGGGGCGCGTTTGCCCCTTTTGCGCGGGTGCAGGCCCAGCAGCTGTTGCCCAAGCCGCCGCACCTGAGCTGGGAGGAAGCCGCGTCGTACAGCCTGTGCTACTTCACCGCCTACCGCATGCTTGTGACGCGAGCGCACATTCAGGCCGGCGAACATGTGCTGATCTGGGGCGCGGCGGGCGGCCTGGGCGTCTTTGCTATTCAGCTGTGCCACTTGTATGGGGCTACCCCGCTGTGCGTCGTCTCCTCCGAAGAGAAGATGGCCTTCTGCCGCGAGCTTGGCGCTGATCGCGTGCTGAATCGCAGGGAGTTTGATCTCGGTAATAGCGCCGGTATGCGCGAATTTGGCCGGGCGCTGCGAAGCATGTCGGGCGGCCGCGACCCGGATATTGTCTTTGAGCATGTTGGCCAGGAAACATTTCCCGCGAGCATGTTTCTGTGCAGTAAGTTCGGCCGGATCGTCGTCTGCGGGGCGACTTCGGGCTACGATCTAAACTTTGATGTCCGCTATCTCTGGATGCGTCAGAAAACCATTATCGGCTCGCATTTCGCGAACTCGTATGATGCAGAGCGCGCCAATCGCTTGATGCTCGAACAGCGTATTCGCCCGATTCTCTGGAAAACAATGCCTTTTGAGCATATTCCTGCCGCACAAGCGCTGCAAGCGGAGGCGTGCCACATGGGGAAAATCGCTATCGAAACCGGCCAGCAGCTCTTCTAGCACGTCATAGCATACGCAGTAGGGGATTCGCCGAAGCGGCGGATCTGTGCTCCGCTCAGGGTTCACAAAACAATTAGGGACGCAAAAGTACATAATCATCCCAGGCGCTTCTGGACAAGATGACCAGTGCATCTTGTCATTAGGATGCTTTATTTTTAGAGAGTCCCTTCGTCTTCTCGTGGCCCGTGTTCAGGCAGCTTTGCCGCGAACGCGGGCCACGAGTGATCCTCGTACAATTCAGTAGTGGTCAAGCAAGAAGGTTAGGACTTACGCAGTTGGCGCGTTGAGACTTCGGCACAGCGGCACTTCCTTTTTTCTCTTTGTTGTTTTTTTGCGCTCGTAGAGCGCAAAAAACAACAAACATATATCAAAAGTACCATGCTGCCGCAGGCAAAAACACGTCGTTGTGGCGCGTGATGGCTCAACTGCGTAAGTTCTAAAGGTGTTTTGATCCCTGCGCGGAATGCGCACTAGGAGACGCCTGGTGCGAGCGGGGTCATACCAATGAAGCTTCCGAGAACCTCACTTGGCCTGGATCGAAACCGAGGCGGTCATATTCCAGCGCAGCTGTGGGTCGAGCTTGCGCGGGATGATGATAGCAACATAGCTGATATCGCCCTGAAGGTTCTCGCCGCGCTGCTTGATGTGGCTCACAGTACCATCGAGCGTGACCTGTGGGAGCGCGTCGAAGGTGATCGTCGCCGGTGCCTGCTCCTGAATCTTCGCGACTTTCAGCTCGGTGAGATCAGTGGTTTCAATCTGCCATTGTGTAAGATCCGCAACAACTGCCGCAACATCAGTTGGCCCAGCGGCCTCGCCAACTTTCAGGTTCATCAGCACCACCGTGCCATTCATTGGTGCCACAAGTGTGGCCTGTGTAAGTGCAAGCTGCGCCTGTTTGAGCGCGACATCGGCAATGGCGACATTGGCTTGCGCTGCTGCGAGATCAATCGTTCGCGGCCCGGCTGTCAAGTGCGTGAGCTCGGCTTGCGAGATATCGCTCTCGGCCTGTGCCGCGCCGACATTGCCGGCACGCTGATCGCCAACCATCTTTGCGTAATTGGCCTCCGCCTGGGCGACCTCGGCGCGTGCGTTGGCTAGCTGATCGGCATCCGCGCCGGCCATAAGCTTATCGAGGTTCGCCTGGGCTTCGCGCACGCCTGCCTGAGCTTGGTCAATGCCGCTGACCTCCGCCTGTTGGGCGTTCTGGTAGCCCACACGCGCCTGCTCAAGATCATGCTGGGCGTTCTGCATCGCTCGTAGCGCGGCAGCCTCACGATCCTTGGCCTGCTGTTGGATATCAGCTGGGGCTTTGGCCAGCTGCGCGCTTGCGCGCTGATTATCCCAGTAGATCTGGTTATAGGCATCTTGCTTGTCGCGCAGATCGTTGGCGGCCTTTTCCATATCGGCCTGGGCGTGTGTTTTCGCCACCGAAAGGCTATCGCGCGTGGCCGCCGCAACCGTATTGGCCTGATCGAACTGCGCCTGGGCCACCTGCCGATCGGGCGTTGTTGGCCCAGCTACGAGCTGTGCCAGATGCGCGCGCGCCTGATCCTGTCGCGCCTTGGCAGCGGCAAGATCGTTGGTGGTGACATCCCCGCCGACTGCGCGAAGCTGGGCGAGTGAGCGCGCCACCTGGGCTTTGGCAACCGCAATTTCTTCCGGCGCGGCTCCAGTCTCCAGCACAATATCCTGAGCCTTGGCCTGATCGAGCTGCGCCTGCGCCTGCGCCACCCGCAGTGCCAGTTCGCGCGTATCCAGGCGGGCAAGCGGCGTATTGGCCGTGACCTTGTCGCCCTCTTTGACCAACAGCTCACGGATCACGCCAGCAGACGTAAAGCGCAGCTCGGCGCTGGCGACAGGGACAACTTTGCCTTCGACGATTACATGCGGGTCGGCCAGCACCGTCGGCTGAGGTTCGCTCTGGGCGAGCGCTTGCGCCTGGCTAGCTTGCTGCCGATCCAGCGTCAGATACGCCACAGTTCCGATCAAGGCCACTAAGATCAGGCTGAGAATCAGTTTTTTCATCTGCATTACCTTTTCAGGCTGCTTCTAAAATCTGGTCTGAGCACGCATGCGCGCGCGTATCGAGCATGCCATCGGCCACAAGCAGCGTGCGCCCAACGCGTTGCGAGAGATCTTGATCGTGTGTGACCATCAGAATGGTTTTACCATTGGCGACCAGATCTTCAAAGAGCTGGAACACCGCCTCCGCTGTGCGCGAGTCGAGATTGCCGGTCGGCTCATCGGCCACCAGCAGCGGTGGATCATTGGCAAGCGCGCGCGCAATCGCGGCACGCTGCTGCTGCCCGCCCGATGTTGCTGCGGGCAGCTTCTGCGCGTGATCGGCCATATCAACCGACTCAAGCAGAGCGAATGCGCGCTCTCGGCGCTCCTGACGATGATATGTAGCGCAGAAATCCATCGGAAGCATCACGTTTTCCAGAATTGTGAGGGTGGGGAGTAATTGGAAAAACTGGAAGATCACGCCAACTGTGCGCCCGCGCCAGGCTGCCATCTGGTTCTCGTTCAGGGCGTGTATGGCGGTCTGGGCAACAAACACCTCGCCTGAGCTTGGCCGATCAATGCCCGTCAGGAGATTAATCAATGTCGATTTGCCACTGCCGGATTTGCCGATGATGGCCACGAACTCGCCAGCGTTCACCTGGAGATTAGTCGCGTGGAGTGCGGTGAACGGGCCAGCAGCGCTCTGGTAGGTTTTCACCACGCGCCGCAGTTCAATAAAAGCCGTTGGCACGCGATCTGCACATAACGCTGCGGCGGGCGGTTTGGATCGGGTAAGGAAACGCTTGAACACACACTTCCCCTAGCGCGAACAAACAACAGGCCGCAGATCGTTCTCACCACTATCAGCCCATTATTGCTACCTGCGTGTAATTGCCGGCGTGGCGGCATGACCGGTTTAAAGACCATTGTATACAGGAAAACCGTCCCTGAGAAGGGACATCTGTCCCGAACCGGGCCGGCGCAGCAAGGGATTCCAACGTATCAAAACTACGTTTTTGATCTATAATTCACCGTGATCATGATCAGGTCATACTCGCTTCAATGATGAAACCACATCTTGTTTTCAATGTCGATCCGGTGAACCCAGGAATTGGAGCAAGGAGTTGCTATGTCGATGCATTTTATGTCTGCACCGGTACAGCTTCACATTGATTTGCCACACAAAATACAGCTGCCACGCCGCCCAAGCACATTGGTGACACGTCCGCGACTGACGGAGATGCTTGGGAACGTTTTGCAGCAGAAATTAATAGCACTGATTGCGCCGGCCGGTTATGGCAAAACCTCGCTGCTGATCGATCTGGTGCACTCCAGCACGCTGCCGGTCTGCTGGTATACGCTGGATAGCTACGATACCGATGCCTGGGAATTCCTGCGGTACTTGACGGCAGCTATTCGCCGTCGCTTTCCTGAGGCGCTGCTCCAAACGATGACGCTGATCATTAGCCACGAGCAGATCCCTTTACAAACCGTTGTCACAACCTTTATCCGCGAATTCTGCGCTATCGATGATGAGTTGCTCCTGTGTATCGATGATTGGCACTGCGTCAACGATGTGCCAATCATCAACGATATTGTGGCCCAGCTCATTACGCGTTGCCCAAACAGCCACGTCATTCTGGCATCGCGTGCGCATCCAGCGCTGCCTAATCTGATGCTGCTGGCGGCCCGGCGGCAAGTTACCTTTATCGATGAGATCGTGCTGCGCTTCTCGGATGAGGAGCTGGCAAAGGTGATATCTGCCGAAGGGATGCGCATGTCGCCGGCGCAGGCGGCCAAGCTGCACGCCGAAAGCGAGGGCTGGATCAGTGGCGTGCTGTTGGCGCTCCAGGCGGCGCGCGGCGATGTCGATGCCGTCTGCTCAAGTGGCACCTCGATCAGCCGCTCGGTGCAGCGCTTCCTGGCCGAGCAGGTGTTCAACCAGCAGCCGCCGCATCTCCAGCAGTTTCTGTGCGAAACGTCGCTGCTGAAGGTGCTGACAGCCGATGCGTGCGATGCGTTCCTGGGCCGCTCAGATTCGTGGGCCACGCTGGATATGCTGCTCGCGCAGCGGCTCTTTATCAGTGAGAGCACCCCCGGCGTGCTGCGCTATCATGCCCTGTTTTGCGAATTCCTTCAGCAGCGCTTGTACACAACCAACCCGGCGCGCTGGCGTGAGCTGCGTATACGCATGGCTGCCCGCTTGATGGAGCAGCATCAATGGGCACCGGCCTTCGACATTTTTGTGAGCGTCGGAGATCATGCGTCGGCATGGCAGGTGTTGCGCCTGGGCGGGCAGGAATTGTATCTCCAGGGCCGGCTGGAAACGCTGGAGCATGCCTTTGCGCTCCTGCCGAGCGAGATGCTGGATGTTGCGCTGCTCTGCCTTCGAACGCGGGTGGCGCTGGATCGTGGGCGTACCGATGAAGCAAAACAGTTTATTCAGCATGCTGCCGAGCTATGTGGCGAAGATCCCGTATCCGAAGTCAGCCATCTTCAGGCCGTGCTGAAACGCGTGAGCGGGCACTACCAGGAAGCCCACGATCTGGCGCAGCAGACGGTTCGCAGCACCAATGATCCATTGCTGCTGTGCGAGGCGCTGCGTACATTCGGCACCTGCCAGCAGCGCCTCGGTCTGCCGGATAAAGCGATCACCACCCTTCGCCAGGCGCTGATGATCGCTCAGTTGCATCATGTGACAATGGTGGTGGCGCAGGTGCAGCACGAGCTTGCGATATGCTACAACGGGATTGGCCAGTTTGCCGCCGCCGAGGATGCCTGCATCCAGGCCGAAACATGCTGGTCGGAGATCGGCAATATCGGCCGCCGCGCGCTTACGCGCAATAGTCAGGCGCTTAATCAGGCGCTGACCGGCCGCTACCGTGAGGCATTACGAACATTGCACGGGGCGCTTGAGGATGCGCACAATGCCGGGATTCCGCAGTATGAGGCGGCGGTTCTTTCCTCGTTCGGGGATATCTACACCGAGCTGATGCTGTGGGAACGCGCCACCGCCGCCTACAACGAAGCGCTTGAGGCCGGCGGCACCGCCTTTATTCGCGGCCATATTCACATCGCGCGGATCGGCACGCTGGTTCACCAGCAGCAGTATGCGGCGGCCGGGCTGGCGATCGAGCAGCTCCCCGAGGCGACCGCGCAGCAGCATACGATCATGCTGCTTTTGCTGCGCGCAAAATTAGCCGGCGCGATTGGTGATAGTGAATCTGGCCTGGCCTACGCGCAGAAGGCGCTCGCGCTAAGTGTGTCGAGTGCGATGCTGCCGGAACAGATCCGCGCCTGGGCTACCTGCGCGTGGCTCCACGATCAAAAGCGTCCTATCGATGATCAGGCGAGCGCCGACGCGCTTGAGCAGGCTGTGAAGCTGTGCGATCGGCTTGGCAACGATACAGTGCTGGTGATCGAGAGCCGCGCGCTACGCACGCTGATCCAACGGCTGCTGCCCCAATCGGCGCGCGCCCGATCATGGCTGATCCAGCAGGATCTGTTTGACCAAATTGCTGCGACGGTAAGCCGAGAAGGTATGGGGAGTGCGGATGAGCCGATCGATGGCATTGCACTGGCGCTGGGCCAATCGGATACCAGCCCAGCTGCCACGCTGCCCGCAGCCGCTGCCCCACCAGCGAATCCTTGCCAGATTCTTCGCGCACGCTTTCTCGGCGGCGATGACATCTGGGTGAGTGATCGCGCGTTTAGCCTGGGGCACGGCCGCCCACGCGAGGTGCTGGCCTACCTGATCCTCCATCCGCATGGGGCGACACGCGCGCAGCTCTACCGTTGTTTCTGGGGCGAGCACTATGTGTTCGATGATAGCAACGCCTTGAGCCGGGTTATCTACCGGCTGCGGGCCGCGCTCCCACGCGGTGCGATTGTGACGATGAGCCGCGATATGTATTACCTGGATCAGTCGGTTGTCTCGATCGATTGCGATGTCGAGAAGTTCTACGCATTGCTGAATAACAACCCCTTGGAACAGGACGAGCAGCGACATATTCAGGCGGCCTGGCAGGCGATTGAGCTGTATCGCGGGCCATTTCTCCCCAGCCTGGATACATCGTGGTGCGTGCAAATTCGGAACCAGCTCGAACGCCGCTACCGCCACGCGCTGCGTCTGGTAGCCGAATCGAGCGAGCATACTGGTATCTATCAGAAGGCGCTGGAGCTTTTTCAGCAGCTGCTGACCTATGATACGACAAATATCGCGGCACACGCGGGGGCGATGCGCTGCTATATCGCGCTGAGCGAGCCGTCGATGGCAATCGAGCAATATCGCTTACTCGCAAGAACGTTGAACGATACATTGGGGATTGAGCTCGATTCCGCCTCCGAGCCGGAACGGCTGTATCGGAGCATCCTGGCAGGCTAGTGCGCTTTCACGCAGGGATGGGGTTAGTGATTGCGATGCGCTTTCTGTTTGCGCCCTGGCCTCCTCTCCCGTCGCGACGGGAGAGGAGGCCAGGGCGTGTGCCCTTTGGGCGTGACGGGGCGAGGATCTCCAGCGACGTGGAACGCTGCATGTCCGTCATTTGAACCCTGCCTTACGCCTGGGTCATATCGCTCGCGCCCTGCCGGTGCCACCCCAGGTCGGCAATCGGCGTATCCAGTGCCTCGACCATTGTGGATAGAATCCCCTGATAGGCCACTGCCAGCTGACGAATCGTTGCATCGTCAAACAAGCTGGTGGCATAACTGAACGACCCACGCACGCGGCCATCGCGGTTCACCACCACCAATAAGAGCTTATGAATCATGCCTCCCCCAGTGGTCGATAGGTCGACTGGCTGTGTTTGCAATCCTTTGCGCCCCTGGCTGGTGTGCTGCTCCATAAAGTTAAACGCAACCTGCCTATAATCCTGCCCGTCTGCGCTCAAACTTTCGAACAGCTTATCGACCGGCATATATCGATAGTCATAGGCTTCGAGATATGTATCGCGCGTGCGGCGCAGCACCTGCCGCAGAGTCGGCCTGCCCGAGAGATCGGCCGGCACCAGCAGTGTGGTGGCAATAAACCCGATCATGCGCTGAGTTTGTTCAAGATCGCGGTTGGAATTGGAGCTGCTGATCACAACCTGATCCTTGCCGATATAGGCACCCAGCAGCACGTTGAACGCCGCCATCAGCGTGATTGAAAACGTCGCGTGCTCGGTGCGGCTCAGGTTGCTGAGGCGTGTGACGAGATCTTCGGGAATCGTGAAATCATGGCTCTGGTAGGGCAGTTTGCCCATAGGATGTACGCCCAACACGGCCGAGTTGCCCGCCAGCCGCTGCCGCCAATAGGCAATGTAGGATTCAAGCCCCCCGCCTGCGTACAATTGCCGTTGCCAGGCCAGGTAATCGGCATAGTGAATGGTCGGTTCGGGCAGCGGCGATGCAGCCCCGCTTGCAAACGCATCATAGATGCTTGCAAGCTCATCCAAAAAGAGCTCAAACGCCCAGCCATCGGCGATGATATGGTGAATGACAAACGTGAACAGATATTCCTGTTCGCCCAGTAGGATAAGCTGTGTGCGCCAGAGCGGACCGCTGCCGAGATTGAATGGCTCCTGTACACAGCTTCTGGCTTGCTGAAGCGCCGTTTCCACACGCTCCTGATAGTCCAGCGCGCGCAGATCGATGATCGACAGCACAGCATCCGTGGGCGGCGCGATCTGCTGCATGAGCTGCCCATCGACGATCAGAAAACAGGTTCGCAAAGCTTCGTGTCGGCGTATCAGCTCGCTCAGGGTACGCTCCAGCGATCGAATATCGAGCGTGGAGGTGATCAACACCGAGGAGTTGATCGTCATCTGCGGCTGATCGTGGGCGACGATCCATTCCTGCGCATACGAGGCCGCGATCAGCTGACCGTGGGGCACCGGTGCAATTGCCGGCAGAACGTGCGGGGTGTGGGATTGCTGTTCGCCAATGGCGATCGCGAGTTCTGCAATTGTGGGCGATTCGAACAGGTGCCGCAGCGTTAGCTGGATCTCGAAAGCGGCGTTCATCCGATGGATGAGCTGTGCGGCAAGCAATGAATGCCCGCCCAGCGTGAAGAAGTTGTCGTGGATACCGATCGGCTCACGCGCGAGCACCGCGCCCCAGATATCCGCCGCCGCCTGTTCGATCGGCGTTCGCGGCGCGACATAGATATGTGCGATCGGCGGCTGGTGCTCCGGCGCTGGCAGTGCGCGACGATCAATCTTCCCAGCCGATGTGATCGGGAATTCCCGCAGCACCACGAACGACGCGGGCACCATATACTCCGGCAGCTGTTCCAGGAGGAATCCACGCAGCAGGGCGATCAGCGCGGCATCCTGCTCATCCTGTCGGTACGGCTCATGCGGCACCAGGTAGGCGATGAGCCGCGTGTCGCCGCGAGCATCGGCGTCGGCCAGCACAAGCACCTCCTGCATCGCCGGGTGTTGGCGCAGCGTGGCCTCAATTTCGCCAAGCTCGATCCGGTAGCCGCGCACCTTGATCTGTGCATCGGCGCGGCCAACAAAATCAAGGTTGCCATCGGGTAAGTAGCGCACAATGTCGCCGGTGCGATACAGGCGCGCGCCGGCTGTGTCGCTGTATGGGTCGGGGATGAACCGTTCCGCCGTCAGATCCGGGCGGTGCAGGTAGCCGCGCGCCAGGCCCGCGCCACCAATGTACAGCTCGCCGGCCACGCCAATCGGCAACGGCTGCATCGCGCGGTCGAGCACATATGCGCGGATGTTTGCCAGTGGCCGCCCGATCGGCACTCGTGCCTCCGGGAGCTGATCGCCAGGGGCATAGGCAGTTGCGGTGATCGTTGTCTCAGTGGTTCCGTAGGCGCTTTGCCAATGGCTATTCGCGCCGCCCGGAAGCTGTTTCCAGGCGGCCAAGCGCTGCGCCGAGACACGGTCGCTGCCGGCGATCAGCAGCCGGAGTGCTGCCGGCACGCTTGCGCCAGAAAGCTCAAGCGCGGCTGTCCATTCGTGCCAGAAGGGTGCCGGTAGATTCAGCACGGTGATCCGCTCGCGCTCGATCAGCCGGGTGAACTCGGCGAATGAGCCAGCCATGGGCGCTGCCTGAACGACCACCGCCGCGCCACATAGCAATGTCGGAAAGATCTCCTCGACCGCAACATCGAAGCTGAGCGATGCGAATTGCAACACCCGGTCGGTGGGCCGCAGACCGAAGCGCTTGATCACGGCAAGATGATGGTTGACCAGCGCGCGGTGCGGAACTGTCACGCCCTTTGGCCGGCCTGTCGATCCGGATGTGTAGATCACATACGCCAGGCTTTCGGCCGCTCCGGCTGTTGCGGGCGGCTCGTCGCTCGTTATCGTCGCCGCCATCGCCGGCCAGTCGGCGTCGATACACACCACCTGGGCCTGGTGGGCTGGGATCGCTTCCATAAAACGCTGCTGAATGAGCAATACGGCTGGCTGCGCATCGCTCAACAGATATCCCAGGCGTTCGGCGGGAAGCTGCGGATCGAGCGGAACATACGCGCCGCCAGCCTTCAAAATCGCCAGCAACCCGATCAGCAGCTCGGCTGATCGCTCCATGACAATGCCCACAAGTGTGTCGGTATCCACGCCTAGGGCGCGCAGGTGATGTGCGAGCTGATTGGCGCGCTGGTTTAGCTGGCGATAGGTCAGCGCCGCGCCTTCGGCCACTATCGCGATCGCATCGGGTGTTTGGGCCGCTTGCGCCGCGAAGAGCTGATCAACCGTGGCGTCAAGGGGCGCGTCGGCGTGTGTGTTGTTCCAATCCACCAGCAGGCGCTGCTGCTCGGCCTGGCCTAAGAGCGGCACATACTGCACTGGCCGATCCGGCTCGGCGACAATATGCTCCAGCAGCGTCAGCAATTGATCGCGCATGCCTGCGATCATCTCGGCATCAAAGAGATCGACGCTGTACTCAAATGTCCCAATCACGGCTTCCGCACCCTCTTTGAAATTGAGGATGAGATCGTAGTGGAGCACGTGCTGGTTTTCCATTGCCATGCCGCCAGGAAGATCGAGCGACGCGGCGCTGGCAGTCGGGTCGATTTGCAGCTCGAACAGCACCTGGAAGATTGGGCTATAGCTCAGGGTGCGCTCGGGCTGGATCGTCTCGATCAGCATGCTGAAGGGCAGATCCTGGTGCGCGTAGGCATCCAGGCAGGTTGCTTGCACGCGCCGCAGCAACGTGCAGAACGATGGGTTATCCGCCAGATCGGTGCGTAGCGCCAGCATATTCACGAAGCAGCCGATCACCGCTTCGATCTCGGGGCGGGTTCGCGCCGCCGCCGGGCTGCCGACAACAATATCATCCTGGCCGCAGATCCGCGCCAGCAGGGTCTGAAACGCCGCCAGCAGGGTCATGAATAGAGTGGCGTCGTGCCGCAGGCCAAGCGCGCGCAACGATTGCTGGAGCGCTGGTGGCAGCAGGAAGCTCAGCCGCGCGCCGCGGGTGGATTTCACGGCTGGGCGTGGGCGATCGGTTGGAAGCTCCAGGAGTGGCGGCGCGCCTGCAAGCTGGCGCTTCCAATACGCGCGCAGCTGCTCCAGCTGTTCGCCCTCAAGCGCCTGTCGCTGCCAGACCGCGTAATCGGCATACTGGAGCGGCAGAACTGCCGGCGCGAGTGACTGCCCGCTTGCGAATGCGCGATAAAATGTGGATAGCTGCTCGACCAGCAGATTCATCGACCAGCCATCGACGATCAGATGATGCACCGTCAGCAGCAGGATATACGCGTTCTCATCCAGATGCAGCAGCCCAACGCGCAGCAGCGGTGCCTGGCTCAGATCAAATGGCCGCTGAATGGTATCGGCGAACCGATGCGCAGCCCACTCCTGCTCGGCAGGAGCAAGCGTGCGTAGATCGGCATAGCTGAGCGGCAATGGGACATCCGGCTCGATGATCTGCTCGGGGCGGCCATCAACTTCTACAAACCGCGTCCGCAGCGCCTCGTGGCGGCGGATGAGCGCAGCCAGACTTTGCTCGAACGCACTGCGATGCAGCGGGCCGTTCAGGTGATCCACCCGCGAAATAGCATACAGCCGGGTGCCCGGCTCAAGCTGCTCGACCAACCACAGCGGCTCCTGTGCGAACGAAAGTGGCACCGGTGCCCCCGCCGGCCTGGGCGGAATGGGCGGCGGAGCGTTGGCCGCGCGCGTGTTGGTGCTGCCGTGCATGCGCTTATCGAGCGCGGCCTGCTTTGTCGCCGAAAGGCGCTCACGCCGCGCGGCCAGCTGGGCCTGCCGTGATCCATGCGGCAGCGCCTCTATAAACGGTGCAGCTGCATCCAGATGCGCCGGGGCAGCTGGCTCATCGGCCGCGAGCGCTGATGGGGCCGGGTTGATCGACGACATGGCGCATCTCCTCATTTAAGCAAAGCTCAACTCTGGCTCTTTTTTGCGCGGACTTTCGCTCGCAGCGCGTGAGCCTGCCCCTCGACAGGCCCATCCTTGCGTCGGGATTCCTCGGGACGAACGGCAGAATTCATAGTGTATGGTTTTATCGCCTGCCTGGCGACAAAACCTCCAATGCACGTATTCCGTGCCGTACACAGAGCAATAGGTGCTCACACCTGCACCTCACTGAGCGATTCCAGATCAGCAATCCAGCGCTCTTCAATCGAAAGCGCGAGATCGGCGATGGTTGGCTCCTCGAACAAGCGGCGCAGCGGCAGTTCGACCTGAAATGCGGTGTTGATGCGGTAGATGATCTGCCCAGCCAGCAAGGAATGCCCGCCGAGCGCGAAGAAGTTATCGTGAATCCCGATCAGGTCGCGCTTGAGCACCGCGCTCCAGATAGCTGCCAGCTCCTGTTCGACGGCTGTGCTGGGAGCGGTGTAGGTTGACGCGCTATCCTCGGTGGGCGGCGGCAGAAGGCGGCGATCCAGCTTGCCACCTGGCGTCAGTGCGAGCGCCGGGAGCGTGATGAACGTTGACGGTATCATATACTCCGGGAGACGTTCGCGTAGAAAGGCGCGTAGCTCCGCCATCGAAAGCGAGCATTCGGGTATTGCTTGGTCGGTAGCGGCCGATGCGAGTTCCTGCGTGGGAACGATGTACGCCACCAGGCGCTTGTCGCCCGGCACATCTTCATAGGCCAGCACCACCGCCTGGCGCACCCTGGGATGCCGCGCCAGCACGGCTTCGATCTCGCCAGGTTCGATGCGATAGCCACGCAGCTTCACCTGATCATCCAGGCGACCGAGGAACTGGATGGTGCCATCAGGCTGTTGGCGCGCCCGGTCGCCAGTGCGGTAAAGCCGCTGCCCTGGAACGGCGCTGAAGGGGTTGGGCACAAAGCTCTGCGCTGTCAGGTCGGGTTGGTTCAGGTAGCCCCACGCCAACCCAGCGCCGCCAATATAGATCTCGCCGGGTAATCCAACCGGCAGCTGCCGAAGCATGGAATCGAGGATGTAGATCTGCGTATTCTGAATCGGTCTTCCAATCGGCACATCGCGCAGCCGCATTGCCTCGCCCGGCGGCAGATCCGCCGCTGTAGCGATCACCGTGGCTTCGGTCGGCCCGTAGCTGTTCACCAGGTGTACGCTGGCCCCGACGTGTTGCTGCCACGCAGCCAGCCGTTCGACCAGAGCACGTTCGCCGCCAATGATCACCAGCCGGAGTGTGGCGGGGAGTTCTTGCTGAGCCTCGGCGAGGTGCAGCGTCAGCGCGTGCCAGTACGCCGTCGGCAGATCGAGCACGCTGATCTGCCAGTCGCGGCAGCGCGCAAGGAACAGCGGGATGGTGTCGAGCGCAGCATGATCGCGAAGCACCAGTGTCGCGCCTGCGATCAGGCAGGGGAAGATCTCCTCGAAGCTTGTATCAAAGCTGAGTGATGCGCATTGGAGCACACGATCAGCTGGAGTGATCGCATACTGCCGGCGCGCCGCTTCGCTCAAATTCACGAGCGATCGGTGCGGCACCATCACGCCTTTCGGTCGCCCAGTTGAGCCAGAGGTGTAGATGATATATGCCAGCTGCGCCGATTCGCTGGTGTTGGCGGGCGCGCTAGTCGGGAGCTGGGCGATCACGCTCGCGTCGCGGTCGAGCTGGATCAGCCGAGCGCGGCAATCGGCGAGCAAGGGCTGCTGCTGCGCGTGGGCGAGGATGCACTCGGCCTGTGCATCGGCCAGAATCCAGTCCAGCCGCTCACGCGGTGTAGCCGGATCAAGCGGCAAGTACACCGCGCCGATCTTCAGCACTGCCAGCAGCCCAATGATCGCATCCGGTGAGCGTTCCAGGCACAGGCCTACACAGGTCTGCCGACCGATGCCAGAAGCCAGCAGATGGTGCGCAAGTTGGTTGGCGCGCTGATCGAGCTGCCGGTAGGTGAGCTGCTGATCGTGCCACATCAGGGCGATCGCCTCGGGCGTGTGTTGCGCTTGCCGCTCGAACAGCGTGTGGATGCCGGCATGCTGGGTGTAGGCTGCCTCGGTTGCATTCCACATGGCCAGCATCTGGGTGTCAACATCGCTGAGTAGCGGCAGCTGGTACACCGGGCAATCCGGCGTGGTGGCCACAGCGGCGAGCAAGGTGGTGAACAGGGCGGCGAGCCGCGCGACTGTCTCGGCGGTGAAGAGCGTTGCATCGTAGGTGATCTCGCCGGTGATCTCTTCGCCCTCATACAGCAGCATCGTCAGATCGCACATCCCCTGCCCAGTGCTAGCGGCAGGTAGCTCACGCGTGTCTGCTGCGATCAGATCCTGCTCCAGCGTGAACTGCGGATAGTTTTGCATCTGGAACATCACCTGGTACAGCGGGCTACGGCTTAAATCGCGCGGCGGCTGGAGCGCCGCCACAATCTGCTCGATCGGCAGATCCTGGTGGGGATACGCATCCAGGCATATTTCGCGCACACGCCGCACCAGCGCCCGAAACGTCGGGTGGTCGCGCATATCGATTCGCAGCGGCAGCGTGCTGATAAAACAGCCCAGCAATGGCTCCAGCTCAGGCAGCTGACGCCCCGCCAGCGATGTGCCAATCAGCAGATCATCCTGCCCGGCCAGCTGCGCCAGCAGCACCCCAAAGGCCGCCACAAGGATCATAAAGAGCGTGGCCTGTTCGCGCTGGCCGAGCTGCTTGAGCTGCGCGGTCAGCGGCGCGGCGATCCGCACCGGCCACCCACGCTCACGATAGGACTGGATGGCTGGGCGGGCGTAATCGGTGGGCAGATCGAGCAGGGTAGGAACCCCGGCCAGCTGCTCGACCCAATACCTGAGCTGCGCCGCATACACACCCTGCTGGATCTGCTGGCGCTGCCAAACCGCGTAATCGGCATATTGGATGGGCAGATCCGGCAGTGGCGCTGGCTGCCCCTGGAGCAGCGCGCGATATAGCGCCAGCACCTCATGCTGAACAATCGTGTCGATCGACCACCCATCGGTGATCAGGTGATGCATGCGCAGCAGCAGAATGTGATAATCCTGGCGCAGCCGAATCAGCATCGCCGACCACGGTGGGCCGAGCTGAAGCTGGAGCGGCCGTGCTCGCTCACATTCAACGATCTGTCGAGCGGCCTGGCCGCGCTCTGATTCCGGCAGGTGTTGGAGATCAATCAGCGGTATCACCGGCGCGGCGTGGAGCGTTGAGTTGATCTGCTGCGTGACCTGGCCTTCCCGAACAATGTAGGTTGTTCGAAGAATCTCGTGCCGCCGCACCAGCTCGTGCAGCGCCTGCGTCAGAACAAGCTCATCGATCGCATAATCGAGGGTATGTGCATGCGTAATAATATAGCTGGTGCTGGTTGGATCGAGCTGCTGGAGAAACCAGAAGCGTTCCTGAATAGCCGAAAGCAGCACCGGCGCAGCGGGATCGCGCCTGGGAATGGTGGTGAAGCTGCTAGGTTGCGCTGCCCCAGCTTCCGGCCCACGCAGCTGCCGCACCAGCAGCTCGCGCTTGGTGGAAGAAAGGGCGGCCCGTCGTTTGAGCAGTTCTTCCTTGGAATACATCGCTAGCATTCTTTATGTCGTGGTGTTTCAAACCCTGCGAATCTGGTGGGCCAGGAGCATATCCTCATCGAGCGTCTCGATCTCGGCGAGCCATAGCTCCTCGATCGAAAGCGCAAGCTCGGCAACTGTTTGCTCTTGAAACAGCCAGCGCAGTGGTAGCTCAATCTCAAGCGCCATATTGATGCGATGAACAAGCTGTCCAGCTAGCAGCGAATGGCCGCCCAGCATAAAGAAGTTATCGTGAACGCCGACGCGCTCGCGCCCCAGCACCTCAGCCCAGATCGCCGCTAGCTGCTGCTCCAGCGGATTGGCCGGCGCAGCAAAGCTGGGGTGCGCATCCTGCCGCTCCAGCGCGGGCGCGGGTAGCGCGCGGCGATCAAGCTTGCCATTCGGCGTCAGCGGTAGGGCGTCGATCGCCACAAATGCCGCCGGCAGCATATAGTCGGGCACCCGCGCTTTCAGAAAGGCGCGTAGCTCTTCGGTCGCGACCTCGGCCTGCTGGGCGGCGGGCTGATCGGTATGCGCCGCAACCACATATGCGATCAGCTGCGCGTTGGTTGCGCCGGGATTCTGCGTAGTGACCGCCGCCGCACGGATCGCTGGGTGTTGTAGAAGCACCGATTCCAGCTCGCCTGGCTCGATCCGGTGGCCGCGAATCTTGATCTGATGATCGTATCGACCGAGAAACTCGATCGTGCCATCGGGCAGATAGCGCGCCCGATCGCCAGTACGATACAGCCGCCCGGAATCGCCGCTTGATAGATGTGCGAAGGGATTGGGAACAAACCGTTCAGCTGTCAGGTCGGGCCGATGGATGTACCCGCATGCCAGCCCGGCCCCACCGATAAAGAGCTCGCCGGCCACGCCGATCGGAACCGGCTGCATGCGCCGATCCAGGATATAGATCTGCGTGTTGGCGAACGGCCGGCCGATCGGCACCAGCCTGCCAGCCGCCGCGGGCAGCGCCGCAGCATCGAAGAACGTGCTGTCGATCGTCGCCTCGGTCAACCCAAACGAGTTAATGATCCGGGTCGCAGGGCCGCAGATGCGCCGAAACTGCTCGTACTCATCGCTGTACCATGTATCCGATGCGCAGATCAGCACGCGCATGAAATCAAGCCGCTGGTTGCATTCCTCCAGATACGCCACCAGGTTGCGCAGCACCGCCGGAACGAATTCGGCGCAATCGATGCGCTGATCGCGCATGAGCCGATACAGCTGCGCCGGTAGCAGCAGCGTCTCGTGTGGGCAGAGCACCAGCGTTCCGCCCGAGCACAGCGCACGCACCAGATCGCCCGTAAACACATCAAACGAGAAGCTGGCCATCTGGAGATGGCTGAATACCGGCGCGCGGAGCTGGTAGGCCGACTCCCATGCGAAATAGGCGTTCAGCAGGTTCTGATGCGCGATCAGCACGCCCTTCGGCTGGCCGGTTGAGCCAGATGTGTAGATCGCATAGGCCGGCTGGCCGGGCACGATCGCGCCATCCAGGTTCGCCACCGGTTCGCTGTCGATCGTCGCCCGATCTGTGTCGAGCGCAAACGTAGGTACACCATCGGTCTGAAGGCGCTGCCGTAGGTGCTGCTGGGTCAGAAGCGCGGACAGCCGCGCATCAGCGATGATAAAGCCTAATCGTTCGGCCGGGTAGGCTGGATCGAGCGGAACGTAGGCACCGCCGGCTTTCCACACCCCCAGGATGCTCACGATCAGCTCCAGCGAACGTTCCACGCAGATACCTACCAGCGCGCCGGGTGCAACTCCGCGCTTGCGGAGGAAATGCGCCAGCTGATTCGCTCGCTGATTGAGCTGCCGGTAGGTCAGCTGCTCGCCCTGCCAGCTCAGGGCGATCGCGTCGGGCGTCAGCGCCGCCTGCTGCTCGAACAGGGCATGTGTGCTGGCGTGCTGCGGGAATAGCTGCGCCGTAGCGTTCCATTCCAACAGCAGGCGCTGTGTTTCGGCCTCGCCCAGCAGCGGCAGCATATCCACCGGGCAATCCGGGTCGGCGGCGGCGGCGGATAGAAGTCTGGTGAACTGCGCCAACAGCCGCTCAATCGTTTCGGGCGCAAACAGCGTTGCATCATATTCAAGCTGGCCGGTGATCGCTTCGCCCTCGTACAGCAGCATGATCAGATCGCATAAGCCCTGCCCGGTCGATACCAGATCGGGCGCGGCTTCAGCTGCCGGCTCGTCGATCCGTTCGATCCGCCCAACATCTACATCGAACGATGGGTAGTTCTGCATCTGGAACATCACCTGGTAGATCAGGCTCCGGCTGAGATCGCGCGCGGGATGCAGCGTGGAGATCATCCGCTCAAGCGGCAGATCCTGGTTCGCAAAGGCACCCAGGCACACGCCACGCACCTGCCGCACCAGATCGCGAAAGCTGGGGCGATCGTGCAGATTGATCCGTAGTGGCAGCGTGGTTATAAAGCAGCCGAGCAGGGCTTCAAGCTCGGGCAGCTGCCGCCCGGCCAATGATGTTCCGACCAGCAGGTCATCCTGGCCGGCGAAGCGCGCCAGCAGCACGCTAAAGCCTGCCAGCAACGTCATAAACAGTGTGACGTTTTCGTGCTGGCTGAGCTGCTTCAGCTGTGCCGTCAGAGCGGCGGAAAGATGTACTGGCTGTGCCCGCTCGCGGTGCTGCTGGATGGCCGGGCGCGGAACATCGGTGGGCAGCTCCAACACTAGCGGCGCCCCCGCCAGATGCTCGGTCCAGTATGCCAGCTGGCTTTCCTGGCCGCTGTTCTGAAGCTGCTGCCAGATGCCAGATGGCGTAATCAGCGTATTGGATGGGCAAGTCGGGCAGCGGCGATGGCTGCCCAACCAGCAATGCGTGGTACAG
>Ga0170475_111802903_pt1 | contig 23262 bp, 13 predicted proteins | sample Soicark_Litter_5_FD_111474 | JGI IMG/M metagenome (GOLD analysis project Ga0170475, IMG submission 111474) | Avena fatua rhizosphere microbial communities from Hopland, California, USA. Combined Assembly of 48 SPs
AGATCGCGGCGCTGGAAGAGTATGTCGGCCTGGCCCTGTTCAACCGTGTCAAGCGGCGCGTCAGCCTGACCGAAGTCGGCGAAGCGTATGCGAAACAGGTACGGGAGAACCTGGACAGGATCGAACGCGATACGCTCGCGGTGGCGACCCGGCGCGGCGCTGACGGCATCCTCGAACTCGCCGTGATTCCCACCTTCGCCACGCGCTGGCTGATCCCGCGCCTGCCGCAGTTCTATGCGCAGCACCGCCATATCACGCTCAACCTAACGACGCGTGCCGAACCGTTCCTGTTTACCGGCACCCCGTTCAGTGCTGCCATCCACTTCGGCAATCCGGTCTGGCCCGGCACCATCGCGCAGCACCTGTTCGGCGAGGAGATGGTCCCGGTCTGCAGTCCGCAACTGCTGGACGGGGCGACCACGCTGGCGCCTGCAGACCTCGCCCGCCTGCCGCTGATCCATCAATCGGCCCGGCCCGATGCGTGGCGCCAGTGGCTGCTGCAGGCGCGGGTGCACGACGTCGACTGCATGAGCGGCCAACGCTATGAACTGTTTTCGATGCTGGTGGAAGCGGCCCGCGCGGGGCTCGGCGTGGCGCTGGTGCCGCGCTTCTTCGTCCTCGCCGAGCTGGCGAACAGCGAACTGGTGATTCCGAACGAAATGTCCCTGCGCAATGACAAGGGCTATTACCTGGTGTATCCGGAAACCAAGCAGAATGCGCCGTTGCTGCAGCCGTTCAAGGAGTGGCTGCTTGGGATTGCGCGGGCGTACCGCGAATCCGTGCCGTGATGGAGCGGGCGGACCAACCGGCGGCAGCATGGCCCCGACCCGACGATCGCGCATCCGGTATTCGAAAATATATTTGATCTATATCAACTTCAGCGGATGATGCCCAGAGTAAATTTTATCTATGGAAAGGAGAACCGACCGAGTCACTGCGCTGTACGTGGACGCCGTACTGAACCTGTGCCAGGCAGAGCATCCCGCAAGTGCGATCGTCATCCTGCTCGACCACGGCCTCTCGCTGGAGACCGTTCTCCGTATCGTCGACAGGCCAAGCGAGCGAAGGCAACATACATGTTCCGCGCCGGAGGCGGCAACCACCGTTCGAGCAGGGTCTCAGGTCGAGCAGAAAAGCTCGCACGACGCGAGCTTTTCGATATGCTGAAGTACCCGAAGATGCTACGCTGGCCTCGATGAACGATGGCCGAGCCAACCCGGCGCCGCCTCCGGTGGCCTTACAGCCACCCTTTGATGGTCATCTGGTCAGCGACATACTTCGCAATCAAAGTGTGTTCGAACGGCGCCAGATAAATGCCGTCGGCGAACATGAAATGACTGACGTCGCCACCGATCGTGTTGCTGGCATTGCAGGCGAGCGAATTCAATCCAAGGCCGAGCATGTTGGATCCGCAGGCCGGCGTGGTGGTGTTGGTCAGCCCGTACGATTTCGGATCGGTCGCATGTGCATGGCTTGCGCTCGCAACGTCGATCAACAGCACGCCGGCCTCGTCGGACAGGTCAGCCTTGAGTTTGCCGTTAAAGGCGGTGACCATCGACTTGATCAGCGCTTGGGTCGACGAGAGCTGTGACAGGGCGAACGGACTGGTTGTAAGGTCTGGAAGGTTATTGACGATGACATGTTTTGCGCCCTTCCCGATGATGCTGGTCTTGACCAGGGCCGCGAGTTCGGTGGCGGCGGCTGTCATTGCGGCCACCACGCGCGGACCATTGGCATCAGCATAATCGGCACTGGCCTTCGCCGCGGCACTGGCCGCGATCGGGGCCGCGGATGCGTTTGCGTCATCTGTCGCCGTGGCGATCATCACAGGGACCAGGAGCGGCCAGGCGGGCGTCGTACCGCCCGGTTGCGGCTGAGGATCGCCCGGATGCGGCAACGCGGCCGCGACCAGCGCCTCCATCAGGCTGGCCGAAGTCCTGTTGGGGTTCGCAAGTTCGGCTACCAATGCGTCGGACGCTCTCAGTGCATTCACGGAATTGAGGCCGGCCTTGAGCAGCTGGCCGGTGAGCGAGAGTGCAAACACGCTCCTTGCCACCCTGTCGCCCGCCGCCTTGCCGGCAGCTTCGCCGGCTGCGGTCACGTCAGCCGTCAGTTGATCCAGTTCACCAAGCGCATCGGCGCTGCCGGCCATGACGATCACGAGCTCGTCGCCCTTGAACGTTCCGCCGCTGGCAGCGAGGTGGTTTGCGACCTGGGTCGCGACCGGGAGCGTCAGTTGGCCCAGCATGGAGCCGGACTGCTTGTTGCCCGGCCCCACCGGTTTGCTGACCCGAGCACCGCCCTGGGCATAGGCGAAACAGCCGCCATGGTTGATGACCGGTATGGAGAATCCCTTGGTGGGGTCGCCGTCCAGCCCAGTCTGAGCCGCGCAAGGTGCGGGCAGCTTCAACTGGCTCGCCAGGATTTCGGTCCAGTTCTTTCCAGTCAGGGTCGGGTTCACTGTCGTATTGTCGCCATTGATCGTGTATCTCCCGCCACCTAGTGCCTGAATTACCCCGACAGCGTAACTGCCGACATCCACCTGGCCGTCCCCAAACGTCACCTGGGCAGCGAACGTTGGCTTGACCGGTCCCGTGCCGCCCACCGGTGGTTTATCCGTGCCGGAATTACCAGCGACGGTGCCGGAGTTACCGCCGCCGCAACCGGAAACGATAGCCATGACGAGCAGCGCAAGTACAGGATTGAAGCGAAGCATTGCCTTCTCCTTAAGTTAAGTTGGCGTTGAGAACGTTCAAAAAAAACATTTACAACGCCCACTTTTGCACGATCAATCTTGCAAAGTTTTTGCGTTAATCAAGGATTGGCTGAAATTGCTGCGAACGCAGCACGGTGCGGGTGCTGGCGCCGATGCGGTCCGGCCGCACGCCCCCTCTGGGCTGGCATGCGTGCATGCCGCCGCGAACGCGTCTCAGCCGAGTCCGGTAGACTGTTGTTCTGGCCCCACATCCGGAGTCGACGAGTTAACTGAGCCGTCCAAAGGTACACATCGACTGTCACGGCTTCGACCGGAACCGGGTGAGGCGCTCCCTCGTTGGTCGCCGCTATTTAATTCTTCCAAGAATTAATGGTTCTTACTCAATATTTGCCGGATTTTTTTATCTCAGGTTATTTCTTTTCAAAAAATCGTATTGGCAAACCTTGAGTAGGATCAACCAAATGGCATACGCATCGTTACTCAGCAGCCTTGACTGTAAGCTGAGGACCTGGAACTGATGAATGCGTTATTCCCGAGACAATCCGTCGAACGAACTGGATGGACACAATCTGATGGCATATCGGAACCAATCCAAGTCCCGGCTGGGCGCGCATCCATGCTCAAGTGTTCATTCCGACAGAAGAGAGGCCAAAATGAATGCAGATATCAATCCAATGCTGGTCGATTTTAAGCCCGTGCAAGTCTCCAAGCCGGTGTCGCAACGTTTCGCCCTGGAGCTTTCGGCGTTCGGCCTCGCCCGGGGCTATTGCAAGGTGCATGGTATCGAGAGCAAGGACGGCAGGCGCCAGGCATTGGCGAATATGAGAAGCCGATTCGAAAAATATGCGGTGTCATCCGAACAGATCCGGCAACGGCAGCTCGTATTTTTCCCAAAAATAACAGACATCCGTATTTCCGACGGCGACGTGGTGCTGGCCGAACCCAGGCATGAGCACCTGCGGCTGTTCTCCGGCCCCGACGATACGAAGGGGGCCGACCTGGCAACCCGCCACCTCAGCTACGACAAGATCGTGAACGACTGTGTCACGGGCATGTACTGCGATACGATGGCCGCGCCGGACGATCTGATCCATGTGACGAGCTCCGGCTACCTGGCTCCCAGCCCAGTGGAACGAGTGGTGGCACAAAAGGAATGGTTCGATACCACTGTGACGCACTGCTACCACAAACACTGCTATGGAGCGTTTCCCGCAATCAAGATGGCACACGGCTTCCTGTCATCGTCGTTCACCGGGGTGACGCCCCCCAAGCAGCGGATTGATATCGTGCATACGGAGCTATTATCCGGTCATCACAATATCGAGGACACTGGTGTCGAGAACATCATTGCCATGACACTGTTTGCCGATGGTTTCATCAAGTATTCCGTATGCTCGCCGGATTACGCGCGCGAACACGGCCTGCGCGGCTTGCGTATTCTGGTACTGAATGAGCAACTTCTGCCTGACGCAGCCGATGCAATCACCATGACGCCGACCGACCACCAGTTCCAGGTGACCCTGTCCGTAATGGTGCCGGTGGTGATCAAGCGCCACGTCTACGCCTTCGTCACCGACCTGCTGCGCAGGATCGGCATGGACTTCGAGAGCGACAAGGACTCGATGATGTTTGCAATCCATCCGGGCGGGCCGAAGATTGTCGAGCACGTTCAGAACGAACTGCGCTTACGCGACGATCAGGTCGCCGTCAGCAAGTCGATCTTCCGTGAAAACGGGAACATGTCCTCTGCGACCATACCGTACATTATGAAAGCGATTCTAGACCAAAAGGCGATCGCGCCGAAAACGCGCGTGCTATGCCTAGGCTTCGGCCCGGGCTTGACGGTATCTGGCCTGATACTGGAGAAAGTCTGATGCCTGGATAAATAAGGAGCTACTGAATACCGTATCTCCTTATTTTTGGAAAGCAGGCTGGGCGTAACTCCACAGGCATCGAGCAGTGCGGCACTCCACGCCCTCCCCGCCGCTGGACACGCAGAAATCAAGCGACTTCTCCGTAGGACGACGTGATCATTGGAACTACCTGGCGATCCCGCTGGCGCCGGCGCAAGGTCGCCATTCGCACCGATGTCCGGCAGGCAGCGATAACTCGACACCACACCGCATGACGTCGCTCCACCGAGCCCCATCGTGAACATCTATAAGTCGGACGCCGCCATGAAGCGCGCATAAATCCCGACGCCTGTGCTCCTGCCGCCGAATGCAAAGACCACGCGAAGCTTCCACCCACATCGCGCCACCAGCACATCATCTGGTGTGATCGCACCGCCATTCCCGGGCGACGCGAGTAATTGTCGAGTCCCGTCTGTTCATAAACGCGTTTGACGCCTGCCTTTGCGCTCGAGGAGACGAGCAATGCCGGAGCGGAACACATCGGCATCAATGTAATGTTTTGTGATGAACAGCAGGTCGTCAAGCCGCAGGTAAAGCGATTGACGCAGTGACAGTACGATCGCTTCCTGGGCCGGGCTCACGGTGATATGCAGCGTGTGAGCACGGTGAGAACGATCCTGCACATCGTCGGGCCCCAGCCACTTCTGTGCAGTGGCACGTGTGGCGTTGAACACCTTGGCCGCTTCCCTGGAGAACAGGCCGGAATCCTTGATCTCCTGGCGCATTTTCGGTGTGGCTCGGGCTTACGGGTGGATGCGTGAACTCATGCTGCAAACTACTCCTGGTGAGATTGATTGCCGGGAATGCAGAACCCAGCACCGCGTAACGATTGGTCCCTCATGACTGGCTCCTGGAGCGATTGGGGCCCTTCGTGCGGCCTCGGCGGAAACGAGCGCTCGTGCACCGGCGTTTTGTATGACTCGTGGCCAGTTGTTTTAGAACTCTGATCCCGAAGAAGATATTCGGCAATATGTACCTCGTCACTTGAGCACGGCGAGCGCCTCGTCGCGTGCAGGCCGGCCCAACCGAATTCTTGCAACTCTTAAAGTTTAAATTCCCGGGATCATTTCAAATATTCAGGAAAAGCCCGGACCCACCCCGACTTGCGTTCCCAAGCAAGCTCTTCATTACTAGAACGCGGCTTCGTCGTTACCCAAATAAGTCATTATCAGATTTTATGATGCACCGCAGCAACGATGAAACGTTTTCGCACCTCCGTTAATACTTTCTATGGACCAATACTGTGCCGTTTACGAGTCGCGACGGTAATTCCATAAGTCCTTCCCTCTGCGTGCAGCTAAGGTTGCCTATCAATTTGACTCCCATCAAAAAGGCAGATTCAACGGGTGATAATGTCGAATTACGGATTATCATTTTACCCGAACTGGCTCGCACCAAATTGGGCAACCATAAGCACCACATATAACAATGAACAACACGAAAACGCCAGGATATCAACAGCAGGTGGGCCTGGAAGGCAACCCACACCATCAATCGCGCCCTCCACCACTACCCATTCTGCATGAGGACGAAAACGACCCTCAAGATGAATATGTCGGATGCTGAATAATCATAGGGGAATGCCATGATGTTGAGTGATAAGACCGTTTCCAGATTAAGGGAAGAATTCTCTCGCTTCTCTCCAGAAGGAAGCGTGAAAGAATGCCTCGATGCCCTGTCGGGGGTCATTGCCCGAGTACTCTGCGCGAAAGGATGCAGTATCGTGATCCTGGCCGAGTGCGATATTTCGCAAACGGCATTGCATAACGGTCCTCAATTCGGCCCGCTGCCTGAGCTGCTGGCAAACAAAAAACCCGTGATCTACGCAGCCGCCGTCACTGAGCCGTCACCTCCGCTGGATTACGCCCATGAAGTGCACGGCACGACAGAAAGCATGGTGTCTGCAATTGTTCTGCAAGGAAAAATTGTTGGTGTAATCCACGCCTCACTCTCGTTGGAGCCAGGCGGCTTCAAAGAAGATGACCTGTACCTGTTCAGTCTACTCACGCCACTGGTAACGAAATCGATCCAGGTTATTCAATTGCAGAGCATTCTCAACTCGAGGTTTGCGCAATTGGCGATCGCGCAATCGAATGACTCCACAATCAAGGAGCTGCTGAATGGAATTATGCAAAACCCCAACCAATTCGCACGCATGCTGGCGCGCTCGTTTTATCGGGAGATGCTTCATGCCGGCTTTAGTGCCAACCAAATCGTTTTCGTGGCGACGGAATTGATTTCCGAACTCAGTAGCAGCTTGAAGAAACGTGGCGCCAAATACAGGAAACAAACAGGAGAGTTGCCGCTCATGGACCCCATGTCCACGCAAGCCACCCCGGAACGATTGACGGCTGAACAGGCCGTCAAGTAATGAAGAAATTGTCCTGCTGAGTAGCCGATCCAAGGGGCCACGGAATGGCGAGGGAGAGAGAAATGTACGTTGGACTGGAAATCGCCAGAATACCAACTGGCGAAAAAATCTCATTACATCTTGATAACAGTGCATTATATACTGCACCGCAATATAAAAATGAACTGGATTACCTGAGAAAACTGTGCAGGGCACTGCATCAGCCGGATCGTGGATGCGTGACTATGAATAACTCGGATTCGCTGCCCCTGCAACGCCGATTTGAAGTCAATGCCCAGACATTCCCTGGCGCACCAGCGATCAAGACGAGTGAAAAGTCACTGACTTATGGCGAGCTCGACACCCAGGCAGATGAGCTTGCGCTGTATTTGCAACGCCGCGGCTTGCTCCCAAAAAGTTTTTGTATCGTCAAACTCGAACCTTCGATTGCCGAGGTGCGCGTGATCCTGGCGATCTTGAAAGCCGGGGCCGCCTACGTGCAGCTCGATCCCGCACTCGCTCCCCAATATGAGGCAGCCGTGATCGATGTCCTTGAGCCGCAGTTCCTTTTCGTCCATGTGAACGAAGCATTAAGTCCGATGGCCGGCAAATTGCAAGTCGTCCGTTGCGACGATGAGGCGATGGATCTGCCCTATGGCTGGCCAGACGAGGCCGAGGTCGGTGCCCACACGCCAGCCTGCGCGGTGGCTTATGCCAAGCCCGGTGGCGGTGTCGGCATATCGATGCGCACCCATCACTCGTTGGCATTTCCGGATCGCGTACCCGCCAAAACCCGCCGTTTCACAGGCGACCGTGGTTCACATACACACCACGATCCGGTGAGGTTCTGGCAAATCCTGTCCAAAGGGGAGTCGATGCTGCTCCCTCGTGCCTGAGCGGATATTCAACTGCCAATTTACAGATATACCCTGGAGACCCTCATGAATGCGGTCAATTTAGTGATGAATGAAATACCATCAGTTATCGCGCTCAGTCCGCAATTCCGGCTGGCGCCGCAGATTGCCATCGCAGCGAGCCGGGCAGGCGCGCTGGGTATCCTCGGCCTCGGCATCCGGACATCCCCTGCCAACATGGCGGCGGCTGTCGCCGAACTCGTTCGCTGGTCGAGTCAAGCGATGAATTGGGGCCTGCGATTCGATCTGCTCCAGGCCAAGTATGACACGCTGAACAATCTGGCAGCCGATATCGGCCTCGATGGACGCGCGCCGGTCTTGCAATTGGCTGGCGCACGTGCCGCCGAGCTTCGCGCCGTGGCCAGAGCCGGGCACAAGATCGCCCGTGCCGTCCTGCTGGAAGTACGCGATCTTGCGGAAGCCCATGCGGCGCAGGATGCGGGGTTCGATGGCGTGGTCCTCAAGGGCAATGAGGCGGGCGGATACGTCAGCCGCCGCTCGGCCTTCATGCTGACCCAGGAATGTGCGGGCAAGCTGGCGATACCGCACTGGATCCAGGGCGGCATCGGTCCCCATACGGCGGCCGCGGTCGTGCTGGCTGGCGCGCACGGCGTCGTCATCGGTGAACAGCTCTGGCAGACGGCCGAAGCGCCCCCCGCGCCCGCGAACATCAGTTGGTCAGGTATGGATGGCAGCGAGACTTCGCTGATCGGCAGCGAAGTCTCGCCTTATCGCTGCTTCAGCCGAAGCGGGCGCACCCGTCAGCGCGAAATAGAACGCATGGTCGCGCAAGGCGAGGACTGGCAAGGCTCCTTATTGAACGGCTTGCTCGACGGTGACAACCCCATCATCGCCGCAGGGGCCGACATCGGTCTCGCGGAGTCGCTCGCAGCACGTTTCGGTACGGTCGGGCGCATCGTCACGGCCATCCGGGAGGCAATCGGGACCCGGCTGCAGCAGGCGAACGCCCAGCAAGCACTACAAGCCGGCGGCCCGCTCGCACAGGCGCACGGCACGCGTTTCCCGATCGTCCAAGGCCCGATGACACGCGTGAGCGATGTCGCCCCGTTCGCCAGGGAGGTCGCCGCGGCGGGCGCGCTGCCTTTCGTTGCTCTCGCAGTGCTGCGTGGCCCGGAAGCGGCCACGCTGCTGCGCACGACACGCGAACTGATGGGTGCGATGCCATGGGGCGTGGGCATGCTGGGATTCGTGCCACGCGAGCTGCGCGAGGAACAGTTGGCGGTGCTACGCGAGATCAGGCCGCCGTTCGCGATCATCGCCGGTGGTCGTCCAAGCCAGGCACGCGAACTCGATGCACTGGGCACCGTCACGTATCTGCATGTTCCGTCGCCCGGCCTGTTGCGCAGTTTTCTCGGGGGCGGCGCGCGGCGCTTCGTGTTCGAAGGTAGCGAATGCGGCGGCCATACCGGGCCACGCAGCAGCTTCGTGTTGTGGGAGCAAATGGTCGACATTCTGGCCAGCGCCGACCTCAAGGATCCGGAGGCTGTGCACGTACTGTTCGCAGGCGGAATCCATGATGCGTTGTCGGCGGCAATGGTCGCACTCATTGCCGCGCCGCTGTGTGCACGTGGCATGAAGGTTGGTGTGCTGATGGGCACCGCCTACCTGTTCACCCACGAGATCGTTGGCAGCGGAGCGATCGTCGGGGAGTTCCAGCGCCAAGCCGTGCAGTGTGAAGAGACCGCGTTGCTGCAGTCCGGGGTCGGCATCTATACCCGTTGTGCAAAGACCGCATTCTGCGACGAATTCGAGGCCCTGCGACGCCAGCTCATCCTGGACAGCAAGTCAGACGAAGAAACACTGATGGCCCTCGAGCTCATGAACATTGGCCGGCTACGCATCGCCTCCAAGGGCATCGCACGCAACAAGGATCCGGATGCGGCCGCAAGCCAGCGCTACGTCACCCTCGACGAGGACGAACAACGACGCGACGGCCTGTACATGCTGGGCGATGTCGCGCGGCTGCACGACCAGACTTACAGCCTGGCGGAGTTGCACGACGCCGTGTCCGGCACGAGCATGGGTGTTCTGCAGGAGCGCCTGTCGTGCGGCACCAAATCCGGGCCCGCCGCAGCCCACGAACCGATTGCCATTATCGGCATGGCGGCCCAGTTCCCCAAAGCGCAGGGGCTGCAAGCGTACTGGCACAACATCATGCTCGCGCTCGACGCCATTCGGGAAGTGAGCGACGACCGCTGGCCGGCCGCCCAATTGTTCGAGGCGCGCAGGGGAGTCGCGGACAAAGTGTATTCGAAATGGGGCGGTTTTCTGGACGACATCCCATTCGATCCCCAGCGCCATGGCATCGCACCGGCCACGCTCAGTTCGATCGAACCGGCCCAGCTGCTTACGCTCGAAGTCGCCCGCCAGGCGCTCGAGGACGCAAGCCTGGACCACCGGCCCTTCGCGCGCGACCGCACGGCGTGCATCGTGGCCGTCGGCGGCATGAATGACCTGGGCACGCTCTATAACCTGCGCACCGTACTACCGCTGTACCTCGCGCGGGTCGAGTCACTCTCCCAGGAAACCCGCGACCACATCGTCGATACGCTATTCGAAAAGGAGTTGCCTAAGTGGACCGAAGACAGCTTCCCGGGCATTCTCGGCAACGTGATCGCAGGACGCGTCGCCAATCGGCTCGATCTCGGTGGCAGCAACTTCACCGTCGACGCAGCCTGCGCTTCCTCACTCGCCGCGCTCGAGGTCGGTTTCAGGCAGCTACGCGACGGCCAGGCCGACGTGGCGCTCGTGGCCGGCGTCGATTGCACCAATAGCGCACTGGGTTTCATGTGCTTTGCCCAGACCCACGCATTGTCGCCGCGTGGGCGGTCGCGCCCATTCGACGAGAGTGCTGATGGCATCGCGATCAGTGAGGGCGTGGGGGCGCTGGTCCTCAAGCGGCTCAGCGATGCCGAACGTGATGGCGATCGGATCTATGCGCTCATCAACGGAGTCGGTAGCGCGAGCGATGGGCGCCACCGCAGCCTGACCGCCCCGCATCCGCCTGGCCAGGTCGCGGCACTCGAGCGCGCCTACCACGATGCCAGCGTCGCCCCGCGCCAGGTCACGCTGATCGAAGCGCACGGCACAGGTACCGCCCTCGGGGACAAGTCGGAAATCGCCGCGCTCACGACCGTGATGGGTTCGGCGCCGACGCCCGCCTGTGCCATCGGATCGGTCAAGTCCATGATCGGACATACAAAGGTCACGGCCGGCATTGCTGGCTTGATCAAGGCGACCCTGGCGCTGCACCACCGGGTTCTGCCGCCCACGCTTGGTGTCGAGCGACCGGTCGGCACGCTCAACGCACCGGGTTCCTTCCTCTATGTCAACAGCGAGCCCCGTCCCTGGCTTCATCTCGGGCGTGCCCACCCCCGTTATTGCGGTGTCAGCGCCTTCGGGTTTGGTGGCTCGAATTTCCACGCGGTGTTATCCGAGTACACCAATGCGTACCGGCCAGCCGACAAGGCCAGCCTGCAGCCCCGCAACGTGGAGCTGTTCGCCTTTACCGGTGCCAACCGCAGCGAAATCGTAAATGCGATCAAGCATCTGCTCGAACACCTCGTTCACGCACCGCAAGTCGACCTGGCGCAACTTGCCTATTCCTTGTACCGTGAGCAGCACGTACTGCGTCGCGCGAACGGCGGCCAGCCTTGCCGTCTCGTCGTCGTCGCCACGTCGGTCGAGGATCTGCGGCGGAGGCTGGCACACGCGCTGGCGCAGTTCGATTCGGCGACACCCATCCACCCGGCGAGCGGACTGCATTACCGCGAGAGCACCGAAGCGCTCGGCAGCATTTGCTTCCTGTTCCCCGGCCAGGGTGCACAGCGCGTAAATATGTTACGCGACCTCGTCACCGACCTGCCCGCGCTGCACGCCTGCTTTGCCCAGCCGGCAAACGGCGATCCCAATCAGGCCTGGATAGCGGACTGTATCTATCCGCGGCCGGCGTTCAGCGACGCTGACCGCAATGCCCAACAACAAGCCCTGAACGCCACCGACGTCGCGCAACCAGCGCTCGGCATGGTGAACATGGCCGCGTTCGATGTCCTCACCAGCTATGGCTTGCGGCCTGATTTCCTTGCCGGGCACAGCTATGGTGAATACGTCGCGCTCTGCGCGAGCGGTGTGATCACACGTGAGACATTGCTGCATCTGTCGCTCGTCCGCGGTCGCCTCGCGATGAACGCCCCGGCCGGCGCCATGGCGGCGCTGGACGTGGATGGCGACCGGGCGAACGAGTCGATCGCCTGCAATGGTCTGCAAGTCACGGTGGCCAATCTGAATGCCCCTGACCAGACCATCATTGCCGGCACCACGGAAGCGATCGAAGCGGCGCTACCGGTCCTGATCAAAGAGGGCATGCGCGCCAAGCGACTCGCCGTGAGCACGGCATTCCACTGTCCGCAAATGGCCGAGGCCGGGTCCACCCTGGCCGAGGAATTGCGAATCGTTGCTTTCGCACCGCCCCGCGTTCCCGTGTACGCAAACCTGAATGCAGCGCCCTATCCGCCTGAACCGGACCTGATGCGCGCACTGCTGGAGCGGCATATCTCCGAACCGGTTCGCTTCACGGATCAGATCGAGGCGCTGTATGCGGCGGGCGCGCGCGTGTTCGTCGAGTGCGGACCGGGCTTGACGCTCACCAGTCTGGTCGGTCGCATCCTTGGCCAGCGTCCGCACTGCGTGCTCGCGATCGATGCCCCGGGACGGAATGGCTGGGAACAACTCGCACAACTACTGGCACAAGCAGAGGCCAAGGGCCTGCCAATCAACCTCGGGCAATGGTTCGCAGGACGAGGATTGACCGAGCAAGGTCTCGACGAAACGCTGGCGCAAGCGCGCCGGCTCACCGAACACGGTCCATTGATCTGGCGCGTGAACGGTGGCAGGGCCGTGCCCTGGTCCGCTCCGCCCCGCCCCAGCGCAAGCCTTCCGAAGCCATCGCCCGCAGCACCGCCTGCGTCGAAACCTGCCGTGCACGCGCAGACGGGCGCGCGTCCAGTGCAGATCCCCCAAGAAACCGTCCCAACCCCTCATCGGAGAGCGACAATGACCAGCAGAGAGCCCCTGCCCGCTGATTTATCGGGCGACGCAGCCATGCCGGAGCCGGCGCCGGCGCCGGCATATCCAGGATCCCCATCGGACATGGGTGATTTTCACGACACTTTGAAATATTTGCTCGCGTTCCAAACCGAACAACAGCACGTCCTCCGCCAATTCTTCGAACTGCAGGCACAGCTGGCTGGCATCGGTCCACGGTACCCAGCGGCGGCGTCGTTCGTGCTGCCGTACGGGCCGGCGCGGCTGGGCAATCCAGTGCCCGATGCCCGCCCCCAGGCCACCAAGCCGCAGGGTCCTGCTCCAACGGCAAGGAGCGCGGCCTCGGGCCCGATCCATGTTGGCAAGCCTGCGCAAGCTCCAGTCCTGCCTGAACTGTTCGCCGCGACGTCCCCGGCCACTTCGCCCGCTCCCGCGGCAGTCCTGCCGGCGGTGGCCCACGGCACCGGCTCCGGGGAAGCCAAGCCAGCATCGGCCGCCGAATTCTCAGCCGAGCTGTTGAAAGCGGTATCGGAACGAACCGGCTATCCGGTCGACATGCTTGACATGGATGCGCATATGGAGGCCGACCTCGGCATCGATTCGATCAAACGAATCGAGATCTTCAGCAACCTGTCGCAACGCCATAGCCTGGTTGGCGATCGCGACGAAGAAAAGTTGATCGAAGAGCTGTCGGGCTTCAAGACCTTGCGGGAAGTCGTGGCATGGTACGAACGGTTGCTTTCTCCTGAAGCGGCACAGCCCGTGACGGAGACTTGGTCAAAAAAAGCGCTGGCTCCACTTTCGTCGCCGGATGAGGAAGTGGAGTCGCGTAACACACCGGCAGAGTCCGACCCTGTGCTCAGTTATGTCGTCCAGGCACGCAGTGCACCGCTTGAAACGGACACGACAGTGGCCTGGCCTGTCGGGTCCTCCATTGTCCTGGTGGGCAAAGCGTCGCAGCTCGTGACCGCGTTGCGTGAGCTGCTCGAGGCGCAGGGTTGCCCGGTACGTCACGTCGTACCCGGCCCGTTCACGAGGGCGATCGATGCGTCGCGCCTCGAGGTCGACCTCTCCTCGCTCGACGCCGTGGCTCCGCTCGCCCAGTTGCTACGGGTGGAGGACTGGCCGCCCGCGGCTCTGATCAATCTGATGGGCTACGATGAGGGAGGCTCGACGTGGGATCACAAGAATGATGCGCGCGCCCTGTTCATGCTTCTGAAGGTATTGGGGCCAGCCCTACGGCGCAGTGCGGGTGCAGGCGGGGGTCGATTGATCAATGTGACGTCATTCGATGGCCGCTTTGGCCTGGGCGGCAGCACGAACGCCGCGGTAGGTAGCGCAGGCACGCTGGGCGTCGCGAAGTCGGCTGCCCGCGAGTGGGCCAATGTACGGGTGAAATGCATCGATGCCGCGCCGACGCTCGATCCGGACGGCCTCGCCGCGCAGATCACACGCGAAATGTTCAGTTCGAATTCCGACGTCGAGGTGGGTTTTGACGAGGACAGACGCTACCACATCGATCTCGCCCCCCGCACAATTGAGCGTGGCAACCTTGGCGAATTCGCGCTTGAACCCGGTGCTGTCATCCTCGTGACCGGCGGCGCCTATGGCATTACCGCTAACCTTACGCGCATGTTGGCCGACAAGTATCGCCCTTACCTCGTCCTGGTCGGTCGCAGCGCATTGCCGGGCGACGAGGACGAACTGACACGCAACGTTACCGACATGCAGGCTTTGCGGCGTCTGCTGACGGAGCGGCTCCAGACGCAGCATCAGAAGGTCAAGCCTGCTGCGGTGGAAGCCGAACTCAAGCGGCTTCTCAAGGAACGCGAGATCGCAGCCAATCTCGCGGCGTTCCGCAACGTCGGTTGCGAGGTGGAATACCACTGCATTGATGTACGGGACAGCAAGGCATTCAACGCGCTGATCGACGACATCTATCGGCGCCTTGGCAGAGTGGATGGCATCATCCACGGTGCGGGTGTGATCAGCGACAAGCTGATACTCAACAAGTCCCTGGAAACGTTTGACACCGTGTTCGATACCAAAGTCCTGCCCGCGCTGACGCTTGCGGCGCGCCTTGACTTTGCCACCTTGCGCTTCATCGTCTTTCTGTCTTCGGTCGCCGGTCGCTTCGGAAATATCGGCCAGGCAGACTACAGCGCCGCGAACGAGGTATTGAACAAGTTGGCGGACCAGCTCAGCCACGCCTGGCCCCACCTGCACGCCCTTGCCATCAATTGGGGGCCGTGGGATGCAGGCATGGTCAACGACGATCTGCGCCGACTGTATGCGTCGCGTTCGATCCAGCCGATCGCGGCCGCAATTGGGGAGCGCCATTTCCTGGATGAGCTCGAACACGGGCCACGTCGCCAGCCGGAGATCGTGATCTCGTCCAGCATCGGCCAGATCGCGACCCTGCGGCTGACGAGCTGATGGCAGTTCCTCGAATCGCCTTACTACGATATGGGAGCATGCAATGGACAATCATGCCGGTCCAGTTCTGGTCGATTTCACTCCGATCAAGGTCGCCGATCCGGTTTCTCAACGGTTTGCGCTGGAGGTATCCGCATATGGCATGGCACGCAGCTACTGCAAGCTGCATGGCATCGCCAACAGGCAAGGCAAGCAGGAGGTCTTGGCCGACACACAAAAGAAGTTCGAACAGTATGCGGTGCCGCCTGCCGTGATCAGCCGCCGAGAACTCGTCTTTTTCCCGCGACTGGAGGACATCCGCATCATGGACGGCGACATGATCTTCGCCGAGCCCGAACACGAGCACCTGCGCATCTTCACCGGCCCCGAGGATACCAGAGGTGTGAATCTCAAGACCCGGCACCAGTACTACGGGAAGATCGTCGGCGACTGCCTCGGCGAAATGTATCGCGACATCGGATCGGCGCCGGATGACCTGATCCACGTGACCTCCACGGGCTATCTTGCACCCAGCCCAGTGGAGCGCCTGGTCGTGGACAAGAGGTGGTTTTCCACGTCCGTCTCGCATGGCTATCACATGGACTGCTACGGTGCCTTTCCCGCGATAAGGATGGCACATGGCTTCCTCGCGTCCGGGCGCAACGGCACGACACCGGCCAAGGACCGCGTGGATATCGTGCATACCGAATTACTGTCCGGCCACCACAACATCGAGGATTTCAGCGCCGAGAACGTCTTCGCGATGTCCTTGTACGCCGATGGCTTCATCAAGTATTCCGTGTGCACGCCATCGTATGCGCGCGAGTACGCATTACCGGGACTGCGCATCCTTGCGTTCAACGAACGCTTGCTGCCGGATTCCGCCGACGACATGACGCTGGTGCCAGGCCCGTACCGGTTCCAGGCGAGCACGTCGGACATGGTGGAGGTTGTCATCGGACGTCATGTGTACGCGTTCGTCGACAACCTGCTCGGCAGGATTGGCATCGACTTCGAAAGCGCCAAGCCTGGCATGGTATTCGCGATCCACCCGGGCGGGACGACGATCATCGAACACATTCAGGATGAACTCGGCCTGCTGGACGAGCAGGTCGCCATCAGCAAGGCGGTCCTGCGCGAGAACGGGAATATGTCGTCGGCCACGATTCCCTACATTCTGAAGGAGGTCGTCGACGACCCCGGCATCGCGCGCGGCACCCGAGTCATCTGCCTGGGTTACGGCCCGGGGCTCACCCTCGCCGGACTGGTACTGGAGAAAACCTGATGGCGCCGACCAATCATTATCTGGTGTCAGGCAGCTCGCCGATCGTGGGCCGCGCGTTCGAAGCGGCGGCGCTCCACGAATCCGCCGACGAAGCCGGGACGACCGAGGCTCACCGGCAGCCAACTGTCCTGCCATTCGTCGATCGGACTCTCGACTATCAGGCCGCCAACAGCATCACGGTATCGCGCCGCCTGGATCTCGAAGCAGACCTGTTCCTCGCGGACCACAATTTCGTCCACGCGCCAGGCGTCAAGCCGCTCAGTGAATGCTATCCCGTCGTGCCCATGACTGTGAGCCTGGAACTGATCGCCGAGGCCGCGGCATGCCTGGCGCCTGGCTATGGCCTGCTTGGATTCGAAAACGTGACGGCACGGCGCTGGATCGCGGTGACGGACAATGGCGAGCTCGAGTTGATAGTCAAGGGGCAAGTCCAACGGCACGAACAAGCCGATCACATGCGCATTGCGATGGAAGTGCTGGCCGGCCCCGCGCGCGAAAGCATGATCGAGTCCACGGTACTGTTCGGCCCCTGTTACGCCGATCCGCCCCCGGTGCAAACGGCCCTGCCGGCGACCAGCACCACGGTCGACGCCGATCAACTGTATGCGCAACGCCATTTGTTCCATGGGCCGCGCTTCCAGTGCCTGCACGGACCACTGCACATCGGGGCGGACGGATTGCATGGACAACTGCGGGTCAGGTCCGCACGGGACTGGTTCGCATTCTCGGAGCAACCGCAACTGCTATGCGACCCGGGCCTGCTGGATACCGTCGGCCAGCTGCTTGCCGTCTGGTGCATGCAGGACGGGAGCTCCGCCTTCCCCGTCGGTCTCGCGCGACTCGACCTCCATGGCGCGACGCCGGCCACAGGCAGCATCCTCCCCGTATCGATGAGGATCACTGGACGCCAGCTAAAGATGATCAGCGCGGATGTCGAAATCGGCGACGGCGCGGGCGGCGTCTGGCTCCGCATCGCCGGGTGGAGGTCATGGCAATTCAAATGGGCGCCGCAACTCGTGGCCTTGCAACGCCACCCGAGCCGGTGCCTGCTCAGCGATACGCAATCGTTCGCGGTCAGCGACAGCCGCATCAGCTACCAACGGCTGTCGGCGCAGACCATCGCCGGCTTCGACCTCGCACTGCTGGCACGTCACTACCTGCAGGCTGGTGAAATGATCGAGTTCGAGGCGAAGTCGCGCTACCCCCAGCGACAACTGGAATGGCTGCTCGGACGCATCGCGGCCAAGGATGCGGCGCGGGCCTGGAGCGCACGAACCGGCAACACGGACCAGGACCTGCATCCCGCGGCGTTCGCTATCCAGAACGATCCACATGGCCAGCCAGTGGTCACCTCGTGGCCAGCCCCGATGTCCGTCCCAAGCATCAGTATCGCGCACAGCCATGGGGTCGCGATCGCCATCGCGGCCGGCGCACCGGTCGGCATCGATATCGAGCGCGTCGCCGAACGCGATGCACATTGGCTTGCGAGTTTCACGACCGGGGCCGAGCGCCGGCAATTGACGGCGTATGGCGATGCGGAACGTTCCACCTGGATCACCCGCCTGTGGTGTGCCAAAGAAGCGTTCGGCAAGCGCCTGGGCCAAGGGGTCCATCGTTCGGCCCAGGATTTCGAAGCGCGCGCATGGGCGGCGGACCACAGCCTGGGACTGTGCCATGCGCCAAGTGGCGCATGCGCCGATATCAAGACGCTGCATGACGGCGATTTCATCGTGGCGATCGACTGGCCCGTCCACACCCAAGTCAACAAGGAGCAGCCATGACCATTACCGCTGTCCCGGCACTCATCGAGATGCGGAATGTACACAAGCATTATGCGCTTGGAGAAAACCGCATCGAAGCCCTCAAGGCGATCAACGTATCGATCGTTCCGGGCGAATTCGTGGCCATCTGGGGTCCTTCCGGGTCTGGAAAATCGACGTTTTGCAATCTTTGCGGGCTGCTGGATACGCCAAGCTCCGGGAACGTGTTGTTTCAGGGGCAGGACGCCGCAGCATTGTCAGACGACCACCGCAGCACGTTGCGCAACCGCGCCATCGGGTTCGTGTTTCAGAGCTTTAATCTCATTCCGGTTCTCTCGGCCCTGGAGAACGTCATGTTGCCGCTTCAGGTCGGACAGGCGACGGCGCGCGAAGCCAGGAATATTGCTGAGAAACGGCTCACCGACATGGGCCTGGAGCGCCATCTGTCCCACCGGCCGGCCAAGCTCTCCGGCGGCCAGCAGCAGCGCGTCGCCATTGCCCGTGCGCTCGTCGGCACGCCGCTGCTCGTGGTTGCCGACGAGCCCACCGCCAACCTCGATTCCGAAAACGCACTCAAGGTCATCTCACTGATGCGTTCGATCAGCCATACCGAAGGTACCGCTTTCGTGTTCTCGACCCACGACCAGCGCCTGCTGGAGCGGGTCGATCGGCAGATCGTCCTGCATGACGGCGTCGTGCAGGACGATCGCAGAAACCACATCGCCTCTTTTGCAACCCGAGGTTAATCATGCTCACCTGGATCAAACTGGCTATCCGTAATCTTTTCCGCAATTCGCGTCGCTCGCTCTTCACGATCCTGGCAATCGCACTTGGCTTCGTGGCCGTCAACGTATTGGGCGGATTCATGGCCTACATCTTCAACAACCTGCAGGAGAACTACATCTATGGCGAGGCAAACGGACACCTGACCATCTTCAAGACCGGCTTCCTGGACAAGGGGAAACTGGATCCGAGGCGATATCTACTCACCGAGAACCAGCTCAAGACCATCGAAGGCGTCACTGCACGCCATCCTCAGGTACTCGTCAATACGGCGCAATTGGGCGTGTCCGGCTTGTTGAGCAACGGCCATGTCTCGACGATCTTCATCGGGACTGGCCGCGTCCCGTCCGATATCGAGAAAATCAGGAAATACGCCAACTCGGCCAACAAGCGCATCAGGCAGTATGACGGCCAACCATTGACCGACCGTGACATCAATGGCATCGGCGTCAGCCATGGTCTTGCCCAGGCATTGAATCTGCCGCTCGGCGCCACTGCGGTGGCGATGTCGCCGACCGTGAGCGGCCAGATCAATGCCCTCGACGCCCGGCTCCTCCAACTCATCGATTCGCCGGTCGAGGTGCTCGATGACAAGTTGACGATCGTACCACTCAAGTTCGCGCAAAGCCTGTACGACACGCGCAGTGTCGATCGCGTCACGCTGCTGCTCGATCGGGACACCGATGTCGAAGCATTCCGGACGGTATTGGTCCAGGAACTGCGGCAATCCGGCCTCGACGTCGATATCCGTACCTGGGCCGAGTTATCGCCGTTTTATACCAAGACGAAAAAAATGTTCGATGTAATCTTTGTCGTCAGCTTCGTCATCGTTTTCATGATTGTCGTGATGAGCGTGGTTAACACGTTCACCATGGCTGTCCTCGAGCGGACCCGCGAGATCGGCACGCTGCGCGCGCTCGGCGTCAGGCGCCATCGCATCATGGGCCTGTTTTGCATGGAAAGTGTCGTGCTGGGCGGCTTCGGGTCACTGTTGGGCATTGCCCTGACGCTGCTCGTCATCGCGTCGGTCAGTTGGCTGGAGCCCACCTGGGTGCCCCCACAGATGGCGCGCCGGGTGCCGCTGCAGATCTATCTCGTCCCCGCGTATTGGGTGTTCAGCACGCTCATGCTGATGCTGCTGTCCACCGCTGCAGCGATCCTGCCGGCCCGCAAGGCCGCGCACATGCCCATCCCGAATGCGCTGGGCTATGCCTGACAAGGAGAGTGCGATGACTGTACCTTACCGAACAGGAAAGGTTTGGCAGGCAACCATGCTGGCGATCGTCATGTCGCTGCCGTGCCAGGGTCGTGCCGAACCTTCTTCCATCGACATCCTCAAGGCGGCGGACGAAGCGCGCGGCAACGTCAATGGCCTCGCCTGGAAGGTCGCCATCGAATCGTCCGAGGACGACAAGGTGACCGACCGCCTGGTCTATGACATCAAGGTACGTGCCTTCGACTTCGCCGGCGTGAGTTTGGAGCCGCCCAAGTACAGGGGCAACAAGATTCTCATGCTCAACACCAACATGTGGTTCTACAAGCCGGGCCTGAGCAGGCCCGTACCGATCTCGCAGCGCCAAAAGCTCATGGGTGACGCGGCGTATGGCGATATCGCGGCCACCAACTATGCCGAAAACTACAACGCGACGCGACTCCCTGACGATGTCGTCAACGGCGAAGAATGCTATGTGTTCGACCTGAAAGCCAATATCGACAAGGTGACGTATGACCGCATCATCTATTGGGTCTCGAAGAAGCGCCTGCTCGGCATCAAGGCTGAATATTTCACGGTGTCGGGTAAAAAATTCAAATCTGCCTGGATGGATTACGCCAATACCGTCAAGGTCAATGGCAACACGCGTCCGTTCCTGTCCCGAATCGCCTTGCGCGGTGAATTGATGAACACGGAGGTGACTTACCTGAAACTCGCCAATCCGCACATCGAAGCAATACCGGACTACGTCTTCAACCTGAATCTCTTCATGCGATGAGGCTAACGATGCAAAATCGGCTTTCCCTATGTGTAGTGGGCCTGGGTTTCTACTGGTCGGCGCAAGCCGCGCAGGAGGCACCAACGCTGAGCCAGGAAATCAGTGATGGATTCTATTCGCGCATCAATGGTCTTGGCTACGCGCTTTACCAGGATACGCTTGCCTCGCCGCTGAATCCGAATAACAGTCTCGGCATTCCGAGCAACCAGGCCGCGTTTCAGTTCCGTCCCGATTTCAACCTGAAACTGCGCGCATTCGAATTCGACCTGCGACCCCGTTTTTATTGGACGCGCTCACGTATCGACTATCCCGGCCTGGCGCCTGACCGTGAGTCTCAGCACAAAGTGTTCCTGAATGAGGGGTCGATCCGCTTCCGTCCGCACGACCGGTTGACGCTGAGCTATGGACGGGAAAACCTGCAATGGGGGCCTTCCGCGCTCTTGTCGCCGTCCAACCCGTTTAATGCGAACAATGGCAAAAACAACCCGAACCTCGAGCAGCCCGGCATGGATTACGCCCGCGCCGTCTACGTCGCGAGTCCCGCCATTACCGTGTCGCTCATCGACAATACCGGCAAAGGGCGACTTGATCCGCTCAATCGCTATCGCAAGACACGCGCCGTCAAAGTGGACTACACCGGTGACAGGACATTCTTCTCGCTGATCGGATCGAAAGCGAACGGCGAAGCGGAGCGGATTGGCGGTTTCGCCGGCTGGAACGTGTCCGATGCGCTGTTGCTGCACGCGGAAGGCAGTGCCGGACGCAAGTCGGACGGCACCGTGACCGACCGGCGCGACCGGCAGTTGCTCGCGGGAGCGGCGTACACCCTGGAAAGTGGACCAACGCTGACGGCTGAATATTTCATCAATAAGGATGGCTGCGCCGACGCCCCGATCCAGGTGTGCCTGCAACGCCGGGGGGCATTGCTCGATCCTGTCCTGCCGCTCACGCGACGTCGCTACGCGATGCTGCAATATCTCGACACGAAAATCGCCGGCAAACTCAATCTCACCGCGCGGTTCATCCGCAACCTCGATGACAACTCGTCCCAATTCGTTGTCAATCTGGAGTACGAGCTCGGCAACCATTGGCAATTATATGCAGTGCCAAGCCATTACCGCGGGGCTGCGGACAGCGAATTCGGCAGCCTGCTGCACAAATCGTTATTCGTGGGCGCTTCCTACACCTATTAGAGACGGTTTAAAAACTCGGAAGCAACTATGATGTCCAAACGGTTCCCGCTTGCAGGAGTACGCCATGTTGACAGCAGAGCAGCGCGCACGGCATAACGTATCCAAACCCAAGGATCGGCGGGGCTACCCAACCGACATCAACGACAGAGAGTGGAAACTCGTCGAGCCGTTACTGCCAGGTGCAGCCCGCACGGGACGACCTCGAAAAACAGCGCTTCGTGAGGCGATCAATGCGCTGCGTTACCTGGTCAGATCGGGCTGCGAATGGCGCATGCTGCCCAATGATTTTCCTCCCTACCAAACGGTGTATTACTGGTTCAGACGCCTGATGCGACGCTTCCTGTTCCGAACGATCCACGATCTGGCCCTGATGCTCGACCGGATGTGTGAACAACGCGAGGTTGTCCCCTCGGCCGGCATCGTTGACAGCCAGTCGGTGAAAGCGCCGGGCGCACGTGAGCGCGGCTCTGACGCCCACAAGAAGATCAGTGGACGAAAGCGGCACATCGCCGTCGACACCGATGGGCGACTGCTGGCGGTGACCCTGACGCCCGCCGATATCGCCGATTCGACCGGTGCCCAGCTGGTGCTGGATGCCCTGATCAAGCGCTGGCCATGGGTGAAGCATTTGTTCGGTGACGCCGCCTATGATCGGCGCACCTTGCTGGACAAAGCAGCCCATCTCGACTTCACAGTCGAAGTCGTGCGTGGTCTGCAGGGCCAGAACGGCTTTCAGGTGCAACCGCGACGCTGGATCGTCGAGCGCACGTTTGCCTGGCTCATGCGATACCGCCGTCTTGTTCGGGACTACGAGCAGCGTCTCGACGTATCTCAGGCAATGATTTATATCGCTCTCGGCTCATCGTTACTACACAGGA
>Ga0170475_112669726_pt1 | contig 23136 bp, 17 predicted proteins | sample Soicark_Litter_5_FD_111474 | JGI IMG/M metagenome (GOLD analysis project Ga0170475, IMG submission 111474) | Avena fatua rhizosphere microbial communities from Hopland, California, USA. Combined Assembly of 48 SPs
CGAGTGCGAGCTTATGGTCGGGACCTGACCCGCGCGAAAGGCATTATGGCCAGCGGCGCCTGTGAAGGCCGCATCAAAGGCCGAACACATGGCCGCACCAACCAGCAGAAGGCAGAAGACCAAAACGCCACTTGCCAACGGAGAGCCGTCCACACACGGCCAAATCCGGTCTTGCGACCACCCCGGCCAAACATCCGCTCAGTGCCCAGAGGCGGACGTAAGCGGCCCGCTTCGAAGCTCCGCTCCTACTCCTCCAGCACCCACGAAGCCTGGATGGCGACGTAAGCTGCTTGCCTGCCCGCCTCTGCTGGTATTGAATTTGCGAAGCTAGAAGACCGGCCGCCACGCGGCCATAGCGGTGCCCAGGGGCGGGCATCTGAATCGAGGGGAGATCTGACGATGGGTAGGAAGAGCGATTTGCGCATTCTGGGGGCCAATCGACGTGAATGGCTTATCCGCGCCGGCGCAACCGCGGTGGCGGGCGTCCTGCCAACACCTAGCTTCGCCCAGCCAAAGGTGGCGCCGCCGACGATTATCAAGGCAGGGTCTTTCGTCATGTCGATCAACCCGACACTCCCCCCCCTGCAATACGCAAACGACAAAGGCGAGCTGATGGGCCTTCGCCCGGAGCTAGGTAACGAGATCGCTAAGCGGCTCGGTTTAACGCCCGAATACATTCGCATCGACGGCGTGACGACCATGATCCCGGGCCTTGCTGCGAAACGGTGGGACATGATCAACACGGGCACGTTCTGGACCGAGGAGCGGTCTAAAATCATGTTCATGGTGCCCTATGAGCTCGTTGCGCTCAGTATTCTCGTCGGACGCGGCAACCCGCTGAAAATCGAAAAGCCCGAGGATTTCGCTGGCCGAAGCATCTCCTGCGAACTCGGCAGCATCGAGGAGCGGCGGACGAAAGAGCTTAGCGCTAGCCTGGTGGCTAGGGGACTGAAAGCCATCGAGATTCGCTCCTTCAACAACTTCTCGGAAGCCTTTCAGGCCCTGCGTGCCGGACAGGTGGACGGCACGACGGCGATCGATGGCGTCGCAATGTTCATGCAGAGCCGAGGTGATTTTACCCGCGCCATCAGTGGCCTCTTCGCGCAGGAGGCGTGCCTCTGCTTTGGAGCGCGGCCGATTACGGACGCCGTTATTAGCGTCATGAACGAGATGAAAAAGGACGGCTTCTATCAGGCGCTGTTCGAGAAGTACGGCGCCCTTCAGGTGCCCAGCGATACCTTCGCGGTGAAGGGAACGGGGCCGAACGCCTAGTTCGGACGCGACGTCGAACAGGGAAGTTGGCGGCTCACCTCCCGGTGAATCGCGGCTCGCGCTTCTCGATGAAGGCCTGAACCCCTTCCTTTCGGTCGGCGGACTGGAAGAGAAGGAGCTTCCGTTCAAGGCTGAGGCTCTCGTCGAGCGGCTTTACAAAGGACATAAGCCCCTCCTCCTTCGCGAGCCGCGCCGCAAGCGGCGAGTGCCGCGCGATCGACGATGCCAGGGCAATTGCGCGGGAGACGACCTCGTCATCCGCGACTGCCTCGGCCGCGAGCCCCCAGCTTGCAGCTGTTGCGCCATCGATGGGCTCTCCCGTCAGGATCATGAGCATGGCTCGCGCCTTGCCGATGGCGCGCGGGAGCCGCTGCGTCCCTCCGTCTCCGGGGAACATGCCGACCTTGATCTCCGGGGTTCCGAATTTCGCCCCCTTTCCGGCAATGACGATGTCGCACAGCAATGCCAGCTCGCAGCCGCCGCCAAGGGCATAACCTCTGACTGCCGCGATCAGTGGCTTGGAAAAGCGTTCGATTGTCTTCCAAGCCTTGAGGCGGTTCGCTTCGGCGTAGATCGGCAGATCGGACTGGGGCATCTCCTTCAGATCGGCGCCTGCGGAGAAAGCCCGCTCGTCACCGGTTAGAACAACGCAGCGCACTACCTCGTCCGCTTCGACACGTTGGAGTTCGTCGGCCATCGCTGACAGGAGGGCGCCGCTGAGCGCGTTTAGGCTCGCCGAGCGATTGAGGCGGAGCAGCCGCACACCGGGTGCACTATCCTCAATAATCAGATCCATGCTCATGACAGGTCACCCACTCAAGCGGTTTGCTCAGTGACACCGCAGCGCGTCAGAGCTTCCGCGACATCTCGACTCGTCGCCGAAGTGAGCGGTTGGAGAGGACCGCGCGGGTGATCGCACGCGATCACTTTAAGGTGCTTCAGGCCTGCCTTGATGCGGGTGTGCATATCCATCCGCGGCGGCGCATAAATAGCGCGCACGATGGGATAAAGCCGATCCGAGGACGCGCGCATCGCCTCGAGGTTGCCGCACTCGGCGGCTTGCCATAGCGCCCCGAGATGGCGTGGAACGAGGCTAAGCAACCCGCTAAGAATCCCATCGCTGCCGATCGCAAGCTGCGCGAGAAACCACTCGAAATTCGATGCGAGCACTGCGAGATTCGGAGCCGCTTCACGAAGGGCTCGAAAATTCGCTTCGTAGAGAGTGATATCGTCGCTTCCCTCCTTCACCGCGATGCATCGGTCCCGCTTTGCCATCGCGACAAGCGCTTCGGTGCTGTAGCCGAACCCAGAACGCACTGGAAGCTGGAACACCGACAGCGGGATCGAGACGCGTTCCAGGATAGCGTCGAGTAGCGCGAGGGGCGCCTCAACCGTGGAGGCGCCTCCCGCCGCGAATGCGGGCGGCGGAAAGAGCACTGCCACGTCAGCCCCGGCATCCTCGGCTGCTCGCGCCTCTTCGAGCGCTTCGGCGGTCGAGAATGCGATCAGACCGGAGAGCAGCGGCTTCCTTGACCCAACGTGCCTTCGCGTCTGCCGAATGACCTCGACCCTCTCAGCTCTGCTGAGCGACGCACCCTCTCCTGCGTGCCCATTGACGAATACGGCGCGGATCTCGTCCGCCGACGCGCAATGATCAAGCACGCAGCGATAGCCGTGCCAATCGATGATTCCGTCAGGTTGGAACGGCAGCACGACCGCGGCGACAAGACCGCGAAGATCTGCCCCGGTGGTTGTCACAACAAAACCTCCGCTTCGCCCGGCACAGGTACGTCCGACGGCAGTAGCCCTTGGCGCTGCAGGTCGCGCCAAAACTCACAGGGGATGGTGGTTCGCATTGCCGCCGCGACCTCTCGAATCTGCCGAGCAGAACGAGGTCCCGGAAGGACCGACGCAACGTGCCTGTGTCCGAGCGGAAACTGTAGAGCAGCCGCCATGAGGCTCACGCCATAACGTGCCGCGCAGCGCTGGAGAGCTCTTACACGTGCAAGAACTTCGGCCGAAGCCGGTAGATGTGCGAAGGTGGCTCCCGGACCAGCACCCTTCGCAAGAATCCCAGTGTTGAACGGCGCACCGACGACGATGCTCGCCCCAATTCGCGCGCAGAGAGGCAGCAGAGTCGATAGAGCGCCCTGGTCTAAAAGCGTATAACGGCCGGCGATCAGGAACGCATCAAACTGCACATGCGCGGCCGCTGCGACGCAGATGTTGGGATCGTTGACGCCGATGCCGATCGCACCGATACGGCCCCGTCGCCGCCATTCCTCGAGAACCTGGAACGCACCCGTGACGGCTTCTCGAAAGCGTTGATTGATCTCTGCGCCGTGGTTGGAGGGGTCGAGATCATGGATAAATACCGCGTCAAAGTACGACACCCCTAGGCGCTCGAGGCTCCGCTCGAGGCTCTCCACCGTTCCGGCGTAGCTGTATTCGATCCTCAATCCAGAATGGCCAGCACCGGGCACGAGCCAACCCGCCTTGGTCGAGAGCGTGACCGTGCTCCGAGGTTTGTCAGAAAGGAACAAACCCACCCGGCGCTCCCCCTCTCCGGCACCATACAATGGCGCGGTATCGTAGGTCCGGATGCCTTCCTCCCAGGCAGCCGACAGTGTCTTCTGCGCTTCGTCTTCGGAGACAGGCCCATGCAATCCGCCAACGGTCGCGCCGCCAAAGCCGAGCTCATCTATGAAGACGCCGCTCGCGCCTAACCGTCGGCGAGGGAAGCACTCGGTCAAGAATCGAAATGCTCTGCTAGACCCATTCGGCCAGTGCAAAAGAGGCGGGAGTCCATGGGCTTCAGGTTGGGCGCGATTTGCGGGTTGAAGCCCATCTGATCAAGGATATCCTCTCGCATTCTAGCGCCGGGCGCGAGTTCAGTAAGCACGATACCCTCCTGTTGGAGCTCAAACACCGCGCGCTCGGTAACGAACATCACCGGCTGAGTTCGCTCCCGGGCAATCGTGCCGTTGAAGCTGATCTGCTGCACCGAGGCAACGCATTTCCGGGTACGGCCCTCCTCTTGGATTTGGATTCGGCCATCTCCGGCCTTAGTCTGCGCGCCACCAACCATCGTCGCCATGAAAACCACGCGCTTGGCATTTTGCGAGATGTTAATGAAGCCTCCGCAGCCATCGGCACGGTTCCCGAATTTCGTCACGTTGACGTTTCCATCCCTATCGAATTCGGCGAAGGACAGGAAAGCAATGTCGAGCCCGCCGCCGTCGTAGAAATCAAATTGATAGGGCTGATCGAGAATGGCTCGGGGATTATAGGCAGCGCCAAAATTCAGGCCTGTGCCCGGCACGCCACCAATCGCGCCAGACTCGACGGTCAGCACGAAGGCGTCCTCTACGCCCTCCTCGGCGCAGACGTTCGGAATTCCGGTCGAAATGCCGACGCCGAGGTTTACCACCGCACCTCGATGCAGCTCAAATGCGCCGCGGCGGGCGATGACACGGCGATCCGTCAGCGGTTCCGCCGCCAGGGTAGAGATTGGCCGAGGCATTTCGCCCGACAGGCTGGGATCGTAAGGCGATCCAAAGGTCTGCCACGCCTCCTCGTCGAGAACTATGACGTCCACGAGGAAACACGGCAATTTCACCATTTGCGGATGCAGGTGCCCACGCTTTGCCAGGCGCTTCACTTGACAGATCACGAGGCCCCCTGCGTTGCGGACGGCTTGGGCTGCCGAGAGCGTCTCAAGAGTCGCCGCCTCGTGCTCGCAGCTGACGTTGCCTTCCTCGTCTGCCGTGGTCCCACGCAGCAGCGCTACCTCCGCTGTTTGAGCCTTGTAGAGGAGCCACTCCCGCCCTGCGGCCGTGACCACTTCAATCAGGTCCTCGCTTGCGGCAGCGTTCATACGCCCACCGGTCTGGCGTGGGTCCATATAGGTTCCGAGCCCTACGTGCGTCAAAACTCCCGGCTGCTTAGCCGCCATTGCGCGATAGAGCTGGGCGATGACACCCTGGGGCAGGTTGTAAGCCTCCAGTTCATTCGCGACGATCAGCTTCATGAACAGCGGCTGCGGGCCGTAATTCCCGCCGATCACACGCTTCACCAGGCCCGCGTGAGCGAGCCGACCCATACCCTTCGTTTGAAAGTCGCCAAGGCCGGTGGTGTGGAGAACTGTCAGGCACCGCGGGTGCCCGTGTTCCAGGAACCGCTTCTCGATGGCCGCTAACACCGTATCTGCGATGCCGATGCCGGCCGATCCACCGACGATGACCGTCCGATTGTCGCCGATCATGGCCGCAGCTTCGACCGCGGTCACGATACGCGCTTTCACGGCCCTGCTCCGGTCTCAAATTCCTTCGCCACGCGGCGGGCGATGATCATGCGCTGGATTTGATTCGTGCCCTCGTAAATCTGCGCGAGCTTCACATCGCGGAAGATGCGTTCTACCCGATACTCCCGAGAGTAGCCATTGCCGCCGTGGATCTGCACCGCGTTCGTCGCGTGCAGCATGGCTATGTCAGTCGTGAACAGCTTGGCGATGGCGGCTTCCTTGGCGAAGGGAAGTCCGAGGTCGTGCAGGCGAGCGGCTTGGTGGATGAGCAAGCGCGCGGCCGCGATGTCCTTTGCCATGTCAGCGATCATGAACTGCACTGCCTGGTGCTCGAAGATCGGCTTACCGAACTGGATACGCTCTCGGGCATAAAGCACGGAGTCCTCGAAGGCGGCTTGCGCCATGCCGAGAGCCATGGAGGCCATAGCGATACGGCCATAGTCGAAGTTCGACATCGCGGCACGGAAAGCGCCGTTTTCCGCTCCGAGACGGGCTTCTTCTGGAACACGGACATCATCAGCGGAGAGGGCGCAGGTCGCGAGCCCTCGCATCCCGAGCAGACGCTCCTTGCGGCCGAAGCTAACGCCTCGCGCCTGCCGCGGCACCATAAAGGCGCTGATGCCCTTCGCCCCTAACGTCGGATTTGTCTTCGCAAAAATGAGAATGAAGTCGGACACCAGGCCCAGGGACAACCACGCCTTGACGCCGGTAATGCGGTAATCGGAGCCATCCCGGCGCGCGACAGTCGTGATAGCGGCTACATCGGAGCCACAACCGGGCTCGCTAACTGCCGTTGCCGCGATGATCTTGCCAGCTACCAGGTCCGGGATGAGCGCCTTGTGGAATCCCGAGCCGCTGTCATTCAGCAGGCGAATCATTTCCACTGGGATTGCGAGGATGTTCGCGACCGCGCCAGAAGTGCGCGCGAGTTCCTCCATCGCGAGCGAAAAGCAGATCGTGTCTAGGCCAACTCCTCCTACGCTTTCCGGCAAACTGATGCCGAAAAGGCCAAGCCCGGCCATTCCCGCGTACAGGTCGTGCGGAAACTCATCCGTCTCGTCGATTTCCGCAGCGCGCGGCAGGACTTTATCCGCCGCGAAGCGCCGCGTGCTCGCTGCGATCTCCTGTTGAACCTCATTTAAAAAAGGCGTCATGAGCGGGTCGAGTCAGCGAAGGTGCCAGCCGGCGTAGACGCCTCATCAATCGCAAGAACGCCTGCTTGCGAAGCGCTGTCCCGCGGCTGATCAAAGATATAGATGTGCACAGTCTCGGGCGTTACATCGTAGGCTTTGCACACGGCTTCCGTAACGCTCTCCACGAGCCTGCGCTTCTGCTCGACGGTCCGTCCGTCATAGGCATAGACGTGAATGAATGGCATGATGGATGTTCCTCAGATTTCGCGTCGCTTGAGCATTGTTGCGTGCTCCGCGCTGATGAGCAGCTCGCCCTTCCCCCTCTCGAGACGAACGGCTTCGATCACGACGCCACGATCGGGCCTAGAGGCAGTTCGTTTGGATTGGAACGCCATCGCGACCTCGACCCTGTCGCCGGACAGGACGGCTTGGTGGAAGCGGACTTTGTCCCATCCGAGCGATGCAATGGAGGTGTGCTCGTACAGCCTCAGTTTGGTTTTCAGCCCTTCCGCGAGGGCGAGCCCGTAGAGTCCATGGGCGATCCGCTTCGAAAATCCCATCGATCGTGCGAAGGCGTCGTCGGTGTGAAGCGGATGATGGTCGAAGGTAAGATCGCAAAAAGCTTGGATATCCTCGTCAGTGATGGTGTGCGCCGGCGTCCGAAACACCCTCCCAATTTCCACATCCTCAAAAAACAGGTCTTCTTGGACCTTCTCCCCGGAGGCGCTCATTCGGCGGCGACGCTCATCGGCGCCACGAAAGCAGCTGGCGGCCTCCCAACCATGCCCAGGCGCTCCAGTGCCATTCGAAATTCCGGCAGCGCGACGTCCGGCAGCGGCAGCCGGGGTGGGCGCGGTCCCCCCATATCCACGCCCATTAGTCGGAACGCCGCCTTGGTTCCGCTGACATACCAGTGCGCACCGAGAGCCTCGATCGATGGGTTTATGTCCTCGAACAACCGGCGCGCCTCATCATAGTCGCGCCGCTTGTCCCAGGCATCGAACATCTTAGCACAAGGTCCCGGGATGAAGTTTGCACAGACAGAAACCCACCCGTCTGCTCCCACCATGAACGACTCGAAGCCCATATAGCCGCCGAAGGCGGCAACCGTGTCGCCGCAGAGGCGCTTGATTTGGTGAATTCGCCGGATATCTACGGTAGACTCCTTCACGTAGCGGACCTTGCCCGTCTCGCTCATGCGGGCGATGAGCTCGGGCTTGACGTCAACATTGGATGCACCCGGATTGTTGTACAGCATGATCGGTATTCCGATGGAGTCCGAAATTCGCTGGTAGTGGTTGCGCAGCTCCTCATCGGTGGGCGCCGAGTAGAAAGGCGGGATGATCATGACCCCATCCGCCCGGAGGCTCTCGGCCTCTCGGGACGCGCGTATCGAGTCATCCGTGCTCTCCGCCGCCGTGCCGATGAAGACCGGCACCCGTCCGCGAGCCTGATCGATCACCGTCTTCGCAACGAGCCGCCGCTCAGCCTCTGTGAGCGACAGGAACTCGCCTGTCGAGCCGAGTGGGATCAGGCCATGAATGCCCTCATTGATCTGATATTCCACCAGTTGGCGGAGCCGTTCCTCATCGACCTTCTCCGTGCCGTCTCGGAAGGGCGTGATGAGGACGGTAAAAGTGCCGCGATGCGCTTTCATGAGTTTCCTCCATTTCCTGCGAGCATAGGCTCATCGGTCGTCCCGCGCGAGAAGCTCGCGCTTGCCGACCGGATCTCCGTACCCACGACCGAACCGCTCCTCTAGGCGACGCTGAACCACGTCCCACGCCGAGGTCATAACGAGATAGATGACCGCGATGACGCAAAAGACCTCAAGAACTTCGAACCGCTGCTGCATCAGGATCTGACCGCGCCGCAGAAGCTCCTCCATCGAGATCACTGACGCGATGGAGGTGGTTTTCAGAAGTCCGTTCACAGAGTTCCCCAGAGGCGGAATAATGATTCGAAATGCTTGCGGTAGGACTACTAGGCGGAAGGTCTGCCATCCGTTGAGCCCGAGAGATTTAGCCGCTTCCGACTGGCCCTTCGGCACCGCGACGATCCCGCCGCGCAGAATCTCCGACAGATAGGCGGCCTCATTGAGAGTGAGCCCCAGCACGGCCGATTGTAATACCGTGAAGCGAACGAGCCCCAGCTGAGGAAGGCCCGTGTAGATGATGATCAGCTGCACGAGAAGGGGTGTGCCCCGAAAGAGCCAGACGTAAAACTTAGCGAAGCGGACAAGCGGCGCGCGACCAGACAACCGCATCAGCGCTATCAACAAACCCAGGCAGAAACCGAGGAAGAGCGTCGTCGCCGTGAGCACGATCGTGAAGATGGCGCCTTCTAGGAGATAGAGGTTGATAAAGTAACCGAAGAATCCTTCCCAGTGCCAGCCTCTCATCGGCGCGGCACCTCACGCTCAAACGGCCTCGAAACTTTCTGTGCGCCCAAAACCTCAACCCCCCGTGACCGGGCACAATCCTACCAAGTTAGAGACCAAAGGCTAGGTAGGGTTTGGTGCTCGACTATCGACGCCCTAGTCCACTCGCACGAGCCCACACCATCGCGCGATGATCTCGGCAGCGACGGTGACACAACGGACGTAATCCTCGACGTCGACCCACTCGTCCGTATGCCCATTCTGTGCAAGGTTGCCGCAAAGGGGGCCGAGGCCGATCGTGGGGATACCCCTCTGTATAATTGGATTGCGGATATCGCTGGTCGTATGAAGAGCGTTCATGCGAGGCACCGTGCCGGTCACCGTCTTTACACTCTCTGACGCGATCTGAAAGAGCGCATGAGACTCGGGCACTTCCGCACCCGGCATTCCAGAAACCCACTCAATCGTCGGCGTATGGGTTGAAAGCCAGGCGTCCTTGTCCGCGGCTTTTCTCACAGCCCCGGCGATCGCCTCCTTAACCGCAGCGATCGTCTCAGAAGGCGGAAAGGACAGCGCTCCACCCAGTACGCAGCGGGTCGGAGCGCGATAGAGTGAGTCGCTGCTGCCGCAGGATACAAACGACAGTAGCAGGTCTGTTGATCGTCCGAGATGACCATCCAGCGCAGGGTGACGCACCGACTGCGCCCGTTGCTTGTTCATCGCGCCGAGCGCGCGGTGGACCAACATCGCATTGTCGATAGGGCTGACGGCACGGTGGGCAAACGTCGACTGGATGGGCTCGTTCGTATCGGGCTTGGCTCCCGCAACGGTCACGAGGAATTCGACCTGACCCGAGGAGAAGGCCTTGACGTCCGACAGACCGCAGCCCGACTCGGCCGGATGCAGGTAAAGGGCGGCATCGGCGTCGAGCCCTCGAGCGAGGAGCGCGGTGATGCCCCTGCGATGTCGTTTGCTTGGGGTTGAAGCGACGTAGACGTCTCCGGCGGGGGAAAACCCAGCGCTTTTGAGTATACTTATAGCGCCGAACATGGCAGCGACCCCAGCGAGATCATCGGCAACGCCCCACCCATAAAGACGCTCACCTGAGATCGTGCCGGCGAATGGGTCAAGCTTCCAGTCAGCAAAGCGCGACGGCGGCTCCCCATCCGGGTGAGCGAAGACTATCAGGCGGCGGCCGTTTCCGGTGCCGGGCCAAGTCGCGACCACTGCGAGCTGCTCGCTCGAATCGATCACACCCGGCGACGCAAATTCCTCAATGATTGGAACGTCGGTGGGCCGATAGCGAACTTCCTCTACTAGTAGGCCTTGCTCGCGCGCCGCCTCCGCGACCCGAGCCTGTACGGCGGCCTCACCGCTCGCCTGCTCTCGGATAAGGTCCTGGAGCAAGCAAATCGTTTTCTGCTGGCCACGAGTTGCTTGTTCCGCAATCGACAAAGACCAGTTTTCCATCCAGGGCTCTCCGTTAGAGGATCAGCGGCGCAGAGCGTGTCCTAAGCACGTGTAGGACGGAATACGCGGTGTAATCGGCACAGTCGTCTACAGGGTCTGGATCTGTCCCAACCAATCTCATTTTGAAGTGCCCAGGTTTTCCCCAGAACTCAAGCTCATGGACGGTAACGGTGAGCGTCGGATCGGCGATCAGCTCCATCTCCGTGCGTTCGAAGCCAAGCCCAGCAAGGGCGACCCCCACCGCAACATTTAGATTATGAGGAAAATGCACCGCGAGATCGCGCACCGAACCGTGGAGAATCGCGGTCGCGGTCTCTATTGAGCGAAGATCGACAAGGCTCGCCGCCGCCGTTCGCCGCCATACCTCGAGGGGTTTAGCCGTGCGGTAGATGACTCGCTCCAATCCCGCAGCCTTTGCCGTAACCAGAGCATCGAGCGTCGCGACAGCGCCGGACGCGATTAAGACTCGGCCCGCACCCGGCGCTTTGATCGAGTCCCGAAGGTCACGCTCGACCTTAGGCGTGAGAAGTGCACAGAGGGAGAGCGGCAGAAGATCGACACCAGCCCTGACAATGACGGGACCGTATGCCGCCAAGGCGTCGGAACTTGCAGCTTCCAGCACGATGTCCGGCTGTGACGATAGAAATTCATCAAGCGAGCAAGTCAGTGGCAAGTCGGTGTGCCGCTTCTCCGACCGCAGGAGAACGGCACTGATGCGCGCGCGAGACCCGAGGTGGGCGGCCACCCGCGCCCCAATCCGCCCAAGGCCGACCAATCCGACTCGCGTCATCGTGCACATTGCTTTTGTTCGCACCCCCTGCTCAGGTTCGCCTGAGGCCGGAAGTATGAGTTCCCCTACCTTTTCACCCCCCCCCCCCCGAGCGGCTGCAAGACTCGCCGCCGCCCGAACAGTGTACAGCGCCGAAACGCCCCCAGCTGCCTTGTGAGAGCGAAGCCGCGCGCCATCCATCCGCCATATGGGCAACCGCGGCTAACGTGTCGGTCGTGAACCCGCTTAATGCTGGTCTCGAGCAGCGCGTCAAAGACGAGGATGAGAGCGGCAGTGCGCTGGAGCGCCAGTGCAAATTGGGCTAGAGTTACTCATATACGAGGTGTCGCAGCTTAGTAGTGTAGAAGCCTTCGACGGCGGGCCGCGTGCCGAGACCTTGCGCAACGGCGCTGTACGGACGAATAATGTCGATGAGGTATACGCAGTGGGTTCGTAGTACCAGGTATGACAGTCGGCTGGTGTGGTATCCGCCGAACGGGTTGAAGCTGGACCAGACGCAACCCGGCAGGCGAGAAATCGGAGAGCTGGGTGGCTGAAGAGCTAAAGATTACGGCTGGACCATTCACCTTCATCGGGCGGCTCGAGACCAAGGCAGCACCGAAGACCTGTGCCGCTTTCGTGCGCTCGCTTCCGTTCGGTAGTAAACTGGTGCATGTCCGTTGGAGCGGCGAAGGAGTTTGGATCCCGTTGGGGGACCTCGACTTCGGCATTGGATATGAAAATCACACGAGCTATCCGGCTCCCGGCCAGATGATCCTTTATCCAGGCGGGGTCAGCGAAACCGAGATCCTACTTGCCTACGGTGCTGTCCATTTCGCCAGTAAGATGGGGCAGCTGGCCGGCAACCATTTCCTGACGATCATATCGGGAGCAGAAAACCTTGCCAAATTGGGCCGCACGGTGCTGTGGCAAGGGGCGCAGGAAATCCTTTTCAAACCTAGGTAGCTCGGGAGACACCATCACACGGTTGCCGGAGCCATGTCACCCAGCGGATTCGCAATCAATCGAAACTGGATACAATGAGCGAACTTACCTGTGAATGCGCATGCATCACTTTGATTGTATAATTCGCGGCGGCACCGTGGCGACTGCCGCCGACACGTTTACTTGCGACCTCGGCATCCAGGACGGGCGCATCGCCGCGCTCGGCCACAACCTCGGGTCCGCTGACGAGGTGCTCGATGTCTCAGGCAAGCTCGTGCTGCCCGGCGGTATCGACAGTCATGTGCACTTTGCCCAGCCATCCGGTCCGGACATCGTCATGGCGGACGATTTCGAGAGCGGCACGCGCTCCGCGGCACTCGGCGGTAACACAACCGTGCTGCCGTTCTGTCTTCAGGAGAAGGGCCACTCCCTGCGGGAGGCACTGAAGGTCTATCACGCAAAGGCCGAGGGCCAATGCTATGTCGACGTCTCATTCCATCTGATCATTACCGATCCTACCGATCAGGTGCTCGGTCAGGAGCTGCCGGCGCTGATCGAGGACGGCTACACCTCGTTCAAGGTGTTCATGACCTATGAGGGTCTGGCGTTGTCGGATCGCGAGATTCTCGAGGTGATGGCGGTGGCGCGCGAGACCGGCGCGCTTGTCATGGTGCATGCGGAGAACTACGACGCGATCCGCTTCCTGACCGATCGCCTCGAGCGCCTGGGCAAGACGGCGCCGCAATACCATGCCACCTCGCGTCCGGTTCCAGTGGAGCGCGAGGCGACACATCGCGCCATCTCGCTAGCCGAGCTCGTGGATGTTCCGATCATGATCGTCCACGTCTCGAATCGCGAAGCGATGGAGGAGATTCGGCGCGCCCAAATGAAGGGGCTCAAAGTCTATGGCGAGACCTGCCCGCAATACCTCGTACTGACCGAGCGCGACCTCGAGGGCCTCAACATGGAGGGCGCGAAATATGTTTGCTCACCGCCGCCGCGGGACGAGGCCAGCCAACAGGCTTGCTGGGAGGGTCTCCAGCAAGGCGTGTTTTCCGTCTTCTCATCCGACCATTGCCCCTTCCGCTACAACGATCAGCAGGGGAAGCTCGTGCCGAAGGGACGCACGAGCTTCCGCTGGGTGCCGAACGGCATCCCAGGCGTTGCGACGCGGCTTCCCATCCTTTTTTCGGAAGGGGTGCTGAAGGGCCGGATTGACCTCAATCGCTTCGTCGCGCTGACTTCGACGAACCAGGCCAAGACTTACGGGCTCTACCCCGCAAGGGCACGATCGCAGTCGGCGCTGATGCCGACATCGCGATCTGGGATCCGGAGCGCCGGGTGACCATCACTCACGCCCTGCTCAACGACGGCTCCGACTACACACCCTATGAGGGTCGCGAGGTCACAGGCTGGCCGGTCATGACCATGGTGCGTGGCAGTGTAGTCATGCGCGATGGTGACCTTGTTGGGGAGATGGGCCACGGCATCTACCTGCCGCGCGAAAGGTCGCGCCTGGCGCAGGCGTTTTCCTAAGTTCCGCCCGAGGTCATCCGGCACGCGGTCTGGTTATATCTCCGGCTCAAGTAACCTCGACTGCGGCGCGGCATGACGTCCACCGGATGCAGTAGGACTGGAGCGGCACCTTTCGACGCTGGAGCATCATCGCAATGAGAATGCGAACGCTTGGCCGAACCGAGCTGAAGGTCTCACTACTCGGATTCGGGGTGCGGAGCGGTGGGTGGGCTGATGGTCCGAGGCGATCCCGTCGATCAGGAGCGCACCATCGCCAAAGCTTTCGAAGCCGGGGTGAACTATTTCGACACGGCGGTGCAGTACGGCGACGGCGCCTCGGAACGAAACCTCGGCCGCGTCCTCAAAAGCCTCAAGGCTGATAACGTAATCATCGGCACTAAGGTGCGGTTACCTCGGCCGCGCAGGCCAACGCCGCTATCCGTGGGGGAGCGTTGAAAGTGAGAGGCTCGTGTTCTGGCTAGCCTTCCAATTGATAAGCCTTCTCCCCTTCGTTTACCTGCATCCTTCGCCAACGATGGACCAGCCGTGTGACTGGCGCACCCTGGGCTGAGGCCTCGACCTCGATCACGGGGATCTTGATCCATGAACAGCACGCAGTCCACGCCATTCGGACGGTAGGGATCGACATCGGCAAGAGGCCGAGGTCCGCGTTCGAGTCCGCTTCGGGCCAGACACTGCGGAGCGGCGTGCCAAGGTCAGCGTCCGCTTTGCCGGGAAGCAGCCCAAAAGCAGACAGTCCGCTTACGGCGGCCAACTTCGGACGATGAAGTTGACGCGGGTCAAAGTCCGCAACCGGTCAGACCCGGAGGTACGCGGCGCGTCTGAAAACGTCCGCATTCCGGCCGCAAGCAGACCAAGCGCCGCCGCCCTCTCCTTCCCTCGCTTCATAGCCGCGAGTGCAAGACAAGCCGCGTTATCTTGCATTCGTTTGGCTGACGCAGCTCTGATCACAGCGCAGCTAAGAGCGTCATCCCGAAAACTCGCAAGATCCTGGGACCGGGCTGCTGTCCGCTCGCCCTGCTCGCATCGAAAGAGGCAGTGCTATGAATTCGACTTCCGGATCGGCCGGAGATCGTCGAATACCAAGCCGCTCGAACCCTCGCCGCGTCCAGGGGAGGTGCGCCTGCCGATCCACAGCACCACGGAGCCGTCGGTCCAACGCGCGCGACGAAACTCGCGCGTCACGATACGCCCGGCGCGCGGCACCTCCTCCTCATTCAGGAAAAACGGTGTCGGGCCGGCGATGATCTGGCCCACGATCGGACGCGACGGTTGTGGCGGCCGTTCGTGCGGTAGTCGCGCGCGCTGCAGGCTGACGCTACGGTTGCTACCGGGGATATGGACCGGGATGAAAGGATGCCAGTTCCACGCCACGTCGGCGCCGAGGCGGTAACGCACCTCGGCGCCTGGAGCAGGATCGGGTTCCGGCGGCAGCGAAACCGCGATCGCGTCGGCGTAGGCGTAGCCGTCGATCCCGGGACCCGCGGCCGACGGGACGATGCGCTCAACCGCCCAGGCCATGTTGGCCATCTCGTCACGCAGCAGCACGATCTTCTCGATCGGCGGTGGCCGCATAGCCGTAGGCGTCGTCGGCGGCACCAGCAGGGCGGTGCGTGTGTCGCGCCCCGCCGCCGCCTGCGACAGGTCGAACATCGACCAGCGCTGCCACACCGAGTCCGGCCCGCGGCCGGCAGCGCGCACCAGCGTGCGCTCGCCGAAAACGTCGGTAACGACAAGACCTTCGATGCGACACAGCGAATTGACCGCGAGCTCGAGCGGTATCACGCACCAGTCGTTGGATGCCGAAAGCGCGAACTCCATCAGCAACAGCTTGGCGACGTCGGTGGTCGCAGCGGTGATGTCGGCGAACTCCACGTGCCGGTCCTCGAACTGCCAGTAGCGTGGGTTCGGTATGCCGGCATAGCTGATCGCCGCGGGAATGAAGGACAGCGCCTTGCGCTCCGCCCCCGCCGGACTGTCGCCGTCGTTGCCGGCAGCGGCGCCGAGGTCGAAGGCATACCAGTCGAGATGGCCCTGCGCGTAGGACGGCGCCAGCAACGTCTCCGCCGTGTCGTCGAGTGGGGCTGTCTCGCAGGCGAACTGATATTCGACCTGTGGATCTGACCATGTCGAAGGCGTCGCCGCATCGGGCAGGCTGTAAAGTCCGGCGAACCACGTCTGCACGATGCGCGCTGCACGCTTGACCGCTTCGGCATCCGCCGGAGATAAGCCGAAGCCGTCGACCTTACCGTCATGACCCGCCGGAATATCGTCGAGCAGCGACAGGCCGTCGAAGAGATGCGGACCCTCGAACAGCAGCTGACGGCGAGTTTCACCGTCGAGTGCGCCGCCGAGTCGCGCCGCGTCCAGCGGGTAGGGCGTACGGTAGGCCGCCATCACGACTTGGCGCGTCGGAGGCGGCAGGCCTTCGGCATCGAGCGCGAGCCGCATGGCGCGCATGATCTGGCGATGGGTCGCGAGGTCGGACGGCGCCTGCTCGCGCTCGACGACCGCCTCGAGGGGCTGATTCTGCGGGAAGTCGAGCCGATCGCCGGAGCGCGGAAGGTAGTGCACCAGTTTCGTGGTGGCGTAGGCGAGCCGCGCATCGATCGGCGAGCCCGCATCCTCTCCTTGGAACTCGCCGAACTGCCACTGCCGGGTGAGGAACCATAGCGGATCGCGCACCTCGGCGCGCAGGCTGCGGTCGAATTCGACCGCACGCGGACGGCCTTCCAGCCGGTTCCAACCGCGGATCGCCGGCTCGAAGACACGGGTGTCGAGGAAGAGCTGGGTACTGCCGGCGGTGAGGATGGCCATGGCTTCTTCAGCTTTGGTTCACGGCGACCGTGTTGGCGACGAGAAGCGTCGACAGCAGCCAGCCGGTCGAGAACGGCACCAGCGTGGCCGGAGTTGCGTGGAACAGCGGGCCGGTCGCGAGCTGCGACGGCTCGACGGCTCGCATGCGCGCGCGGTCAAACGTGTCGATCACCGTCGCAACCAGATCGTCCCACTGCCAGCCGCCGGTGAAGCGCGGCGGCAGGGCCAGCAGCAGCGCCTGCGGCGCCACGGCGTTTGGCCGGTCGTAGTGGAACGAGAGGCCGGTCGTCTCTGTCTCGGCAGGCACCGTCTCGGTGAATTCGTCGATCAGCAGCGCCGCGATTGGATCGCCTGCCGCAGACGGGCGCTCTACCGCCATCACGCTCACGATGTCGCCCGCGCCTGGTGGCGTGGTCCAGCCTCCGCCGATCCAGGGATCGGTTAGTTTGCGGGGAACCTGAAGCGGCACATAGGCGGTCTCCTCACCACGCGACAGCGATCGCCACGAACCAGTGAGGGCAAGGTCCGCCATCCGCGGCCGCACGCGCGAGAGCGACTGCAGCCAAGCCTCGAGCTTCAACGGATCGGTCTCGACGGGTGCGGCGAGGCAGGCCGCGATCTCCGGCACCTGCTCGGCAGCCAGGCGGAAGCGCGGCACGATCTCGAAGGACGTGCCGAACACTGACTTTGCCGCGCTGCGCAGACGCTCAGCGCGCTGATCGATGAGCTGGCGCTGCTGGCGCGCGGCATCATCGGGGTTCGGCGCCGCCGGCGGCACAGGAACCGGCTCGAAATCCGCAGCCGCACTCTCCAGCCGCGCCTTGGCGATCTTGGCCGCCTCGACGGACTGGTCGTAGAGGCGGCGGGCCGCCTCCCCATCGGTGCCGAAGGCGCTGGCTGGCAGCGCCTCGGCAAAGCCATGCAGCGAGAGCGCCCGCAGCGCCGTGCGCATGGCCGGCAACGGAGCCGTCCAGTCGGCCGCGTCAAAGCTCGCAGCATCAGCGAGGAGCGCCTCGTAGGCCGCTTTGGTTGGCGCGTCGCTGACCAGAGCGTCAAGTGTCTGGCGCAGCGCGTCCATCGCGCCCTGTGCCGCAGTGGCGGCGAGCCGTGTCTCCGCTAAATCGTTGCCGCCATCCAGCAGCCAACCCTTGGGATTCACCGGATCGCCAAGATGGCCCTGAGGGGGGGCGATAGTCGACCGCATTGGCCGGCCGCGCCGTCGTGATCAGACGCCGGAGGGCGGCAAGCTGCGGCACGACCGCTTCGAGTGGCTGCTTGCCGACGGACGCCAAGCCGGGATCGACCGCAAGCACCGTGCGGTCGATTGGCACGCCGGCCGGCTCGCGGTAGCGGGTCGGCACGTCGGGGCCGATCGCTTCAGCCGCGCGCCAGCGATCGGTGAGCCAGCGCTCGAGTTCGCCCGCGCCGTCGGCAATTGTGTCGGCGCTCATCAGCACCGCATCGATCGCGTCGATGCCGGCCTCGGCGAGGGTTATGAAACGCTGCGGGTCGCCGGTCAGCCGAAAGCCGATGGCGATCTCGTCCGGACCGGGAAGCTGGCTCGCTAGCCAGGCGTTGAGCGCGGGGTTCGCCGCCGACCGCGCAGTCGTGGTCGGCCAGTGCGTGGCGGTATTCGGCAGATGGATCACGACGCGCTCGGATAGTACGCGGCCGCTGCGCGGCGTCGCCACCACATCGGGCTCCGGCGGCAGATCGCCCTCGACCAGCGACTGCAGCACGCCGCGCGCCCGGTCGGCGTTGTTCTGCACGGCCTGATGCACGCTCTCGGCCATCATTAAGTCGCTGATAGCATCGAGAGTGTCTTGCAGGCGCAGGAACTCGGCCTCGACCGCCGATGCCTCGGCAGATCCCGCGGCCGGCAGGGCGGCAATGCCGAACGGATAGGTCTTGCCGCGGATGTGCTCGATGAGGTCGTAGCCGTCGATGACGTTGCGCGCCTCGATCACCTCAGCCGCCGTGCCGTCCGGCACGTCGGTGAGGCGCCTCGAGACGAAGGGGAAGCGTTCGCGCAGGAGCCAGATGAAGGTGTCGAGCTCGAGGCCCGGGTGGTTCTCGTGCAGCCCGCGCTCGAGCTGATAGCCGAGCAGCGCGCCGAGCTGCTGGCCGGCGCGAAGGCCTTCGATGAACTGCATGGCATTGCGCACGCGGCCCGAGCTGAGATTGACCGTGAAGGCCTCGCGCCGGGTCTCCTCCGCATGGGTCAGGTAGCCATTGCGCAGGATCGCCGCGGTCACGGCTTGTCCGAGCGAGGGAGCGTGCACGAAGCCCCCATTGTCGACGCGCTCGAACACAGGCTTGCCGTTCTCGCGCAGGCTTTCGGGCAGCGCCTCGGGAGCGACCGGGATCGGCGCCGCGCGCGGACGAAGATTCTCGACGCAGCCATAGGCGCCCAGATAGAGGCCCTGGCGCCCGCCGTCGATCCGGCGCATCGCCCGCAGGCGGGTCGCAAACAGCGCCGAGTGCCAGGCGTCGAGCCGATAACTGCAGGTGTCCATGTGCTCGGCGAAGAGGCGCTCCAGCCGGGCAGTCGGTAAGTCGCGCAGCTTTCCCAGCGCATCGTTCAGCTCCAGCAGCGGTTCCGCCTCGGAGGGCAACGGCTCGAACCCAGCCGGCGCGCGCACCGCCGTCAGCAGATGCTGACCGACGCTGACGCGCGCACGCGACAGGCCGATGGCCGAACTGTCGATCTGCACCGCGGCCTCGTCGGGCACCACGCCGGAGCCGTCAAAACCGACTAGCGCATGCGCGCTTTCCTGGACCATCATCTGCGGTCGAAGCCGCGCGAGAAGCCCGGCCGAGCTTTCAGCGAGGCCAGCGAGGAACGCCTGGCGCAGATACTGGTAGAGCAGCGCTTGCGGCGCCGGCACGCGATCGCCGTTCTTGTCGCGGAACTCCTGCGCGCGCACCACCGCTTCGGGCGACGTCATCAACCAACCAATATAGTTCATTATCTCGTCGAACGGCCGGATGCGCTCAGTCTCCGACAGCGGCACCAGCGGATCGCCGTCTATCACCGGGCCGATGAGCGCATCGACATGGCCAACGAAGGTGAGCTTGCGCAAACCCAGGGCCGGGTCGTTCAGGCCGAGCGCGGCCAGCGCCTCGTCACGGCGGCCCTGCAGGATGTTCCACCAGCGGCGGCGGAGGACGTCGGCAACGCCGCCCAGGACGAGGGCGTTCCAGGACACGCGATCGCCAACGGCCTTGCGGCTCTCGAAGCTGACGGAGCTCGCCTGCAGGCCGATCACCCGCACCAGCGCCTCGAACGGGTCCGCGCCGCGGAAGATCGCGTCGACTGAGCCGGACATGGCGCGGAAATCGTCGGTCAGCCGCTTCAGCACCGGCAGCAGACGTTGCGGGAAGGCCGGAAGGCGGACACCAAGCCGCGATTCGTCCTCCGACCACAGCGGCACAGCGCTCGTCGGCAGCACGCCATACGGCTGCCGGCCGATCCGCAGCGCTGGGAGCAGACCGCGGCCCGTGACGAAGGTCTGGAACAGATCACGGATCGTGCCGGCCAGTGCATCGTCGACGCTCGGCTTCATGAACTCGCGCAGATAATGGCCCAGGGTCGCCGGCCACAGTGCGCGGTTCATCGCCAGGGCTTCGGCAATATCGGCGATCTTCGGTTCCGGCCACGAGCGCACGAGGCTAATTGAGATGCCGAGCGCTTCGGCCAGGCGCTGGCCATCGGGCTTCTTGAAGTGGTCGGTCTCGTCGGCCGTGTCCTCGGCATCGGCCTCGGCCAGCAGTGAATCGACATCGGCTGCGATCGAAGATGACAGACCTGACCCGAGATCCGCGGTGTTGTTTGTGGGCGTGCCCTGGCGCGCGACTGCGATGCCGTCGGAGAACTGGTGATCCGCGAACAGCCGCTCGACGAGTGCCGCGGTCTCGGAGGTCGATGCTGAATACTTGACGCCCAGCACAACAACCCGGTCGAAGCCTTGGCGCGCCCATTGCGGATCGATCGACATGGTGACGGCAAGGCCCGCCTCCACCGCCTTGTCGTAATCAACTAGCCACGCTAGCGCCGGATCGGTGCGGATCTTGTCCGTCGCAGGGTCGCGGTCAATAAAGCCCGTCAGCTGTTGCGGGTCCGGGCCGAAGGCGATCGTTGCAGCGACCGGGGCACCAACCGCCTCGTGCACCTTGCGATTGCCGGCGAAAGCCATGACGACGAAGCGGTCCGGCAACACAAAGGCGCGCGACGGCACGGAGAAATTCGGTGCCACGGTCTCAATCGGCGCGAATACCAGCGCATCGGCGCCGGGCGACGGATCCGCATCCCAGTTCTGTGGCCTCGTCTCGCGTGCGAGCCAGCGCCCCCGGTTGGCACCGTAGCGCGCCGCCAGCACGTTGATCGCGCCCCGCGCCAGAACATCGGCGTCTGCGGGGTCCTCCTCGGCGCGCGCCTTAGCGCGTTGGGTCCAGTATGCCCTGGCGTCGGCGAGCTCGGCCTCGGTGAGCTCGCGGCGGTGTGCGGTGATCGCGACCTCGTCCGGGAAGATCCGAACACGCAGCTCGTGACGTTCGTTGACGAGGTGGAAGCGTGTCTCGATCCGCACCGGCAGCAGCAGCATGGGATAACGGTCGTCGAGCTCGCCGATCAGGACCTGCGGCGTTTGGTCGGCGACGGCCCGCAGCTCGCTATCAAGCTTCCCGGTAACATCGGCCAATACACCGCGCTCTCGCTCAGAGCGCGCCTTCTCCGCGGCGATGCGCTGCTTGAGCGCCCGGATCTCTTCAGTGTCCTCGCGCTGGTCGCCGAGGATGCGCGTCCGTGCCGCCAGCTCAGCGGCCAGCGCGTCGACCAGCGCTGCAGCAGCGCGGAACCCGCCTTCCGCTTTCTCGCGCCGGCTGCGCAGATCGGCGAACTTGCCGCTGTCGATCGGCATCAGACGCTCTCCGGGAAGGCGTTGCGGTCGAGCATCTCCCGCCCGTGGACGGCGATCATCACCGGCTTCTGATAGAGGATCGCCGCAATGTCTCCGGCGTTGCTGTTCCAGGCGAGACCGCCGGTCTGCGTGCCACCGAGCGGCGGGATGAACGGCCGTGAGAGGTTGATCACCGGCTTGCCGGCGAGGTCGATGTTCTCCCAGGAGAGATTGTCCCAGACGCGATCGCGCGGCTCGTCTGGACGTTCCTCATCGAGACCAAAGCGCGGCTCGCCGACCATCTCCTGCAGCACGAAGAACCAGCCGAGCTGGTCCGCCGGAATAGTGGCGCGCGCCTCGGCACTGTCTTCCAGATCCTTGTTGCCGCGCACGGTGTCGAGCGACAGGTCGAAGCCGATGAAGTGCAAGTCCGGGCTCACCTGCGCCTTGAACATCGGGAACTTGATGTTCGGATCGTTGAGGTTCGCCTCCGCCCGGGCGCCGTCCTCGTCGTAGAGGACGAGCTCGTTCTGCCGGCCACCGGTCCCCCAGACCGCTGCTTGGGCGTAGATGATGGTGTTGGGATAGCGCTTCAGGAGATCCCCGCGGATCGTCAGCACGATGCGCTCGCCGGCCGAGGACGCGACGCGGTGATTGTGGGTGCCGATCACGGAGGTCGGCTGCCATTCATGGACCGGCGGAATGTCCTTCAGCTTCTCGGCACGCCGCGCGTCAGGCAGGCCCGGTTCGGCCGGAACGCCCTGTACGCTCCAGAACTGCCGGAACGGCGAGCCACGCTGATCCGTAGGATACTCCCGCCACAGCAGCTCGCTGCCAAACTCTTGGTTCAGGCCGACCATGTAGGCCTCGATGAAGGGCTGGTTGGTCAGCATCAGCGAGATGGTGTTCGGCGGAACCAGCCCGAGATTGGGCACCAGTAGCTCGTCACCCATCTCGGCCAAGGGCTTGTACATGCCCTCCTTGATGTCAGGATAGGCCATCACCGGCACGATCCGTTCGTGCGTGGTATCGGCGAGCCGGCGGACGAAGATGTCGCGCGAGTAGGCGACCAGCGGCCGGCCGCCGATTGCGATGCGCGCCGCTGCCATGCGCGGAAAGGCAATCAGCGGTGTGATCGCGGTGACCGTCTTAGTGCGGGCATTGCCGATATCGATGCTCACGCGCGGCGGCGCCGGCGGGACCTCCGCCGCAAGGAGGCCGGCAAAGCGCGCGAGCTCTTGCCTGAAACGGGCCGCCGGTACGGGATCCGGCGGCGGCGCTGTCGTCCGTTCCGGGGTGCCGGGCTCGGTGACACGGAAGCCGTCCGGGATGACGGCCTCGTTGACGGCGGCCGGTGTCAGCTTCGCGATGTCGAGCGCCGCGGCGATCCCGGCCTGCCATCGCTCTCGAAGCGCCTCGCGGATCAGCCATGCCGCCGCCGCGATTGCGATGACGGTGACGGCGGCCCCGGCGAGCGCGCCGAGATACACGAAGGCCAGCACCACCAGCAGGAGCAGCAACGCCAGCAGCAGCAGGATGAGGCCGATCGTCAACCGGATGCCGCTGGCGGGCGGCGATGCCGCTTCGCCCACCTGCTCGAGCGTCGGGCCAGC
>Ga0170475_105920091_pt1 | contig 23095 bp, 26 predicted proteins | sample Soicark_Litter_5_FD_111474 | JGI IMG/M metagenome (GOLD analysis project Ga0170475, IMG submission 111474) | Avena fatua rhizosphere microbial communities from Hopland, California, USA. Combined Assembly of 48 SPs
CACCTGGTCAAGGAGATCGATGCGCTCGGCGGGGTGATGGCGCGGGCCGCAGATGCTGCGGCGCAGCATGGCCTTATGTTCCACGTGAAACCTGCGCCTTTTCAGGCCGCTCGCGTAAAATTCGCCACCCATGAGGTTCGCAGACGAATTCGACGTCATTGTCGTTGGCGGCGGCCACGCTGGTACGGAGGCCGCCTTGGCGGCCGCCCGCATCGGCCGGCGAACGCTGCTTCTAACACACAGCATCGAGACGCTGGGACAGATGTCGTGTAATCCGTCGATTGGCGGCATCGGCAAGGGTCACCTGGTCAAGGAAATCGACGCCCTAGGCGGCGCGATGGCCATCGCCACCGATGAGGCGGGAATCCAGTTCCGGACATTGAACGGCTCAAAGGGCCCTGCCGTGCGCGCCACCCGCGCGCAAGCAGACCGCGTCCTTTACCGCCAAGCCATCCGGCGCCGCCTGGAAAATCAACCGAACCTGCTGCTTTTCCAGCAAGCGGTCGACGACGTGATCGTGGAGCGGGACCGGGTGAGCGGCGTGCGGACGCAGCTCGGGCTTGAATTTTGTGCGCGCGCCGTCGTGCTCACCACGGGGACGTTCCTTGCCGGGCTGATCCATGTTGGACTGAAGAATCATCAAGGGGGGCGCGCGGGGGAGCCGGCGGCAACGACGCTCGCTGCGCGGTTGCGCGAGTTGAAGCTTCCGGTCGGTCGCCTGAAGACGGGGACGCCAACGCGCATCGATCGCCGAAGCGTGGACCTCGCCGTGATGGACATTCAGCCAGGAGACTCCCCGGAACCGGTGTTTTCCTTCCTCGGCAAGCGCGAGATGCACCCCGAGCAGCTGCCTTGCTGGATCACGCACACGAACGAGCGCACGCACGAAATCATCCGCGGCGCGCTCGACCGCTCGCCGATGTTTACCGGTGTCATCCAAGGGGTAGGTCCGCGCTATTGCCCGTCGATCGAGGACAAGATCCACCGCTTCGCCGGCAAGACCAGCCATCAAATCTTCCTGGAGCCGGAGAGCCTTTCCACGAGCGAGCTTTACCCGAACGGCATCTCGACCAGCCTGCCTTTCGACGTCCAGCTTGAACTCGTGCACTCGATTCGCGGCTTGGAGAATGCGCACCTCGTGCGTCCGGGCTACGCCATCGAGTACGACTACTTCGACCCGCGCCATCTACACGCGTCGCTGGAAACCAAGTCTCTGCGGGGACTGTTCTTCGCCGGACAGATCAACGGCACGACCGGCTATGAGGAAGCGGCGGCCCAAGGCCTGCTGGCGGGATTGAACGCGGCGCTGCATGCACATGGAGAAGCGCCTTGGTCGCCCCGACGAGACGAAGCGTACCTAGGTGTTCTGGTGGATGATTTGGTGACCCGCGGGGTGTCGGAGCCGTACCGCATGTTTACGAGCCGCGCGGAGTATCGGCTGCAACTGCGCGAGGACAACGCCGATTTGCGCCTCACCGAGGCCGGCCGGAAGCTCGGTTTGGTCGATGACCCACGCTGGGAGGCATTCGCGCGCAAGCGGGATGCGATCGAGGCAGAAAAGCAGCGTTTAGCGCGTACGTTTGTCAGCGCTGGCTCTCGGGAAAAGGTGCTTGCATCTGAGCTTTTGCGGCGGCCAGAGGTGACGTACGCGAACGTCGCAGGCGACGTTGCAGTGGCCCCCGAAGTCGCCCAGCAGGTCGAAACACAAGCGAAGTACGAGGGGTATATCGCCCGCCAGAAGAACGAAATCTCGCGGCGCGAGGAGTTCGAAGGCCTTGCCCTGCCGCAGGACGTCGACTATCGCCAGGTGCGCGGGCTTTCGGCGGAAGCCAGCAAAAGCTGAATCAGTACCGACCGGAAACGGTGGGGCAGGCGGCGCGCATTCCCGGTATTACGCCGGCAGCGATCTCGCTTTTGCTCGTGCACTTGAAGAGGGGTTTCGAGCCGTCCCAGAAGACGGCATGACGCCGCGAATCGCGCTCGAGCGCGGATTGCAAACGATGGGGCTCGCACTTTCCGCGGGCGTTTGCGAGCAGCTATTCAAGTACACCGAGCTGCTCACGAAGTGGAACCGAACTTATAACTTGACCGCTGTGCGTGACCCGCTGGCCATGGTGAGCCACCACCTGCTCGATTCGCTCGCCGTGCTCCCGCATTTTTCATTCGCCGGCGCCGGGGCGCGCCTCGCCGACATCGGCACCGGGGCCGGACTGCCGGGAATTCCGCTCGCGCTCGCACGGCCTCACTGGCACGTCGCCCTCGTGGAGTCCAATGACAAGAAAGCGGCGTTCCTTCAGCAAGCGAAGATCGAGCTGGCACTCTCCAATGTGGAGATCCATTGCGGACGCGCGGAAGCTTGGCGGCCCGCCGAACGTTTCGCCGTGGTAATTTCGCGCGCCTTCGCCGAGCTCGCTGCATTCGCCGCCGGATGCAAGCATCTTCTCGCGCAAGGCGGCGTGATCGCGGCGATGAAAGGCAAGGATCCGCGTGAGGAAATCGCCCGCCTCCCTGCCGGGTTTCGCTGCCGAGTATTTGCGCTGCAGGTCCCGTTCGTCGAGGGCGAGCGTCATCTGGTGCTCTGCGAGCAGGCATGAGCGCGCCGCAGATCCTCGCCGTGGTGAACCAGAAGGGTGGCGTCGGTAAGACGACGACCAGTGTGAATCTCGCCGCGGCGCTCGCGCAGTCCGGACGGCGCGTGCTCCTGATTGATCTCGATCCGCAGGGCAATGCCACGATGGGCAGCGGTGTCGACAAGCGCAACGCCGCGCGCACGGTGTATCACGTGCTCCTCGGGCTCTCCGAGCTCGCCGGCGCACGCATCAAGGTGGAAAAAGGCGGCTTCGATCTGGTGCCGGCGAATCGCGAGCTGGCAGGCGCCGAAATCGAGCTGGTGGACCTGCCCGGCCGCGAAACCCGGTTAAAGGCGGCGCTCGAGCGCGTGGGCGGCGACTACGACTTCGTGCTGATCGATTGTCCGCCGTCGCTCAGCCTGCTCACCGTCAATGCGCTCACCGCGGCGCAGCGCGTGCTGATTCCGATGCAGTGCGAGTACTACGCGCTCGAGGGCTTGTCCGATCTCGTATCGACCATCAAGCGCGTGCGCTCGCACCTCAACCCGCAGCTCGAAATCGCGGGCCTCCTGCGCACGATGTACGACCCGCGCAACACGTTGTCGCAGCAGGTATCGCAGCAACTAGAGCAGCACTTCGGCGACAAGGTGTACCGCACGATGGTGCCGAGGAATGTGCGGCTCGCCGAAGCGCCGAGCTACGGTGTGCCGGCCGTGTTGTGGGATGCGAGCTCGAAGGGCGCGCAGGCGTATTTCGCGCTCGCGAGCGAGATCCTGGGACGGGCGGCATGAAACCCAAGGGCTTGGGGCGCGGGCTCGATGCGCTGCTCGGCGCGGACGAAACGCCGCGCCGCGAATCACTCGGCACGATCGAGACCGCGCTCATTCGCCCGGGTCGCTATCAGCCGCGCACCCGCATGGATGAGGTGGCGCTGGCAGAGCTTGCGAACTCGATCCGCGCGCAAGGCCTCCTGCAGCCAGTCGTCGTGCGGCCAGTCGATCGCGGCTACGAGCTGATCGCGGGTGAGCGGCGGTGGCGCGCGGCTCAGATGGCGGGCCTCACGCAAGTCCCGGCGATCGTGCGCGAAGTGCCCGATGAATCGGCGATGGTGATGGCGCTCATCGAGAACATCCAGCGTGAGGACCTGAGTCCTATGGAGGAAGCCGCGGGTGTGCAGCGGCTGATCGACGAATTTCGCATGACGCATGAGCAGGCGGCCGATGCAGTAGGACGTTCGCGCAGCGCGACGACGAATCTCTTGCGCCTGCTGAAGCTGGCGAAGCCGGTGCAGGAGGCGCTGATGCGCGGCGCGGTGGAAATGGGCCACGCGCGCGCTCTCCTGTCTCTCGATGCGGCGCGGCAGATCGAAGTTGCGAACCGGATTTCCGCCAAGCGACTCTCGGTGCGCGAAACCGAAGCGCTCGTGCAGGCACTGCTGCGCGGCCCGGCGCTGAAAAAGCGCAAAAGGCCCGACCGCGACCTCGCCCGCCTCGAGGAGGAGGTGTCCCAGCGAATGGGCACGACGGTAGAGATCAAGGCGGCGCGCAAGGGACGCGGCAAGCTCGTCGTTCACTACTCGAGTCTCGATCACCTCGACGAGATCCTGAAGCGCTTGAAGTGAACGAGTTGAGATACAATTTCGCCGCTTTGAGAGGGGCGAAGGATTCCAACGCCATGCTTCGCCGCCTCGGAAAGCCGGTCCTTACCGTCCTGAGATGGCAGCTCGCGGCGACTGCGGCGCTTGCAGTAATGGCGGCGCTCATTGCCGGTACTCATGGTGCTCTGTCAGCGCTCGCCGGGGGGCTCATCAGCGTGACGGCCGGCCTCGTAGCCGCGCTGGTCGCCTCGATGGGGGGCGGGAAGTCCGCGGCGGGCGTCGTAATGGGCGCCCTGCGCGCCGAGGCCGTGAAGATCGGCCTCGCGGTTCTGCTGCTGTGGCTCGTGCTGGTGAACTACGCAGACGCGGTGGTCGGTGCGCTGATCGCCACCTTCGTCGTCACGCTGCTGATTTTTGCGATGGCGTTTTTTGTACGCGATTACTGAGTCGATAAAAGTTTCTTAGCAAATGGCCGCCGGCGCCGAACTCACTCCTTCCGAGTACATCCAGCATCACCTGACGTCCTTCACCAAGCCGCTCGGCGAGGGCGCGTTTTGGGCGCTGAACGTCGACTCGCTGATCGTCTCGATACTGCTCGGCTTCGTCGGCATCGGCCTCATCTGGTGGGTGGTGCGCGGCGCCACCTCCGGCGTGCCGAACAAACGTCAGGCGCTGGTCGAGCTGCTGATCGATTTCGTCGACGAGCAGGCAAAAGGCATCTTCACCGCCGGCGATCGCCATCGCTTCGTCGCGCCGCTCGCCCTTACGGTGTTCGTCTGGGTGATCCTGATGAACGCCATGGACTTCCTGCCGGCCGACTTGGTCGGGCTGGGCACGCACCACATCTCGGAGCACGGCTTCCGCTACGTACCGACAGCGGACGTGAACACTACGTTCGGCTTGTCTATCTCGGTGCTGATCCTGACCGTCGTGTTCGCCATCTCGGCCAAGGGATTCGGTGGCTGGCTGCACGAGCTCTTCTTCGCGCCCTTCGGCTCGCATCCGCTGCTGATACCGGCCAACTTCCTGTTCCAGCTGGTCGAGTACGTGTCGAAGACCCTGTCGCATAGCTTGCGTCTGTTCGGCAACATGTACGCGGGCGAGATCCTGTTTCTCCTCCTCTGGATGTGGGCCGCGACGGGCATCACGGGCACCATCTTCGGCTCGATCCTCGGCCTCGGGTGGGCGATCTTTCACATCCTGATCGTGGTACTGCAGGCGTACATCTTCATGATGCTGACCATCGTCTACGTGTCGATGGCGCACGAGCACCACTGACTACTCACATTTAGCTAAGAAAGGGAGCATTTAGTATGGACAAGCTTCAACTGCTCGCGATGGTTCAGGCGTACACCGGTATCGGGGTCGGCCTGATGATCGGTCTCGGTGCCCCGGCGCCTGCATCGGCGTGGGCATCATGTGCAGCCGCTTCCTCGAAGCCGCCGCACGCCAGCCGGAACTCACCAACTCGCTGCAGGGCAAAGTGTTCCTGCTCCTCGGTCTCATCGACGCTTCGTTCATCATTGGCCTGGGCATCGCCATGTTCTTCGCCTTCGCCAATCCGCTGGCCACGGCATTCCGCTAAGCGCCCTGCAGGAGGCAGCATGAACCTCAACCTGTCGCTGGTCGCGCAAGCGATCACGTTCGCGGCGTTCATCTGGTTCACGGTCAAGTTCGTGTGGCCGCCGATGCTGCGCGCCATCGAGGCTCGCCAGAAGACCATCGCTGACGGCCTGGCCGCGGCCGAGCAGGGCAAGCGCTCGCTCGAGACCTCGGCCAAGCAGGCCGACGAGGAGATCAAGCGCGCGCGCGGACGTGCCGCCGAGATCATCTCCCAGGCCGAGAAGCGCGTGGCGCAGATGATCGAGGAAGCCAAGACTTCGGCCAAGGAAGAAGGCAATCGCGAGAAAGCGGCTGCGAAGGCGGAGATCGAGCAGGAAGTGACCCGCGCGCGCGAGCAGCTGCGCGACCGCGTCGCCTTCCTCGCCGTCGCCGGCGCCGAGAAGATCCTGCGCCGTGAGGTGGACGCCAACGCACACGGCGATCTCCTCGAATCCATCAAGCGCCAACTGTAGATGGCCGAGCCCAGTACCGTAGCGCGTCCATACGCCGAGGCGGCCTTCAAGCTCGCCGATGAGGCGGGTGCGCTGACCAAGTGGTCCGAGATGCTCGCTGCCCTCGCCGAAGTGGCGGCGGATGCGCGCGTGCGCGCCGCGGTCGCGGACCCCAATTTGCCCGACGCGAAGGTGGCGGGACTGTTCATCTCGATCCTCGGCGGCCGGCTCGACGCCCAGGCGGAGAACTTTGTGCGCGTGCTGGCGCAGAACAATCGCCTGGACCTGCTGCCGGAGATGCGTACGCAGTTCGAAGCATTGAAGAACGAGCGCGAGGGCGTGGTCGAGGCCGAAGTGCACTCTGCCTTCGAGCTCTCCAATGCGCAACTCGCCGACCTCGTCCAGCGCCTGGAAAAGAAGACCGGGCGCAAGGTACGCGCGAAGGTCGACGTCGACCGCGAGCTGATCGGCGGCGTGAAGATCGTGATCGGAGACAAAGTCATCGACGGCTCGGCGCGCGCGCAGCTCGGCGCGCTCGAGACGGCACTGAAAGGTTAAGGAGCACTCAATGCAATTGAACCCGTCCGAAATCTCGGAGCTCATCAAGGGCCGGATCCAGAACCTCGACGCGGGCGTGCAGATGCGCACGCAGGGGACGGTGGTCTCGGTCACCGACGGCATCTGCCGCGTCCACGGGCTTTCCGACGTGATGCAAGGCGAGATGCTGGAATTCCCGAAGAACACCTTCGGCCTCGCGCTGAATCTCGAGCGCGACTCGGTGGGGGCGGTGATTCTGGGCGAGTACCAGCACATCACCGAGGGCGACACGGTGAAGACCACCGGCAAGATCCTGTCGGTGCCGATCGGTCCTGAGCTTCTCGGCCGGGTGGTGAACTCGCTCGGCCAGCCGATCGACGGCAAGGGACCCATCAACGCCAAGCTCACGGACGTGATCGAGAAGGTCGCGCCAGGGGTGATCGCCCGCCAATCGGTGTCGCAGCCGGTACAGACCGGCCTGAAGGCGATCGATGCCATGGTGCCGGTCGGCCGCGGGCAGCGCGAGCTGATCATCGGCGATCGCCAGACCGGCAAGACCGCCGTCGCGGTGGACACGATCATCAACCAGAAGGGCAAGGACCTCTTCTGCGTCTACGTCGCCATCGGCCAGAAGGCCTCGACGATCGCCAACGTGGTGCGCAAGCTCGAAGAACACGGCGCCATGGGGTACACCATCGTCGTCGCCGCCACTGCGTCGGAGTCGGCCGCGATGCAGTACATCGCGCCTTACTCCGGCTGCACCATGGGCGAGTATTTCCGCGATCGCGGCCAGGATGCGCTCATCATCTATGACGACCTGACGAAGCAGGCCTGGGCGTACCGCCAGGTGTCGCTGCTCCTGCGCCGGCCGCCCGGACGCGAAGCGTATCCGGGCGACGTGTTCTATCTGCATTCGCGGCTATTGGAGCGCGCCGCGCGCGTGAACCCGGAGTACGTCGAGAAATTCACCAACGGCCAGGTGAAGGGCAAGACCGGCTCGCTCACCGCGCTGCCGGTGATCGAGACGCAGGCCGGCGACGTCACCGCCTTCGTGCCGACCAACGTGATTTCGATTACGGATGGCCAGATCTTCCTGGAAACGGATCTGTTCAACGCCGGCATTCGTCCCGCCATCAACGCCGGTATCTCGGTGTCGCGAGTCGGCGGTGCGGCGCAGACCAAGATCATGAAGCGCCGCGACACGGGCGGCGGCGTGCGCCTTGCGCTCGCCCAATACCGCGAGCTGGCGGCCTTCGCGCAGTTTGCGAGCGACTTGGACGAAGCCACCCGCAAGCAGCTCGAGCGTGGCCGCATGGTGACCGAGCTCATGAAGCAGCCGCAGTACCAGCCGATGCAGGTGTGGGAGATGGCCCTGACGCTGTTCGCAGTGAACAACGGCTACTTCGACGACATCGACGTCAAGAAGGCGCTCGCCGCCGAGAAGTCGATGCGCGACTACATCAAGGGCAAATACGCCTCGCTCGTGAAGTCGATGGAGGACAAGAAGGATTTGGCCGCCGACGACGAGAAGGCGCTGAAGTCTGCCATCGAGGACTGGAAGAAGAACGGCAGCTTCTAATGCCCGGCACCAAAGAGATCCGGATGAAGATCCGGAGCGTGCAAAACACGCGCAAGATCACCAAGGCGATGGAGATGGTGGCCGCGTCGAAGATGCGCAAGGCGCAGGAGCGCATGCGCCATGCACGCCCGTATGGCGAGAAGATCCGTAACGTCGCGGCGCACATCTCGCATGCCAACCCGGAATACCGCCACCCGTTCCTCGTCGACCGCGATTCGGTGAAGCGCGTGGGGATCATCGTCATCACCACCGACAAGGGCCTTTGCGGGGCGCTGAACACCAACCTTCTGCGGCTGGTGCTGCAGCAGTACAAGCAATGGCAGGTCGAGGGCGAGGAAATCGACGTCTGCGCCGTCGGCAACAAGGGGCTCGGTTTCATGCAGCGCCTGGGCGCGAACATCGTGTCGCAGGTGGTGCAGCTCGGCGACCGGCCGCAGATGGAGAAGCTGATCGGCGCGGTCAAGGTGATGCTCGACGGCTACGCCTCCGACCGGTTCGACCGCCTGATGCTCGCCTACACGCGCTTCCTAAATACGATGAAGCAGGAACCGGTGATCGAGCAGCTGCTGCCGCTCTCCGGTGAGCGCCTCGGTGCCCCGGAAACCGTCTGGGATTACATCTACGAGCCGGAAGCGCGTGCGGTGCTCGACCAGGTGATGACGCGCTACATCGAGGCGCTCATCTACCAGGCGGTGTCCGAGAACATGGCTTCCGAGCAGTCGGCGCGCATGGTGGCCATGAAGGCCGCTTCCGACAATGCCGCGACCCTGATCGACGAGCTGACGCTGGTCTACAACAAGAACCGGCAAGCGGCGATCACCAAAGAGCTTTCAGAAATCGTCGGCGGCGCGGCCGCCGTCTAGAGGAACAAGGAAAATGGCACAAGCACAAGGCACCATCGTCCAGTGCATCGGCGCGGTCACCGACATCCAGTTCGAGCGCAACAGCATGCCCAACATCTACGAGGCGCTGCTGCTGGTCGACGATCCCAACAACAAGCTGGTCGAGAAAGATTTGACCTTCGAGGTCGAGCAGCAGCTCGGCGACGGCGTGGTGCGTTGTATTGCGCTGGGTTCCTCCGACGGCCTGCGCCGCGGCATGAAGGTAACCGCCACCGGCGGACCGATCTCGGTGCCGGTCGGCACGGGCACCCTGGGGCGCATCATGAACGTGCTCGGCCGCCCGATCGACGACGTGGGCCCGATCAAGTCCGACAAGAAGCGTTCGATCCACCAGATCGCGCCCAAGTTCGACGAGCTGTCGCCTTCCGTGGAGCTGCTCGAAACCGGCATCAAGGTGATCGACCTAATCTGCCCGTTTTCGAAGGGCGGCAAGATCGGTCTCTTCGGCGGCGCCGGCGTAGGCAAGACGGTGAACATGCTCGAGCTGATCAACAACATCGCCACCCAGCACTCCGGCCTGTCGGTATTCGCCGGCGTCGGCGAGCGTACGCGCGAGGGCAACGACTTCTACCACGAGATGATCGACGCGGAGGTCGTCAAGCTCGACAAGCTCGAGGATTCCAAAGTCGCGATGGTGTTCGGCCAGATGAACGAACCGCCGGGCAACCGCCTGCGCGTCGCGCTGACCGGGCTCACCATGGCCGAGAGCTTCCGTGACGAGGGCAAGGACATTCTGTTTTTCGTCGATAACATCTACCGTTTCACCCTTGCCGGCACCGAAGTCTCGGCGCTGCTCGGACGCATGCCGTCGGCTGTGGGCTACCAGCCGACCCTCGCCGAGGAGATGGGCCGCTTGCAGGAGCGCATCACCTCGACCAAGACCGGCTCCATTACCTCGATCCAGGCGGTATACGTGCCGGCGGACGACCTGACCGACCCGTCGCCCGCCACCACCTTCGGCCACCTTGACGCGACGCTCGTGCTGTCGCGCGATATCGCGTCACTGGGCATTTACCCGGCGGTGGATCCGCTCGACTCGACCTCGCGGCAGGTGGACCCGAACGTGATCGGAGAGGACCACTACAACACGACCCGCTCGGTGCAGGCGACCCTGCAGCGCTACAAGGAGCTGCGCGACATCATCGCCATCCTTGGCATGGACGAACTGGCGCCGGAAGACAAGCTCGCAGTGGCTCGCGCGCGCAAGATCCAGCGATTCCTCTCGCAGCCGTTCACGGTGGCGCGCAACTTCACCGGCCAGGAAGGCAAATACGTTTCTCTCAAGGACACGATCAAGGGCTTCAAGATGATCGTCAACGGGGAGTGCGATGCGCTGCCGGAGCAGGCGTTCTACATGGTAGGCGCGATTGAAGAAGCGTTCGAGAAGGCGAAGACGCTCAAGTAATGGCCAACGCCACCATCCACGTCGACGTGGTCAGCGCCGAGGAAGCGATCTTCTCCGGCGAGGCGGAATTCGTGGTGCTGCCGGGCGAAGCGGGCGAGCTGGGCATCTATCCACGCCACACGCCGCTCATCACCCGCATCAAGCCCGGTGCCGTGCGGATCACCCCGGCAGGCGGCGGCGAGGAGCAGCTGATCTTCGTCGCCGGCGGCATCCTGGAAGTGCAGCCTAAGCTCATCACCGTGCTGGCAGATACGGCGATCCGCGGCGCGGATCTGATGAAGCGAAAGCCTCGGAGGCGCTGCGGCGCGCCGAGGAAGCACGCGCCAAGGCGCAGGACAAGCAGGAGATCGCCGCAGTCGAGGGCGAGCTCGCCATGCTCGCCGCGCAGCTCGCCGCGATCCGGCGCCTGCGGAAGAAGTAGCCACTCTCTCAGTCGCATTTGCACGACGCATGTCGTGCCGACTGCGACTTGAACTATCAAATAGTCCGCCAAGACCACGTCCGGCCCGCATTGCCTAGGGCTCGCGTTTGGAAGAATGACGCAGCCCAAGCAGGAGACCGCATGAAACATATTCTCGATTCCGATTTCCGCTACCGTCCGAGCTTCGATACGGACATCAAGAAGACGTTTGAAAAGATCCGGCGCCAGCAGCAGCAGGCGCGGGAGCAGCAGCTCGCGAAGGACCGCCAGGCCAAGGTGCACCCTGAAGTCCAGGTGAAGGTCGTCAAGCTCGACCAGCTGAAGAAAGCCAGCAGCAGCACGTAAAGCCTCTCCGCGGCGGCGCGGCCCGTCTACGGCGCCGCGTTCATATATATTGCGCCGCGGGTGACCTACGACCTGCTCGTCATCGGCGGCGGCATCAACGGCGCCGGTATAGCGCGCGACGCGGCCGGGCGCGGCCTGTCCACGATCCTCGTCGAGCAAGGCGATCTCGCTGGTGCGACATCGTCCGCTTCGTCCAAGTTGATCCACGGCGGGCTGCGTTACCTCGAGCAGTACGAGTTCAAGCTGGTGCACGAGGCGCTAGCGGAGCGCGAGATCCTTTTGCGCATCGCGGGCCATCTGGTCTGGCCGGCGCGCTTCGTCATGCCGTACGTGCCTCAGCTGCGCCCGCGCTGGATGATCCGTATAGGACTGTTCCTTTACGACCATCTGGCGCGCCGCTCGCTGCTGGAAGGCTCGTCCGCCATCCGGCTGGACGCGCCTCCCTATCACTCGGGCCTGAAGCCGGAGTTCCGGCATGGGTTCGTCTATTCCGATTGTCGGGTCGATGATGCGCGTTTTGTGCTCGCCAATGCGCTCGATGCCCGGCAGCGCGGCGCCCGGGTCCTGACCCGCACCGAGTGCCGGTCTGCCAAGCGAACCCGCAATGGCTGGCTGGCTCGTCTTTCAGGCGGTGAAGAGGTCGAGGCTAAGGCGATCGTGAATGCCGCCGGGCCGTGGGTTAAGCGCGTCCTCAACGAGCGCCTCGGTCAGCCCTCGCGCGACCTCGTCCGCCTCGTGCGTGGCAGCCACATCCTTTTGCCGAAGCTTTACGACGGTGACCACAGCTTCATCCTTCAGAACGATGATCGACGCGTGATCTTCATGATCCCGTACGGCGACCTGCACACGCTGGTCGGCACGACTGACATAGCGCAGGTCGACGTCGATACGGCTCAGCCGAGCTTCGAGGAGGTGGATTATCTGTGCCGGGCGGTGAATCGCTATCTGCAGAATCCGGTGCGTCCTGGAGATGTCGTCTGGCGCTACGCCGGCGTGCGACCGCTGTACGACGACGGCACGAACGATCCTTCGGCGGTGACCCGCGATTACACGCTGCGCGTCGACGATGACGGCGGTGTAGCGCCCGTTCTCTCCGTGTTCGGCGGCAAGATTACGACTTATCGCCACTTGGCCGAACACGTCATGGAACATCTGAAACCTTACTTTCCAGCGCTCAAGCAGCCGTGGACCGATCGAGTGCCGTTGCCGGGCAGCGATTTCGGCGCGCATTCGCGCGTGGCGGCGCGCGACGCGTTCTTCGCGCGCTATCCACGCATTCCAACCGTCACTTTGCGCGCCCTCTTTCGCCGCCACGGCGCGCGTGCCGATGAGGTCGTCGGCGATGGCGCCCTGGGCGAGGATTTCGGCGCAGGATTGAGCGAACGCGAGCTACGCTACTTCCTGGAGCACGAGTGGGCGCACACGGCGGATGACGTGCTTTGGCGGCGCACGAAATGCGGTGTGCTCATGACCGAAGCGCAGCGGCACCGCGTCGCCCAGGTCGTCGGACATTGAAGCCGCTTAGCGAACTCGATGCGCGTGCGGTACGCGTGGTCCTGTTCGACATCGACGACACGCTGACAACCAGCGGCAAGCTCACCGCTCACGCGTATGCGTCGCTCGAGGCGCTGCACGCCGCCGGCCGGCATACCGTCGCGGTTACGGGCCGCCCGGCCGGCTTCTGCGATCAAGTAGCGCGCTTGTGGCCCGTCGACGCAGTGGTGGGCGAGAACGGCGGCCTGTGCTTTTGGTCGAACGCCGGAAAAACGCACCGCCATTACCAGGAAGCTGCCGAGGTGCGCGCGCGCAACCGCGAGCGCTATGCGACGATAGGGCCGGCGATCGTCGCCGACGTGCCCGGTTGTGCCGTCGCGGCCGACCAGCGCTACCGCGAGACGGATCTCGCCATCGACTATGCCGAAGAGGTGACGCCGCTGCCGCTGGAGCGGGCGGAACGTATCGCGGAGCTCATGCGGCGCGCAGACCTGCATGTCACGATGAGCTCGATCCACGTCCACGGCTGGTTTGGCGGTTACGACAAGCTTTCGACGGTGCGCGAGCTTCTTCGCCGCCAATTCGGCATGGACGTCGAGCGCGAGCAGGCGGCGGCCGTCTATATCGGCGACTCGCCGAACGATGCCTCGATGTTCGGATTCTTCGTGAAGTCGGTCGGCGTGGCCAACGTCCGGCGCTTCGCTGGGCGCATGGCGGCCGAGCCGAATTACGTCACGCCCAGCTCATTCGGCGCCGGCTTCGCCGAGCTCGTGCAGCACCTGGTGCAATCATGACGGAATGGCTCGCCTATTTGGGGACGGGCGCGCTGGTCGGCTTCGCGGCCGGCCTGCTCGGTATCGGCGGCGGGGTGGTGATGGTGCCGCTTCTCGTATGGACGTTCACGAGCCACGGGCTGCCCTCTGACCACGTCGTGCATCTTGCGATCGGCACGGCCCTCGCCGCGATGGTTTTCACCTCGCTCTCCAGCATGCGAGCCCATCACGCACGCGGCGCGGTGGACTGGCCGATCGCGCGCGCCATGGCGGCGGGCATGCTGATCGGCTCGTTCATCGCTGCGCTGATCGCCGGGTTTATCCCGACGCGACCGCTGGCGGTGGGCTTCACCGTGCTGGTGTTTTATGCCGCCACGCAAATTCTTTTTAACCTCAAGCCGCCCGGAAGCCGCGAGCTGCCGGGACCATTCGGACTGTTCTCCGCAGGCGCCTTTATCGGAGCCGTGTCGAGTCTGGTGGCGGCGGGCGGCGCGTTCCTCACCATTCCGTTCCTTGCTTGGTGCAAGGTGCCGCTGCGCCGCGCCATCGGCACGGCCGCCGCCAACGGACTTCCGATTGCCATCGCCGGGACCGCCGGCTACATCCTGCATGGATTGCGCGTCGAAGGGCTGCCGCGCCCCAATGTTGGTTACGTGTACCTGCCGGCGCTTGCGCTTGTGGTCACGACCAGCATGCTCGCCGCGCCGCTCGGCGCGCGTCTCGCGCATAGCCTCCCGGTGAAGCAGCTGCGAACGATCTTCGCGCTGCTTCTTTATTTCTTCGCCGTGCGGATGCTCGTCGGCGTCTGGTAGTCGGCTATCCAATGATCCGCGATCAGGGGATCGACGACGGCTCGGGTCTCCATGTGCGCTGGATGCCGGTGGTACGCCTCCAGCGCATCCGGGCTCTCGAAGTCGCAGACGAGCACGAAGTCGACTGCGCGCCGGCCGCTATTGAAGCAGCGGCCGACCTCTACGGCCAACAATCCAGGAATGCGGCCGAGCTGCCGCTCGAGCGGCTCGCGTACCTTCGCGAAATCGTCCGCGCTCTTGAGCCGCCACAGCACGATATGTCGGATCATCGAGCGTAAACTGCAGCCTTTTCAGCGGAAGCGCAACTGGTGGGTCCTCTCTCTCACATCCGGGTTCTCGATCTTTCGCGCGTTCTTGCCGGGCCTTGGGCTGGCCAGAACCTGGCCGACCTCGGCGCCGAGGTCATCAAGGTCGAAAGGCCCGGTCCCGGCGACGACTCGCGTGCCTTCGGCCCGCCTTGGGTGAAGGATCGCGACGGCCGCGACACGAAGGACTCGGCTTACTTTACGTCGGCCAATCGCGGCAAGAAGTCGATCACCCTCAACATCTCCGTGCCTGAAGGACAGGCGATAGTGCGCGAGCTGGCAAAGAAGAGCGATGTCCTGATCGAGAACTACAAGTTCGGCGACCTGGCTCGTTATGGCCTGGGGTACGACGACGTGAAGAAAGTGAATGCGGGCCTGATCTACTGCTCGGTCACCGGCTTCGGCCAGACGGGACCTTACCGCGAGCGCCCTGGCTACGACTTCATGATCCAGGGCATGGGCGGGATGATGAGCGTCACGGGAGAGCCGGACGACGCGCCCGGCGGTGGGCCGCAGCGCGCCGGTGTCCCGATCGCGGACATCATTACCGGGATGTATGCGTCGATCGCGATCTGCGCGGCGCTCGCGCATCGCGCCGAGACCGGCGTCGGACAGCACCTCGATCTGGCGCTGCTGGACTCGCAGATCGCTCTCCTCGCGTACCAAAACACCAATTACTTCTCGACCGGCAAGCCGCCCGGGCGAATTGGCAACCTGCACCCGAACATCGTGCCGTACCAGCCGTTCCGCACGAAGGACGGCGCGGTGATCCTCGCCTGCGGCAACGACAATCTGTTCCGCAAGTTCTGCGAGGCGGCCGGCCAATCGCCGCTCGCCGCAGATGCGCGCTTCGCCAGCAACGGCAAGCGCGTCGAGAACCGGGCCGAGCTCACGCGCCTGCTGGGCGAGGTGTTCAAGCAGCGCACGACGGCCCAGTGGGTCGACGTCCTCGAAAAAGCCGGAGTGCCGAACGGGCCCATCAACGACCTCGCTCAAGTGTACGAAGAGTCGCAGGTGAAGGCGCGCGGCATCCGCGTGGAGATGGAGCATCCGGTCGCGGGCAAACTGCCGACGGTGGCGAGCCCGATGCGCTTCTCGGCGACGCCGGTCGAATACCGGCGCGCGCCGCCCGTATTGGGACAGCATACAGAAGAGGTGTTGCGGACGCTCCTCGGCAAGACCGACGCCCAGTTAGGCGAGCTGCGCGCGGCCAAAGTGATCTAGCTAGAATATCCGCCTCTTAGGAGGAGGATGACAAAATGATGCAGCTTCCGTTCGTACTGGCCGCCATGGTCGCGGCCGCTCCGGCATTCGCGGCCCCGACCACGCTGCGCGCATCACACCAATTTCCCGGCGGCCGCGGCGACGTGCGCGATGAGATGGTGCAGATCGTCGCGCGCGAAGCCAAGGCGGCCAACGTCGAGCTCGAGATCCAGGTCTATCCGGGCGCTTCGCTCTTCAAGCCGAATGAGCAGTGGAACGCGCTCGTCAACGGCCAGCTCGACATCTCGTCGTTTCCACTCGACTACGCGAGCGGCAAGGTGCGCTCCTTCGGAGCCACGCTGATGCCGGGCCTCGTGCGCAGCCACGAGCGTGCACAACGCATGAATGAGTCGCCGTTCATGAAGGACATCAAGGCACAGATCGATAAGGCCGGCGTGGTGGTGCTGGCGGATGCGTGGCTCGCCGGCGCCATCGCATCGAAGAAAACCTGCATCCGCAAGCCGAGCGACATCCAGGGACAGAAAGTGCGCTCGGCTGGCCCGACGTTCGCCGCGATGTGGCAGTCGGCCGGCGCGTCGATCGTCTCGATTCCAAGCAACGAGGTCTATAACGCACTGCAGACCGGTGTCGCGGATGCGACCGACACGAGCTCCGGCAGCTTCGTCTCGTTTCGTATCTACGAGCAGGTGAAGTGCCTGACCGCTCCCGGCGACAACGCGCTTTGGTTCATGTACGAGCCGGTGCTGATGTCGAAGAAGACCTTCAATCGCCTAAACAAGAAGCAGCAGGACGTGCTGATGCAGGCCGGCAAGAAGTCGCAGCAGTTCTTCGCCGAGAAGGCGAAGGGCCTGGACGACGAGATGGTGAAGGTGTTCAAGGACCACAAGGTCGAGGTGATCACGCTGTCGCCACAGGAATACGACGAGTGGGTCAAGGTGGCGCAGAAGAGCTCGTACGCCGAATTCGCCAAGGAAGTGCCGAACGGCAAGAAGCTGATCGACGAAGCGCTCAGCGTCAAGTAACGCTCTGGACGCTTATGTCCGCGCCGTAAGGAGCCTGTCGCAGCTCTGCGGCATCGTCGCCGCCGCGCTCATCGCCCTGGGCGTGGTGGTGGTGTGCGAGATGGTGTTCGTGCGTTACGTGCTGAACCAGAACACCATCTGGCAGACCGATTTCGTCACCTGGAGCCTGGTCGCCGCCACCTTCGTCGGCAGCCCTTACGTGCTACTCACCCGGGGTCACGTCAACGTCGACGTCCTGCCGCTTTACCTCGGCGACCGGGCGCGGTGGTGGCTAGCGCTCGCCTCCATCCTCATGTCCCTGGCGTTCTGCCTCGTGCTCCTAATTCTCGCCGGCCGCTTTTGGCTCGAATCGTGGGAGCAGCGTTGGGTGTCCGACACGATGTGGCGCGCCCGCATGTGGATCCCCTACAGCTCGATGCCGATCGGCCTCGGCATCCTGGCGCTGCAATTCATCGCTGATCTGTTGTCGCTGCTCAGCGGTCGCGAGCCGCCATTCGGCATTCGCAAAACGGCATGAGCCCGACCACTCAAGGCGCCATCGTCCTCATCGCCACGCTGGCCATCCTGCTGTCCGGCGCGCCGGTGGCATTCGGCCTCGGCGCGCTATCGGTGCTGTTCCTCGTTATCTTCCAAGGCTTCGACGCGCTGCAGGTAGTGGCGGAAACGTTCTGGGCCGGCCTCAACGATTTCACGCTAGTCTCGATTCCGATGTTCGTGATGATGGGCGCGGCGATCGGCTCTTCGCCGGCCGGCAAGGATCTCTACGAGGCGCTCGACCGCTGGCTCTACCGAGTACCCGGTGGTCTGGTGATCTCCAACCTCGGCGCCTGCTCCATCTTTGCGGCACTGACCGGCTCCTCGCCAGCTTGCTGCGCGGCGATCGGCAAGATGGGCATTCCGGAGATGCGCCGTCGCGGCTATCCGGACGAAATCGCCACGGGTTCGATCTGCGCCGGCGGCACGCTCGGCATCCTGATTCCGCCGTCGATCACGTTCATCTTGTATGGCATCGCTACCGAAACCTCGATCGGACGCCTGTTCCTCGCCGGCGTGATGCCCGGCATCCTGCTTACCGGCCTGTTCATCCTATGGACCCTATTTGCCGTGTGGCGCAGCGGCTTTCGCGCTCATGCGGCCGATTTCCGCTACAGCTGGAAGCAAAAGTTCCAGGCGATTCCGAAGATCGCGCCGTTCATCGCCATCATCGTCGGGGTGATGTACGTCCTCTACGGGGGCGTGGCGACGCCGTCGGAGGCCGCGGGCGTCGGAGCGGCGCTTTGCGTGGTCCTCGCCATCCTGATCTATCGGATGTGGCGGGCGAGCGACTGGTGGCAGATCCTGCGCGATACGACGCGCGAGTCCGTGATGATCCTGATGATCATCGCGGCGGCGGTGCTTTTTGGCTACATGCTGACGTCGCTCTACCTCACTCAGACGCTCGCCACGGCGATCTCCGAGATGCACGTCAATAAATGGGCGCTGATGGCGCTCATCAATGTGTTCTTGCTCGTGTGCGGCTTCTTCATTCCGCCGGCGGCCATCATCTTGATGACCAGCCCGATTTTGCTGCCGATCATCCGCGCCGCCGGCTTCGATCCGGTCTGGTTCGGCGTGATCATGACGATCAATATGGAGATCGGGCTGATCCATCCTCCGGTCGGACTCAATATCTACATCGTCAACTCGATCGCGCCTGACGTGCCGGTGATGAAGGTGATCTGGGGTACGGTGCCTTACGTACTGTGCATGTTCCTGGCCATCCTGATCCTATGTGTCTTCCCGGAAATCGCCACGTGGCTGCCCGACACCCTAATGGGCCCGGTGCGCACCCGTTAGGCGTTGCCACGCGGCGCTAAGAAGCGGCCAGAAGAGCAGGATCAGGGCGAGCGTGGTGATCGAGCCGACGAGGCCGTTCGACCAGAAAACGCGCATGTCGCCCGCCGAGCCGATCATCGAGAGACGGAACGCGTCCTCCGCGCGATTGCCGAGCACGAGCGCGAGGGTGAAGGGCGCCAGCGGGATACCGATCTTCTTGAACACGTAACCGACCACGCCGAAGAGCAGCATCAGCCAGACGTCGAACATGGCGTTTTGGATCGCAAACGCGCCGATCGCGCACGACACGACGATCATCGGCGCGATCGCAGCGAACGGTACGCGCAGCACCGCGGCGAAGATCGGCACGGTGCTAAGGACCAGGACGAGTCCGACCACGTTGCCCAAGTACATCGAGGCGATGAGCCCCCAGACGAAGCTTTTGTGCTCGACGAAGAGGAGCGGGCCGGGGTTCAGCCCCCATACCATCAATCCGCCTAGCAGGATCGCCGCGGTGCCGGACCCCGGAATGCCGAGCGCGAGCATCGGCAATAGCGCCGAGGTGCCCGATGCGTGCGCGGCAGTCTCCGGCGCGAAAACCCCTTCAATGCGGCCCTTGCCGAAGGACTCCTTGTCCTTCGCGAAGCGCTTGGCGAGGTTGTATCCCATGAAGGATGCGGCGATCGCGCCGCCCGGCGTGATGCCGAGCCAGCAGCCGATGGCCGACGAACGGAGGAGCGTCATCCAGTACTTGGGCAGGTCCTTCCAGACGCTCAGCACGACACGCAGGCTGATCGCCGCGGCGTGCCCGCGCAACGCCAGGCGCTCCTCCATCGTGAGCAGGATCTCGCTGATGCCGAACAGACCGATCACCGCCACCAGGAAGTTGATGCCGCGGAAGAGCTCGCTCCAGCCGAATGTCATGCGCAGCTGGCCCGATACCGTGTCCATGCCGACACCCGCGAGCAGCAGTCCAAGCGACATCGAGATCAGGGTCTTGTGCTTCTCTTCCCGGCCGAGGCCGACGAAGGAGCAGAACGTCAGCAGGTAGACGGAGAAAAACTCCGGTGGCCCGAATTTCAGGGCGAATGAGGCGATGCCGGGAGCAAGGAAGGTGATCAGCAGCACCGCGACCAGCGAGCCGATGAACGACGAGGTGAACGCCGCCGTCAGGGCCTCGGCGGCCTTGCCTTGCTGCGCCATCGGATAGCCGTCGAACGTGGTGGCCACCGACCACGCTTCGCCCGGGATGTTGAACAGGATCGACGTAATCGCGCCGCCAAAGAGCGCGCCCCAGTAGATGCAGGACAGCATGACGATGGCGGAGGTCGGATCCATCGTGAAGGTAAGCGGCAACAGAATCGCCACGCCGTTCGGACCGCCGAGCCCCGGCAGCACGCCGACGAAGATGCCGAGCACGAGGCCGAGCATCATCAGCGCCAGCGTCTTCCACGTGAGAAGGACGCTAAAGCCGTACAGCAGAAGCTCGAATGCCTCCATAGGTCGGGGTTAGAAGCCGAGCAGGGCTTCGAGCGGTCCCTTCGGCATGATGACGTCGAAGGCCATCTCGAACGTCGCGAACATCACGAGGGAAAAGACGAGCGCCGTGAGCAGGGATTTCCACGCCGAGATGCGCCCCACCCACACCATGAAGCCGGCGATGAGGAGGAAGCTAGCGACGTAAAGGCCCAACCACTGCAGCAGGAGAACGAACAGCATCGTCGGCACGAGCACCTGCATCACCCGGCGCAATTGCACGCGCCGCACGAAGGCCTCGCTCGGCGAACGCGCGGCGAGCTCCTTGACGATGCCGTAGATGGCCGAGCCGGCGAGGATCAGCGAAAGATAGAACGGGAAATAGCCGGCCTGCGGGCCCGTGGCATCCCAGCCCATCCCCGTGCGCCAATTGTCGAAGGCGAGCAGCCCAGCCAGGGCCAGGAGGACGGCCGAGACCGCGATATCGACGCCGCGAGTGCTCGCGACGGCAGGCGACTCGGCCGCCGGGTCTTGCTCGGGTGCCGCCATTACTTCGCGACGAACCCGGCCTCGGTCATCAGGCTCTTGTTGAGCGTGTCATCCTCTTCCAGGAACTTCAGCATCTCCTTGCCGGCGAGGAAGATCGGCTTGAGCGCCTGCTTCTCCATGTATTCCTTGTATTCCGCGGTCTGCGACACTTTGCGGAACAGATCGACGTAGAACGCGCTCTGCTCAGCCGTGACCTTGCCGGGCAAGAACATGGCGCGGAGCATCAGGTACTGCACGTCTAGCCCTTCCTCCTTGCAGGTCGGGATGTCGCTCCACGACTGCTTGTCGGTCACCTTGGTCTTGTACTGGATGCGCTCCTTGTCGAAGACGCAGAGCGCACGCACCTGGCCTGCGCGCCAGACTTCCGCGTTTTCCGACGGATTGTTCACATTCGCCTGGGTATGGTTGCCGACCAGCTGCGTCGCCGCCTCGCCGCCCGACTTGTATGGCAGGTATGCGAACTTGGCGCCGGTCTTCTTCTCGATGAACACGGTGAGAACGTGGTCCTCGCGCTTGGAGCCCGTGCCGCCCATCTTGAACGGGGGATTCGCATTCTTCGCGGCGGCGATGAAGTCCTTCACGTTCGAGTGCGGCAGCGTGGTGTTGTCCCACAGCACGAACTGATCGAGGGCGATCACCGAAACCGGGGTCAGCTCGCGCCAGTTGAAGGGGATCTTGGCCGAGAGCGGCAGCATGTAGATGAGCGAATAGGCGAGCAGCACCTTGTTCGGATCGCCGGCGCTCGACTTCATGTACATCAGCGCCTCGGCCCCGGAGGCGCCGCCCTTGAGGGACACCACCATCGGCTGCTTCATCAGATTGTTCTTCTGGATGGCGGCTTGCATCATGCGCGCCATCTGGTCCGACGCGCCGCCCGCGCCGGCGGCGACCACGATCTCCACCGGCTTGGTGGGTTCCCAGGCACCGGCGGTGCCGGCCAGCGTCAACGCAGCGAGCAGGCTCGCCGCAATGCGAATTTGCTTCTTCATTCTCATCCTCCTCAGGTAGAGAGCTTGTAGTAGTGGCTAGGCGACCTTGCGTGCGGGCGCCTTGGCGCACTCCGAAAGATAGTCCATCGCGGCATTCACGCCTTCCTTCTTCACCGGTACGCCGGCGAGCGCGAGGCCCATTTCCACGCCGGCGAGCGTGCCCATCAGCGTGAGATCGTTGAAGTCGCCCAAGTGACCGATGCGGAAGATCTTCCCGGCGAGCCTGCCGAGGCCGGTGCCGAGCGACATGTCGAACGCATCCAGGGTCATCTTGCGCATGCGATCTGCATCGTGGCCGGCCGGCATCAGCACGGCGGTGAGCGCGGGTGAATATTCGCGCGGGTCGAGCGCCAGCACCTCGAGACCCCACGCTCGCACGGCGCGGCGCGTGGCTTCGCCGTGGCGCTGGTGAGTGCGAACACCGAATCGAGCCCTTCCTCGTCGAGCAGCATCTTCAGCGCTTCGCGCAGGCCGTAGAGCAGATTCGTGGCCGGTGTGTACGGAAAGTAACCGTTTTTGCCATTCGAGATCATTTCGTCCCAGGCCCAATAGCTGCGCGGCAGCTTCGAGGCCTTCGACGCCTGCAGTGCCTTCGGCGACACGCAGTTGAACGACAGGCCGGGGGGCAGCATCAACCCCTTCTGCGAGCCGCCGACCGTGACGTCCACCTGCCACTCGTCATGGCGATAGTCGATGGAGCCGAGCGAGGAGATGGTGTCCACCAGGTACAGCGCCGGATGAGCAGCGGCATCGATCGCCTTGCGCACATCGCCGATGCGGGACGTGACGCCCGTCGAAGTTTCGTTATGCACCACGCACACCGCTTTGATCAGCTTCTGCGTGTCGGCGCGCAGAAGCTTTTCCACTGCATCCGGATCTGCGCCGTGACGCCAGTCGGTGGGCAGGAACTCGGTTTGTACCGCGAGCTTGTTGGCCATCTTGTGCCACAGCGTCGCGAAATGACCTGTCTCCACCATCAGCACGTGGTCGCCGGGGGAAAGCGTGTTCACGAGCGCCGCTTCCCATGCGCCGGTGCCCGAGGCGGGATAGATGACGACATCGGAGCGCGTGGTCTTGAAGACGCGCTTCATTCCACTGAGGACCTCCTTGCCAAGCGCGCCGAAATCGGGTCCGCGGTGGTCGATGGTGGGCGAATCGATCGCGCGCAGCACGCGGTCGGGCACATTGGTGGGTCCGGGAATTTGCAGGAAGTGCCGGCCGGGTCG
>Ga0170475_104148546_pt1 | contig 23032 bp, 17 predicted proteins | sample Soicark_Litter_5_FD_111474 | JGI IMG/M metagenome (GOLD analysis project Ga0170475, IMG submission 111474) | Avena fatua rhizosphere microbial communities from Hopland, California, USA. Combined Assembly of 48 SPs
CGCTGCAGTTTAGCCAGGCGGCACGCTACCAGTCAGTACCGCGATCTTGAGTCGATAGACGATTGCTCTGTCCGCGCGCGTGCGCGCGTGTTCGAGCATCACGTCGACGAGCGAAAGCGCACGGTCCAGCGCATCGGTCAGGTAAGCGCACTCACCGAGTTCAACATGCAGTGCGAAGCATTCCTCGTACACGATGAGCCAGCCCTCGTGGGGCAGGAGATTGACGGCTCGGGCAAAAAATCGCTCCGCCGAGGAGGGATCGGCGGCCAGCTTCGCCTTGGTTCCCGCCCGAGTGTTCAAACGCCGTACGATGGCTTGCTCTTCGGCGTCGACGATGAGATCGGCCCCGTCATTCAATGCACGGACGACGTCGAAAAGGCGCTCATCCAGGCTCTTCGCGTCGAGGCTCTGCAGGAGCAGTCGCCCCATGCGGAGCCGCAGGGCGGGGCGCTGGGCTTCGGGTATCAGCGCATACGCCGCTTCCTGCACGCGATCGTGTGCAAAGCGGTATTCGTCCTCGCCGTGCAGAATCAGCGCAGCTTCACGTGCCGGCGCCAATGCGTGCTCCGTTTCAGCGACTGACTTGCCGAGCGCAGCTGCAAGCATCCGACATGCCACGGCGCCTCCAAAGCACGCAGCGTGTTGAAGAACTTCGCGTGCATCGCCGGGCAGTCGCTGGAGCTTACCGGCCAGTAACTCGGCGATGTCCTGGGTGTAGCCGCTGGCTCGGATGGCCGCAGCATCCCAGGTCCATCTGCCGCGCGCGACATCGAACACCAGGGCACTGTCCTCGGCCAACTGCAGCAGGAAGTGTGTCGCGAAGAGTGGATTGCCGCCGCTGCGCTCGGCAATGCTGGCAGCGAGCGGCGCCGCTTCAACCGCCGTTACGCCTATGGCGTCAGCGACGAAAGCGGATACATCGCTGTGCGTCAAGGGCCCCAGCGCGATCGAAGTTACCGTTGCGCGCGCGCGCACATCCTCGAGCAAGCGGCTCAGCGGGTGATGAACGGTCAGCTCGTCGTCGCGATAGGCACCGATCAAAAGCAAGCCACGGATCACCGGCACGTCCTGCAGGCCATGCAGCAGGTCAATGCTGCGGCCGTCTGCCCAGTGCAGGTCATCCAAGAACAGCACGAGCGGAGCGTCCGGACGCGCAATGGCAGCCATGAACTGCTGGAAAACCAGCTGGAAACGCACCTCGGTTTCCCGCGGCGCGAGCGGTTGCACCGTCGGCTGATCACCCACGATAAGGGCGAGGGATGGCACAAGTTGCACCATCAGCTGGGTGTTTGTGCCCAATGCATTCAGCACCCGATCACGCCACGCAGTCATTCCGGCCTCGTTGTCACCGAGAACGCGCCTCACTAATTCGCCGAATGCCTCGGCAAGGGCAGCGTAGGGGACATCTCGGCGATAGCGATCGAATTTGCCGGTGATGAAATGACCTCGTGCCTCCGCCACCGTGGGTCGAAGTTCGTGGGTCAGCATCGACTTGCCGCTGCCCGCCTCCCCGGCGACAACGAGGAACTCACAGTTGCCCGAACCTCGCACGCGAGCGAATGCTGCCAGCATCGCCGCCCGCTCAGCCTCGCGGCCATACAACGTGCGCGTTACCTGCAATCGGTCGCGCACGTCGCTGGTGCCAACAATGAGCGCGTCCGCCTCGGCATCGCCCCCGCTGAGGCAACGCTCAAGATCGAAGAGAAGACCCGCGGCGCTTTGATATCTTTCATCGGGACTCTTCGCCATGAGTTTCATGACCATGCTGCTCACGCCGCGCGGCATTGCAACTTGGTCGAGCGGCGGACGCGGCATGCGCGCGAGATGGCAATGAATCCATTCGAGTGCATCTGCCGCCTCGAAGGGAAGACGGCCAGTCAGGAAGCGATACAGCAAGACCCCTAACGAATAAAGATCGGCGCGGCGGTCGATGGCGCACTGGATTCGACCTGTTTGCTCTGGTGCGAGATAGGCCACCGACTCCGGGTCACTCCAGGAAGGGGAACGGGCCGCACCGGTCGCGGCTACGTGGATATCCAGGAGCAGGATCTTGTGCCGTTGCAGGTCGACCAACAGGTTCGCCGGCCGCAAGTCTTTATGCACGATGTGGGCGGAGTGCAAATGCGACAGCGTGCGGGCAAGCGCTGCGGCAAGTTTCAAGGAATCAAGCCACGGAAGCGGCGCGCTTTCCAGTGCCACCTCCATCGACTGCCCGGAAAACCCCCGCAGGAATAGAGCAGGAGTGCCATCCTCGGCCTGCATGAGTTGGACGGCCTTTGCCAGTCCCAGGTCGTCGATGGAGCACAACAACCGGTGCTCCAGATCGAAGTCACCGGGCCCTGCTTCATCGGCCGTGGCCAACTTCATCAGGCCGTCGGTTCCCCCCCGCAACTCGCGCGCCGTATAGACAAGGGAAGCTGTGGTGCTCGCGAGCACATCCGCAATTTCATATCCGGGAAGGTAAGGAAACACCATCCGAAACTCCGCACTTACAAATGGAATCCGGCGCGGAGGCCTAGGCCCACGCAGCCGGTCACCTCAGTTGAGCGCGGCCTGGGACGAGATAGTGCAGGGCTTGCATGGTGCAGCTGCACGACAGATTCAATCTCCCTGTCGACCGAAAACAGCACGCTTTTTAGCGCCACGCAGCATTTGATTGTGCTCGTCGTTGCTGGATTGCGCCATGGGGGAATGCGTGATGGAGACCCTGCGCGGAGCAGCGCTCGGTGCCGCATCCAAGGCAACGCAATTGAAACCCGGACTGAGCTTCAACCGAGACCGAGCATGAGAGGCAGACCTGGACGTCGTTCTCGCGACAACCTCGTGCCGCGGGAAAACCGCGACGACGAGCTGCTCAGTTATTGGCAATTGAGGGCGAACCGCGAGAGACGCCCTCGCCGGATGACCCGGGTGCCTGGAATGCCGAGCAGTCCGCCGATCAGCGAGACCGCGATCCCGCAATAAATGCCCGCGGGGCGATCGAGCGCAATGCCCCAACCGAGCGTCAAGGCGCCACCGAGCAGTGCCAGCGCGAACCCGCGCCAATCCGCACGGGTGCGCGCGAGCCAACCGAGGCTGGCGAGGTTGATGATGCTCAGAACCGCGAAGGCTGGCACCACCCAGTAGATGCGATCCAGGTGCGGCAGCGCCATGATTCCCGAAAGGCTCAAATAAGTGGCGCCGCAGATTGGGCACTTCGGCAACAGCGCCATCGCGAGGTACGCAAGCGGTGCCAACCAGTGCTGAACCCTTTTGCGCTTTGTCGGCGGCACAGGCGCCGTGGCTCTCGGCGCACCCTCCGGTGCCGTCGCATCGGTCTGCGCAGCCAGCGCGATCGCTTCCGACATGATTTGTCTTTCGTCCCACTGAAGCCGCTCGAAGGACGCTGTGATGTTCCCTTGCGCGTCGACGAGGAAGGCCTCGATGCGATGCCGGTTGACGATGGAGCCGATGAAATTCACGCCGAGCTCGAAATGCGCCCGCAGTTCGGCCACGCCTTCCGCGCTGCGCATGACACGGTTTCGCGCGTCCATGACCATGCCGCGGCTCTGCGCGTAGCCGCGCAGACGCGAGGCCAGGTCGTAGTCAGGGTCGTAAGTGATCGCGGCGGTCTGGACCCGGTGTCCAACGCCCGCGTCAGCGAGCATGCGCTGAATGCGAGCCAGCTTGCTGACCGACAGAGAGCACTTGCCAGCGTTGTTGCAGCGGGTGTAGAAGAACACCACCACGGTGGGCCCGCCTCGGAAGAAGTCGTCATAGCGCACGAGGTCGCCGTCATGACCTTCGAACGCGATGGCACGCGTGTCGGCCCGTGTTCGTGCAAGCCACCGCCGCAATCCGGTCCAGTGTTCATTCGGCTCGCAACAGGCGAGGCTGTTGGCGGCATGGGATGGACACCGGGTCAGGCAGCCTTCCACGCGTTCGCGCTGGGTGGGGGAGAGCGGCGGATCGCCGGACCCCAGCGCTGTTTGCAGCACCTCAGGCACACCGGCCACGGCCGCGCAGAGCCATGCCAGCGTGTCAATCAACACATCCGTTGCCGTGGGCGACGCGCCCTCAGCATCGTCGACCCCGCCATAACGAGTCAGGTCGACATGATTGTCGACAGCACGAAGGTTCGCCGCTGCCTGCAGCAGGAGGTTTGCCATGGCCGGCAACGGGTTCTCAACGCTGCGCATGGCACGTGCCGCGCAAGCCAACTCGTACGCAGTGCGCCCGGTTTGCAATTCCTCCAGCACGAACACCACCTCGTCGCTCTGGAGCGGTCGCCGTGCAAGCGTCAGCAGCGTCCAACCCCGCATTCGTGCCACGGCCGCAGCACCGCGCCCGCGGTACACGGGATGGCGCTCGTCCAGATACTCTGTCAGTTCTGCCCGGCGTGCCGGATCGCTGCCCAAGACATCGACCGTGCGGGCAAAGTCGTGCTCCGACTGCAGCAAAGCGGGAGTCATCGTGCCTGCCTGCGCGACTGCTCAAGCCAAGCGCTTGGCGATGTATTGGCGGGCAGCGGTCTGAAGCGTCGGATCTTCGCCTTCTCCACCATCGCCCAACTGCGCCAGGTATGCATTGAGCACATCGTCCTGCCGCATGGTGTCGTGGTCCCCGAAATGGGTCAACGCCGTCACGCCGACAGAGCGGATCGCACTCGGCTCCGTCGAGTCGAGTGCGATCTGGCGCGCACAAGTCTGGAGCCGGTCAGGTGCGAGGTTGTGCAGGGCAGAGGCGGACAGTTGTCTGATCTCGCTCGTCTCGGCCTTGTCCATCAGGATGTGCTCGAACATCTGCGCTGACGCGCCGTCGGCCGCCAACAGGCGCAATGCCTCTCGCCGGGCCGTTTCGTTGGGCGGTGCGTCGACGATGGCACGGGCCACCGGGTAGGCGTCCGAATGCACGTCGTAGCCCAGCAATTGAAGGGCCTTCTCCGGAGCCACCAGGGCTTTGTGCGGCTCCTTGAGCCCCTCGATCAATTTTTCCTGGGTGGCAGGATCGTGCTCGCGCGCGAGCATGCCAAGCGCGCGCTGGCGAAGTTCAAGGTCCGCATCCGAGGACACCTTGCGCAGGGCCTGCAAGTAGTCGGCCCGGATCTTCTCGAACCGCTCCGGATGGAATGTCGCGGACTGAAGCGCCGCCAGCGCGGCGAGCCGCAACGGGATCGGTTCGCTCGGACTTTTAAGTACGCCGAGGACGCTGGCCAGGCGCTGCGGATCGTCTGTGATGGCCCAGCCCAAGGCGGTCAGGGCGGCCAGGCGTTGTTTCACAGGCTTGCGCGGGTCCGCCAATGCGGCCGAATGCCGGGCCAGCGTGGCAGCGTCAGTGCCGTGTCCGCGTCCGCGTGGTGTCTTCGAGGAAGTGGTTGCCATGGCCGTGTTCTCCTGCGCTGGCCGCTTCAAGCGAAACGCACGTCGTCGTAGTCGAACCCGAGCCTGCCGTGGGCGGACACCACGCCTTGGTAGTCGAGGCAGTCCATCACACGCGGCTGCGGCCCTGGCGATGTCGTGCACGGCGAGCCGGCGAGCGACCCGCCCGGCGCATCCAGCGGGCGCGGTGCGCCGGTCACGCCATTCCAGGGCCACATGGTGTCCGTCAACCGGTGACCCACGGGATGGCCAGGGGCGTTGTCATAAGACGCCGCATCGGAAGGGTCGAACCGGCTGTTCTTGCGCTGCCACTTGGCCCACAGCCGGTCGACATTGGCATGCAGCAGAAAGAAAAGCGGATCCTTGGCGGCGGTCCCAATGCTGGAAATGGAACCACCGAAGGACACATGGGCCGAGCCATGCGGGTCACCCTCGAGGGCTTCGAAGTCGATGAAATCAGTTCCGAGCGCCAGGGTCCGGGCCTCAGTCAGGAGGTCCACGCCGCCTTGGGTGGCGGGATCGAAGAGCGGTCGGCGCTTGACGCCTTGCACGCCATCGGTGGACCAGAATTGCAGCGGATTGGTCGGGCCGAACACCACCGAACCCAGTGCATCGGACGCGCCGAGGAATTCGGGTGTGAAAAGGGATGGAGCCGGTTTATCGAATCGCCAGTACGGCAGGGACACACTGGGGTCGATGGTCTGAAGCTCTCGTTCCAGATCGAGCAGGTAAGCGCGGTGCCACGACAAGAACCCCGGGTTGCCGTGCGCCTGGGCCGATGCGGCACCGGTCACGTGCATGTTGCGGAAGTCGGCGAATCGGCCGGTGCCTCGGTTGTTCAGGCGGGCGAAGGAATCGATGAACCGGTCTCGTTCCTCGGGGGAGAGCGTTGTCGCATCCTTGCGGATGCGGACCATGATCGGGAGGGATGCCAAGGTCTCGGCCCCCGCCTTTGCGACGATCGACACGTCGTGATCCGCCTGGCTCGCCTTGCCGAACTTTCCCGCTACATGAAAGGAGACCGTGCTGCCATCGGCCGGCAGGTCCAAAGTCAAGGAAGCCTTGGGGGCCGAGGCCCGTGCGGTGGAGAAGATCAACTGGCCGCCCTTGGGTGCCGACACAGCGCTGAGCGTGACCTTCACGCTTTGCGTGGCCCCTCCTGCATCCAACAGCCGGATGCGGGCCGGGGACGGCGACCAGCCGACATAGCGCGCACCCGCCTCTTGGCTGTTGTTGACAAAGATCTCAGCCTTCATTCGCCACTCCCATCGCAAAGTGCCATGTTGTCTGATGCGTGCCGCGTTTGCGGCGTGCGCATGCAGATCATGGCGGCGTTGGCGCGTGCCGGCGTCCTCACACTGGAGGATGCCGCCACGGCGGCTGAACGGTCAGCCGTCGCTTCGGCGATGCACCGTCACTCCGGTGCCGGCTCCAGGGCGCAGCTCAGCGTGGCGACATGGTGAGTTAGGTTGGCCTTGCCAGGATCAAGTGTTCTGGCGCGAGACTCCGGCTACGTAGTCGAGCACGTCGTCCAAACGCCGGGCGCCCAGGTCATGCAACGAGGACTGAGGCCGCTGCAGCGGCCAACCATCGTGCTGCCAGCTGGGCCGGTCGATCATCGACGCATGTCGACGAGGCGGCCCAGGGCAGATCCGCAGCGGGAGTCGCGGCATTCTAATGCGAATGATATCGATTCTCCGCGCAGGCCCAGGCGGCACCGCGCTCGCGGATCCCGCCGCGAGGCGCGCGTCGGCCGGGCTACGCGGCAGCCTGACCGGCGTTCCGGGCCGGACCGTCCGTCCTCGAAATCCAGTCCAGATCCAACAGCGTCGCGGTGTGTTGGATCAACAGCGTCATGTCCACTGGCTTGGCCACGAAGGCATTTGCACCGGCGGCCGTGGCGTCGCCCTGCGCATCGGCACCAGCGCTCGCCGACACGGCGACGATGGCCACGCTCCTGCAGGCCGGAATCTCGCGCAGGCGGCGAATGACTTCCAGACCGCCGATGTCGGGCATCACCACATCCATCAGGATCAAGTCGGGCACGAGGGCCTGCGCCAGGCACAAGCCCTCGTGACCTGAGGCGGCCTGGAACAGCTCGAAGCCGAGGGGCTCCAGCATGCTGACGATCACTGTGCGGTTCTCCGCCACGTCGTCGACGACCAGCACCTTCTTTTTCGGACCCCGGTACCCCGTCACGACCCGTTCGGCTGGCACCCGCGGCATCGAACGTCGCGTTGCAACCACGTCGAGCTCGAACCAGAATCGCGTGCCTTTCCCGGCCTGGCTGCTGACGTGGATCTCACCGCCCATCAGGCCGACGAGCTGCCGGCTGATGGACAAGCCAAGACCCGTACCGCCACTGCGTTGCTGCATGTCGCCAACCTGCTCGAAAGGTTGGAAGAGGCGCGCCAGCTGCGTCTCGCTCAGACCTGGCCCGGTGTCTTCGACCTCGATGAAAAGGCGAGATGGATGCGCAAAGCTTGCGCGCAGCGTGACCCGGCCGTGCTCTGTGAACTTCACCGCGTTGTCCAGCAGGTTGAGCACAACTTGGCGCAGCCGCCGCTCGTCGGCACGGATAGCCTCGGGCAGATCGGGCGCGAGGTCGCAGACGAACTGCACCGCCGGCTTCTGTTCGGCCTTGACGCGAATGATGCTGGCGATGACGCTGAAGAATTTGTTGAGATCGACGTCGACCAACAGGATGTCGAACTTGCCGGCCTCGATCTTCGCCAGATCCAGAATGTCGTTGATCAGCGTCAGCAGATGCTCGCCGCCTTGCTGGATCGCCTGGATACCGCTGAGTTGGCGCGGCGTCAGGGTGTCGTCCAACTGGAGGATCTGCGCGAAACCCAGAACCCCATTGAGCGGGGTGCGCAGGTCGTGGCTCATGTTCGCCAGGAATGCACTCTTGGCATGGTTGGCCACCTCGGCCCGTTCCTTGGCCGTGTGCAACTCGAGGGTCCGTTCCTTGATGAGGTCTTCGAGGTGATCGCGGTGGCTGCGCAGTTCTTCCTCGGCACGCTTTCGTTCGCTGATTTCAGCATGAAGTGCATCGATCGCATGGGCGAGTTCGGCGGTACGTTCGGCCACGCGCTCTTCGAGGTCGGCATGCGCCTGGCGCAGCGCTTCCTCGGACTGATAGCGGCCGATTGCGTAGCGAATCGCCCGGATCAGCAAGGCACTGTCGACCTGTCCCTTGACCAGGTAGTCTTGCGCGCCCAATTGCAACGCCTGCACCGCGACACTTTCATCGGTCAGGCCGCTCAAGACGACCAGCGTCGGCACGCGGATGCTGTCGCGGAGCCGATGCAGCGTATCGAGCCCGGTGCTTTCAGGCAGACCGAGGTCGAGAAGAACGACGTCGATGTGCTCGGTGCGCAAACGCTCGATGCCTGTGGTGAGCGAGTCGACCCAACTGAACCGGTAGCTCAGGGCCTTCGCTTCGGCGAGCATGATTTCGATCAACCGGGCATCGGCCGGGTTGTCCTCGATCAACAGGACCTTGACAAGGGAATGGCTCATTTCGGCGGCAACGTCACGACGGTAAGCCAGAACTCTTCGATCGTCTGCACGATGCGCAGGAACTGGTCGAAATCCACCGGTTTGGACACGTAGCAGTTCGCGTTCAGGTTGTAAGCGCGCAGCACGTCTTCCTCGGCCTGCGATGTGGTGAGGATCACGACCGGAATGGTCTTCAGCAACGGCGACGCCTTGATGGTCTCGAGGACCTCGCGGCCATCCTTTTTGGGCAGGTTCAGGTCAAGGAGCACGATGTCCGGCCGCACGGCGTCTTCGCACGGCGCCGTCCGATTCAGATAGTCGAGGGCCGCCGCGCCGTCCTCCACCACGTTCAGGTGGTTCAGGACCTTGCTGCCTTTCAGGGCTTCGCGCGTGAGGCGCACGTCGCCCGGATTGTCCTCTACTAGCAGGATCTCGATGACCCTGAATGCCCGTTGTAGGTCGACCATGCGTTCCACGATGCGACTCCTTGCCTCAGCGGTGCGCGTCGTTCGACTATAGACCCGCGGTAGGGCGCCGTGTTGGCAAAATCGCGTCGTCACCATGCCCATTTCGGAGGTCACCCACCCATTCAAGGAGGGCACGCGACTGGAATCGGTCGGCCATTTGGCGCAGTCGCTGCGCGAATGGCAAGTAGGCCGCATCGAGCGTGACCAGATAATCGGCCCGCATGCTGATGTTGCGCATATTGCCAATCCTCGCCAACTCGTACAGGAACTCGAGTTCGTGCGCCGGAGGCACGACCATCGGCTGCTGAACCGGTGGGCCGTCGCCGCGCATCGCCTTGCGCACGTTCCCGATCCATTGCAGGCCCAAGACGTGACCAATTTGCGCCAGAAGGTCATCCAGGTCGATGGGTTTTGACAGGAACGCATTGGAACCGCTGGCAAGGCAGGCCTGCTTGTCCGCAGGTGCTGCACTGGCCGACAGCGCGATGACCGGCGTGTCGCGCTGCGCGGGATCCTGGCGCAACCGCCGAATGGCTTCCAGCCCGTTCATCGTCGGCATCACGATGTCCATCAGAATCAAGTCGGGCCGGATCGAACGAGCCTGTTGCAGACCACTCTCGCCATTGTCCGCCTCATGCAGCTCGAAGCCCAGGGGAGACAGGAAATCCACGAGACTCGATCGGTTGCCTGCCACGTCATCGACGATCAACACCTTGCGCCGCGGGCCACGATAGCCGCTGATGAGCCGACCAGCCGGTGCCGGGGTCAGTGCCACCACCTCCATCGAGGCAAGCGGGACGACGAGGTCGAACTGAAACGAGCTGCCTTGCCCCGGCGTGCTCTCCACCTCGATGTGGCCGCCCATCAGGCCGACCAGCTGCTGGCTGATGGCCAGACCGAGCCCAGTGCCGCCGTATTGCCGTTGCATGTCGCTGGCCTGCTCGAAGGGGCGGAACAACAAGGGAAGTTGCTCAGGTGCAATGCCGATACCCGTATCGACAACCGCGAAGCGCAACCGCGCCTGTGAAGTGTCTGGAAACGGCAGCTTCTCCACGCGAAGCGTGATCTGTCCGCGCTCGGTGAATTTCACCGCATTGCCCAGCAGGTTCAGCAGCACTTGCTCCAGGCGTTTGTCGTCGGCCCGCACCACCGCCGGCACATCGTGCGCCACATCGCACACATAACGCAGTCCCTTTTGCTCGGCATTGACTTGGATGATGCCTTCGATCTGACGCAGCAGCCGAAGCACATCCACGGGCTCCAGGTACAGCTCCACCTTGCCCGCCTCGACGCGTGCGAGGTCAAGCACATCGTTGATCAGCGCGAGCAAGTGTTCGCCGCCGCGGCGAATCGTCTCCAGGCCGGAGGCCTGGCGGTCCGTCAAGTTCGGCTCGCGTTGAAGAATCTGTGCATACCCGAGCACCGCGTTCAGCGGCGTGCGCAGTTCATGACTCATGTTCGCGAGGAAGGTGCTCTTGGCGCGGTTGGCCACTTCGGCGGCGCCCTTGGCGCGCTGCGCCTCGGAAAACACAGCCTCCAGGTGCGCGATCGTGTCTGCGAGCCGCTGCGTCATCGTGTTGATGCTCGTGGCCAGCGCGCCGATCTCGTCGCGGGATTCGACCGGTGCACGTGCGGCCAGGTTTCCGGCGGCCACGCGTTCGGCCACGTCGGTCAGGCGATGCAGCGGGGCCACGATGCTCCGCCGGAACGCGTAGGCCATGGCCACGGCAATGACGACTGCCAACAGCCCACCGGCGCCGGCGGTCAACCTGGCCTTCGCCAGGCTTTCGCGGGCGTGCGCCAGGCTGTTGCCAAGCTGGACCTGCTGGAGGGCCGTCAGTTTGGCCAGACGCTCCAGCAGCGCCTCTGCCTGCGGCGCCATCTCGGTGCGATAAAGGTAGAGGTCTTCGTACGCATGCTCGCTGTTGAGGGTGCCGACGATCTCGAGCGCCAACTGAGCGACCTCCGCCCGATTGCGGGCCACGACTTTCATCAGCGCGCGTTGCTCGGGGCTCAAAAGGCTGTTCTTGGTGGACAGCGTGTTCCACACGGCCGCGTTGGTTGCCAGCTGCGGGCCGTAGGCAAGCTTGAAGTTCAACTCGCCGGAGGCACCGAAGGCCATCAGGTTGGTGGCCATCGCGTCGTAAGATGTTTGAAACCTCAGCAGGTCGGTCAACAGCGCGCGGTTCGACGCACTGTCTTCGCGGGACCTCTGCAGGTCGATGATGCGCCCGATCGCATCGAGAATCTGCACCAGCCGCGATTGGACCTCGACGCGCGCGAGCCGGAGCGCGGGTCGGTTCTTCAGCGGGTTGTTGTGCAACTCGAACAGTTGCTGCGGCAACTCCACCCATTGACCGTAGCTCTCCGTCAGCTCCTTGACCGGGGCCGCCTCAGCCGCAGTCCAGCCACTGGACATCGCTTGCAGCGCAGCCAGGCTGCCTTCGAATGCGCTGCGGGCAGCGTGGTACTGTTCAATGTCCTGCGGATCACCGAGCACCAGGTAGCCGCGTACATGCAATTGCATGCGCAACAGGCTGGCCTGTGCCTGGATGGATGCCAGCGAAGCAGGTTGGCGTACCCGTTCACTCATGCCGATGTCGCCGGTGACCCGGTACCCCGCGACCCACGCGAGCCCGACGATCAGCAGGGTCACGCCCGCAAGAGCGCCAAAGCCCAGCGTCAGCTTGCCGCCGATGCCCAGTGAACGGAAGCCCGGCGGCCCCCTCATCGTTGCAGGCCGAGCGAAGCCCGATACGATCGCCGCTGCTGCTCACGCCCGAGGCGAATGGTAATTTCCTCGAAGTCGACCGCTGTCGCCTTCAGCGCAGCCTCAGGGCTCAATTGGCCGCCGGCGGCCTCCGCGAGGTGAACATCCAGCGCCTGCCAGTAGCTGAACGCGCCGGGGATGCGCAAGTAAGGGAACTGCAGCGGGTTGGTGAAATTGTCGCCATAGGCACGGAGATAGTCGCGCACATCGGCCTCGTTCCACCCCCCCTTGAGGTACGTGTCGATCTGGGCGGTCCCCGCGGGCGGCAAGAGATGATAGACCCGCCCCGGATCGATGCCATCCCAGCCGCGGACAGCGTACACCTGCGATTTCTCCTTGGTCGCCAGCAACGCGAACAAGTAATACGTCGCCTCCGGCGCCTTGGAGAATTTCGAGATCACGCCCGACCACGAACCGCCGGTGGTATTTCCCACACGGTTCGGCTTGTCGGTCTTGATCCACTTGCGTTGGGCGATGCTGTAGTACTCCAAGGTGCCGGGAATGGGCGCCGAACCGGTCCTTCCCTTGACCTTGCTGCCTTCGTCTTGCGCCAATGCCCCCAGGTCTCCCCAAGTGAAGGTCAACGCCGCTCGCCCGGACAGGAAGTAGTCCCAGCTCTTGCCGAGATCCCAGGTGAGCATGTCCTTGGGTCCCAACTGGACCAGGTCGACCAGAGCCTTGAGCGCCCGCACGTGGCCCGGGCTTTCGATCAACGGCTTCATGGTTTGCGGATCGAACCAATACAGGCTCGGATTTTCCGCGCCGATCACGAATGGCGCCGAGAACGACATGAAGTGAAACATGCCTTGCGCCCCCACTTTCAGGTGCATCGACAGCCCATGGTCGGGCACCCCGTCGCCATTGAGGTCCTTTCCGGTAAAGTATTCGGCGACCTCCCGAAACTGAGCCCAAGTCACGGGTACGTCGAGCGGATGACCGTACTTTTGCTGGAAGGCCGCTCGGTGCTGGGGATCGGCCAGCAAGTCACGCCGGTAATACATCACCTGGCCATCGTGGTCGTTGGCGATCATGTATTTCTTGCCCCCGTAGCTCAGCAAGCGGCGAGGTGCTGGTAGCACATCGTCGATGTTCCACTTGGGGAACCGTGGATCGTTGTAGTACTTGTCGTAGGAGACGAGGTAGTCACCGGCGACCAGCTCCCCCAGCCACCATGCCCCCACGTAAGCCGCGTCGTACTTGCCGACCCGATTGGTCAAATCGGACATGAAGTTGGGGAAGAGATCCTGGTGTTGGAACTGAACGAGGTTCAGCGTCGCACCGGTCGCCGCCTCGAATTCTTCCTTCAACTCCCCGAGAGCGCCTCCGTTTTTCTCCCTCACCATCAGCACGGTCACGGTTTGGCCGGCGAATGGGCAACTGCCGGGCTTGCACGCCGGCGCCACGCGGGGCGGCACAATGTCACTCGCCTTCACGACGGAGGGCTTGTACGCCTCCGTTGGCGGAGGCTTCGGTGTTTGCGCGGAAGCTGTCAGTGTCACCATGAACACAGCCGAGATCAGTACCCCGGGCCATCTCCTCGCGTAGCGCATGATTTGCTCCTTCGTCGGTCTAAAACCCGAGCGATGCCCGGTAGGCACGCCCCTGGCGATCTCGCCCGAGGCGAATGGTGATTTCTTCGAAATCGACCGCCGTCGCCTTCAACGCAGCCTCCGGCGTCGACTGGCCGCTGGACGCTTCAGCCAGATGTTTGTCCAACGCCTGCCAGTAGCTGTTGGCACCCGGAATGCGCAGATAGGGCAATTGCTGCTCGTTGCAGAAGTTGTCGTAACAGGCTCGCAGGTAGTCCCGGATGTCGGCGGCGTCCCAACCGGCGCGAAGGTAGTCATCGATGTTCGCCGTTCCCTGTGGCGGCAGGAAATGAAAGCGACGTCCGGGGTCAATGCCGTCCCAGCCGCGCAAGGCGTACACCGTTGACTTCGGCTGCGTGGCCATCAATGCCAGCAGGTAGTACGTCGCCGCAGGGGCTTTCGAGAACTGCGAAATGACCCCGGCCCAGGAACCGCCCGTGGTGTTGCCGACGCGGTTGGGCCGAGGGGTTGCGACCCACTGGCGCTGGGCGATGCTGTAGTACGCCAGCGTGCCCGGGAGCGGCGCCGTGCCGACCTTGCCTCTCACCTCGCTGCCTTGCTGCTGCGCCAAAGCGCCCAGATCGCCCCATGTGACCGCCAATGCGGCGCGGCCTGCCAGAAAATGATCCCAGCCCTTGCCAAGATCCCAGTCGAGCATGTCCTTCGGTCCGAACTGAACGAGGTCAACCAGCGTGGCCAGCGCCCGTGCATGGCCCGGGCTGTCGACCAGCGGTTTCATCGTCTGCGGGTCGAACCAGTACAGGCGCGGATTCGTCGGGCCAATGACGAAAGAGGCCGACAGCGACTTGAAATGGAACATGCCTTGGTCGCCGGCCTTCAACGGCATGACCAACCCGTGGTCGGGCACGCCATCGCCATTGAGGTCCTTGCCGTTGAAGAACTCCGCGACCTCGCGAAATTGCGTCCAGGTGGTGGGCACCTCCAGCGGATGGCCGTACCGCTGCTGGAACGCCATGCGGTGCTTCGGGTCCGTCAGCAGGTCGCGGCGGTAATACATGACCTGACCGTCGTGGTCATTGGCGATCACGTATTTTTTTGCCCGCGTAGCTCAGCAAACGGCGGGGCGCAGGGAGCACGTCAGCGATGTTCCATTTTGGAAAACGCGGGTCGTCGTAGAAACGATCGTACGACATGACGAATTCGGAAGTCACCAGCTCCCCCAGCCACCACGACGCAATGATGGCCGCATCGAATCGGCCGCCACGATTGGTCATGTCTGAAATCATGTTGGCGTACACCTCTTCGCGCGTCATTCGAACAATCTCGAGCGTGGCGCCGGTGGCGGCCTCATACTCGTCCTTCAGTTCGATGATCGGGGTAAGGATCGGAACATGATCGGTCACCAGCACGGTCACGTGCTGACCGGCGAAAGGGCAATGATCGGGCTTGCAGGGAGCGACCACGCGGGGCGGCACCAAGTCGCTCGGCCGGACCTGCGTGCTTTCGACCCCTTTCGCTTTGCGGGGCGTGTCGGCCTCGTTCCCTGCGCCGGCGGACGACAGCCCGAACACAACCGACAGGGCCGCGCACGAAAACCACCGCTTCGCTTTCATGATGGGCTCTCTCCAGACGTACCACTTCTTGCAACCGCCCCGGCGAACAGCGCTCATGTTGCGCCTTCAAGCCGTTGTTGTCACAAACTGTTACGTTCTGGGCAGCGTGAAGCTGAAGGTCGAGCCTTGGCCCGGTTGCGATTGCACTTCGAAGTGCCCGCCGTGGCGTTCGACGATCTTCTTGCAGATGGCCAGGCCGATGCCCGTGCCGGGATACTGGCTGCGGCCGTGGAGGCGCTGGAACAGAATGAAAATGCGGTCGAAGTACTCGCTGGCAATGCCGATCCCGTTGTCCCGCACCGAGAACCTCCACGAGCCGTCCAGCGCTTCGGCGCTCAACTGCACCATCGGCGGCTCCTCACCGTGGAACTTGATCGCGTTGGACAGGAGGTTGCGGAAGAGTTGCAGCATTTGGGTCTCGTCGCCCATCACGGTAGGCAAGTCCCCCACGCTGATCTTCGCACCGCTCTCGTCGACCGCCAACACCAGATCCGCGAGGGCCGTTCGAACGACAAGGTTGCAGTCCGTGGGTGCGAATGGCTTGGCTTTCGTTCCCAGTCGCGACAGGGCGAGCAAGTCGTTGATCAGCGCCTGCATGCGCTTGGCGCCATCGACCGCATAACCAATGAATTCATCGGCATCGGCATCCAGCCGACCCTGGTAGCGCCGTGCGAGCAGCTGCAGATAGCTTGCAATCATTCGCAAGGGCTCTTGCATGTCGTGCGAAGCGACATACGCCAGTTGTTCGAACTCGGCGTTCGAGCGCTCCAACGCGGCCTGCGTTTCGATGTGTGCAACGATCTCCTGCTGCAGCTGGGTATTCTGTTCAGCCAGTTGCCTGCGCAGGGCATAGAGTGTGACGTGACTGTCGATGCGCGCCAGCACTTCGGCACCGTTGAGCGGCTTGGTGACGTAGTCGACCGCCCCGGCGGCAAACCCCGCAAGCTTGTCCGCGGTATCGGTCAGCGCGGTCATGAAGATCACGGGGATGTCACGCGTTCGGTTGCCTGCCTTGAGCCGCCGGCAGGTCTCGAAGCCGTCGAGCCCGGGCATCATCACGTCCAGCAATATGAGGTCGGGGTGAACGAATTCGGCGCGCTCCAGGCCCTCGTCGCCACTGAGCGCCACCACTGCGCGGTAGCCTTGGCGCTCCAGATGATTGGTCATCACTTCCAGATTGGCAGGCATGTCGTCGACGATCAAGATCGTCGCCTTGGACTCGATTTGCGCAAGATGATCGTCCATGTCGCAAGTTCTCTTGTCACCGGCTTCGTTGCCACCTTCCTCAAGATATCCCGCCCGGCGCGCCGGCACAAGGCCGCTCTGCGTTTCCCATGAGGCTTGGGGCAGACGCGGGCGCAGGCCGCACCATGCAAGCCTCTCCATGTGGCTGACCGGCCAGGGCGTCGCGCAGCAGCTTGTGGAAATCGATGCGCAGGGGTGAATCTTGCATCCGCCTGGGCGGCCTGTGCATGAAAGGCAAGGGGGGAGAAGTGCAAGGCTGCCTGCCCGGGCCGAGGTACGCGGATTTTCGCAACGACGAATCCGGCGGCGGTACCCGACGCTGGCCGGTGGGCGGCCGATCACACCAATTCCCATTGCTCCATCGCGACCTGGCACCCCCGCGAGGAAAAGCTGAAGGCCTCGCCAAGCGCGGCGAGGCTCTTCGCATCAAGGGGGCCACCACATCTGTGTGCGCCGGCTTTCGCCAGCAGCACTGTGCACCTCACTGGGCTGCCATCAGTAGACAAAGCGTCTACACACCGCCCGCAGCGCGCCACGACGAGCGGCCTGGAACACGAGGAGCCACTGGCCCCGAGGTCATGCCGCGCGTCACGGATCGTCAGAGTGCCGACCAGATCCACGCCAGGCCCGACATGCGGGCAAGGCGTGTGCGCTGTAGTTGATGGCGGCGCTGGAGCGATGGGTCAGGGCGACGCAGCAAGCGCGCCCGCCACCGAGTTCGCGCCTTCCTCAGCAGAATCCTCGAGGGGCATCGGCCCGCTGTCGTCCACGACACTGTCGGGGCTGCGAAGCGGGCGGATGTTTTGTGCCAGGCGGCCCTTGGGGCCCTGGACCAGCTCATATGCCACTTGCTCACCCTGCTGGAGGGTCCGGAAGCCTTCCATCTGGATGGCAGAAAAATGGGCGAACACGTCGTCGCCCCCACCTTGGGGCTCGATGAAACCAAAGCCCTTGGCGTCATTGAACCATTTCACGGTACCTACGGTCATTCTGGGTTCTCCCGATCCCTTGTTGTGCACAAATTCTCGGTTTGTGATGGCAGCCTTGTCAATACCACGCTAGGGGGTGGGAGGGGGAAACGGGGTGGCTCAAAATAAACGCCAGGGGAGTGCCATTTCTGGGGTTGAGAGAACGTGCTTCAGCGCAATATCCATCCCTATGATCACCGGTGGCCAGCCGACTCGATAGAATCACTGCATGCCAGAGGAAAAGCCGATCCCCCCACATACGCCGAAGCCAGCGCTGCCCGAAGACGGGCAGGGGGCCGCCGTCGCCGAGCGCCAGGCCGCCAAGACGGAGCCCCCTCGCATGTACCAGGTGGTGTTGCTCAACGATGACTACACGCCGATGGAATTCGTCGTGATGGTTCTGCAGGAGTACTTCAAACGAGACCTGGAGACGGCCACACAGATCATGCTCAAGGTCCACAAGGAGGGCCGCGGCGTGTGCGGTGTGTACACGAAGGACGTGGCAGCAACGAAGGTCGAACTGGTGGCAACCGCCGCACGCCGCGGCGGGCACCCTTTGCAATGCATTATGGAGGCCGCATGATTGCGCAAGAGCTTGAAGTCAGTCTGCACATGGCGTTCGTCGAGGCGCGCCAGCAGCGCCACGAATTCATCACGGTGGAACATCTGTTGATGGCGCTGTTGGACAACCCGTCGGCCGCCGAAGTGCTGCGCGCGTGCTCAGCGAGCATTGACGAACTGCGCAAGAGTCTGGCCCAGTTCATCAAGGAGAACACACCCACCGTGGGCGGGGCCGAGGAGGTGGACACCCAGCCCACGCTCGGCTTCCAGCGCGTCATTCAGCGCGCCATCATGCACGTGCAGTCCACCGGCAGCGGCAAGAAGGAAGTGACGGGGGCAAACGTGCTCGTCGCGATCTTCGGCGAGAAGGATTCGCATGCCGTGTACTACCTGCATCAGCAGGGCGTCACCCGGCTTGACGTGGTGAACTTCATCGCCCACGGCATCAAGAAATCCGATCCCCCCGAGTCGCCGAAGGCCAGCGACGGCACTGGTCAGGAAGGCGAGAAGGACGATGGCGAAGCGAAGGGCTCGCCGCTCGATCAGTTCACGCAGAACCTGAACCAGTTGGCGCGCGAAGGCAAGATTGATCCGCTGATCGGCCGCGAGCACGAAGTCGAACGCGTGATCCAGATTTTGTGCCGTCGCCGCAAGAACAATCCGCTGCTCGTGGGCGAAGCCGGCGTCGGCAAGACCGCCATCGCCGAGGGGCTCGCATGGCGCATCACCCAAAACGACGTGCCCGAGATCCTGGCAGATGCCCAGGTGTACTCGCTCGACATGGGCGCTTTGCTCGCGGGCACCAAGTACCGCGGCGATTTTGAGCAACGCTTGAAGAGCGTCCTCAAGCATCTGAAGGACCAGCCGAACGCCGTGCTGTTCATCGATGAGATCCACACGCTGATCGGCGCCGGTCCAGCATCGGGCGGCACACTGGATGCCAGCAACCTGCTCAAGCCAGCGCTCAGCTCGGGATCGATGAAGTGCATCGGTGCCACGACCTTCACCGAGTATCGCGGCATTTTCGAGAAGGACGCGGCGCTGTCACGGCGCTTCCAGAAGGTCGACGTGATCGAGCCGTCCGTCGAGCAAACCGTCGAAATCCTCAAGGGACTGAAGTCCCGCTTCGAGGAGCACCACAGCGTGAAGTACGCGCTGGGCGCGCTCCAGGCCGCAGCCGAACTTTCGGCGAAGTTCATCAACGACCGCCACCTGCCCGACAAGGCCATCGACGTGATCGACGAGGCAGGCGCTGCACAACGCATCCTGCCAAAGAGCAAGCAGAAGAAGACCATCACACGCAACGAGGTCGAGGACATCGTGGCGAAGATCGCCCGCATTCCGCCCGCCAGCGTGTCGACGGATGACCGATCCAAACTCAAGACGCTCGACCGCGATCTCAAGAGTGTCGTCTTCGGCCAGGAACCGGCCATCGATGCATTGGCCGCCGCCATCAAGATGGCGCGCTCGGGTCTCGGCAAGCCTGACAAACCCATTGGTTCGTTCCTGTTCAGCGGGCCCACCGGGGTCGGCAAGACCGAGGTCGCCAAGCAGCTCGCGTTCATCCTCGGCATCGACCTGATTCGCTTCGACATGAGCGAGTACATGGAGCGCCACGCCGTGAGCCGCCTGATCGGTGCACCTCCGGGGTATGTCGGATTCGACCAAGGCGGGCTGCTGACCGAAGCCGTCACGAAGAAGCCGCACTCGGTGCTGCTGCTCGACGAGATTGAAAAAGCCCACCCGGACGTTTTCAACGTGCTGCTGCAGGTCATGGACCACGGATCGTTGACCGACAACAACGGGCGCAAGGCAGACTTCCGCAACGTCATCATCATCATGACGACCAATGCCGGCGCGGAGATCATGAACAAAGCGACCATCGGTTTCACCAACGCCCGTGAGTCGGGCGATGAAATGGCCGACATCAAGCGGCTGTTCACGCCGGAGTTCCGCAACCGCCTCGACGCCATCGTCAGCTTCCGTGCGCTCGATGAGGAAATCATCATGCGAGTGGTCGACAAATTCCTGCTGCAGCTCGAAAGTCAGCTGTCCGAGAAAAAGGTCGAGGTCACCTTCACGGACGCGCTTCGCAAGCTGCTCGCGAAGAACGGTTTCGATCCGCTGATGGGCGCACGCCCGATGCAACGCTTGATCCAGGACACCATCCGGCGCGCATTGGCCGATGAGCTGTTGTTCGGCAGCTTGGTCGACGGCGGTCGTCTGTCGGTGGACGTAGACGCCGACGGCAAGACGGTGCTCGACATTCAGCCCCCGCGCAAGAGCGACAAACCGAAGGCCGAGCCGGCGACGGCCTGACCGGGTCAGAAGAAGGCGGCCACGGTGCTTCGGCGCCGTGGCCGTGGCCGTTGAGTTCGTGAGCCAACAATCTGGCCTGGTTCCGCGGGCTTGTCGAGCAAGCTTCTCCCCTGATTGCATGCCGCGCCTGTACACGTGATTGACGCGTTGGCTGCGTCATCGCGACGCTGCGCTCCAGGGAGTGCGTCAGGCGGGCAGGCGCGAGGCCGGGTCTTGGTGAAAATAAGTTCGGAGCATTGCGTACACGTCGGGATGAGCACGCATCAACTCATGCGGTGCCACAAAGAACGCTTCGCACGCCACCGCAAAGAATTCCGCGGGAGCTTCGGCCGCGTACGGGTCGAGCGAGGTCTCCATGCCCGCATTCACCTCGTTGCAGAAGGCATCGTAAGCGCTGGAAAAGGTCTGGCGCCAGGTTTCGTGCAATGCGCGGGTGGGCAGCAGTGGGATGCCGTCGGATTGACCGTCTCCCATGTCGAGCACATGTGCAAACTCATGGACAACGACGTTGTATCCCCAATGGGCAGTGTCACCGGCTTCTTCAACGTCCTGCCATGACAGCATCAGGGGCCCGCCCTCCATGGCTTCGCCACTGAGTGGTTCGTCGTAGTGGTGGACGACGCCGTCGTCATCCTCCATCTCGCGCCGCGCGACCACCTCGCTGGCATGAACCACAATGCCGACGAACCCATCGTACGGATCAAGGCCCAGGTGCAGCACGGGCAGGCATGCCTGGGCAGCGATCGCCGCGGCCATCGCGTCCGTCACCACCAGGCCGTCGACCCCGTGGAATTCCTTGCGCGCGAGAAATAACGTCGCCAATTCGCGGAGCCGCGCGGCGTCCACCGGCTCGGGCAGGGTCAGGAACGGGTAACGGGCCAGGGTGAGGGCCCAGACGTCATCGGGAATGGGGCGCCGGTTGAGCGTACGCTGATCGCGCCAGCGCTGCAGGCTGGCCCACCACTTCGTCATCGCCCCGAACTCGGCCAAGCTGCCTCGCAGGCGGGCGCGACGCGGTGCAGGCCGGCTGCGGACCAGCGCAGCACCTCGGCCCGGTACGGAGCATGGTCGAGGTCCCAGTCCGACAGCACGTGGCGCACGTACCCGGGCGCCATGGTCTCTGTGCCGGGGCGATGCGTATGACCGTGGATCATCGTGGTCGATCGAGCAGCCTCCAGGCAAGCGACAGCAGCGGGGAAGTCCACGTCGGCCCAGTCGGCTGGGGCCGAGCGGCCGTCTTTTTGCTGTTCGCTTTGGTGGCGCATCTGCGCACCGATTCGCAAGCGTTCGGCCTGCGGCAACGACAAGGCCTGCTTCTGCCACGCCGGGTTGCGCACCATCGCCCGGAATTGCTGGTATGCCTGGTCTGAGAGGCACAGTGCATCGCCGTGCGTCACCAACACCCTCTCGCCGAATCCGACCATCACGGTGGGATCGTCGAGGCCTTTGAGGCAGCAGGCCGCCAGCATGTCGGCACCGAGCAGAAAATCGCGGTTGCCGATCATGAAGGCCACCGTGCGGTGGCGCGACACCTCGGCAAGAACCTCGACGCACTGCGCGGCCAGGCCTTGCGTGCGCAAGTCGTCACCGACCCACATCTCGAACCAGTCACCGAGCATCACGACGGCATCGGCCGTGGTGTGCTGGAGGTGCGCCCTCCAGGCATCGAATGTGCGCGGTGTGTCGTCGCCCAGGTGCAGATCGGAGATGAAGTCGATCGCTTTCCAGTGCGACGGCACGAACCACTCACTGGTCGTCCCGACGGGCGAGGACAACGCCTCTGAAGGACGGGGATCAGTGCTCACGGCGCGGCTTCACCAAATCAAACCACTTTGGCGCTCTGAATGATGACGTCTTCGACCGGCACGTCGTCATGGCCGCCCTTGCGGCTGGTCTTCACGCCTTCGATGGCATCGACCACTTCAGTTCCGGCGACGACCTTGCCGAACACTGCGTAGCCCCACCCCTGGGGCGTTTCGGACTTGAAGTCCAGAAAGGCATTGTTGGTGGTGTTGATGAAGAACTGCGCGGTGGCCGAGTGAGGCGCGCTGGTGCGGGCCATTGCCAGCGAGTAGTGTGCGTTCTTCAGGCCGTTGGCCGCTTCATTTTCGATGGCCGCGTCGGTGGGTTTCTGGCTCATGCCGGGGGCAAAACCTCCACCCTGGATCATGAAGCCCTTGATGACGCGGTGGAACACGGTGCCGTCGTAGTGGCCCTTCTCGACATACGAGATGAAGTTGCGGACGGAGTTCGGGGCCTTCTCGTCGTCAAGTTCGATGCGGATGGTGCCGTGGTTGGTTTGCAGTTCAACGTGTTGGGTCATGGCGTTACTTCTCCAGCGAAGCCTTCTTGATGGTGATGGGCTCGGCCGGTACGTCCGAGTACGGGGATTTACGGGTGGTCTTCACGGCGCGGATCTTATCGACAACTTCCATGCCCTCGATCACCTTGCCAAACACGGCATAGCCGTTGCCGTCGGCTGAGTTCTCGGCGTTGAGCATGTCGTTGTCGACGACGTTGATGAAGAATTGCGCGGAGGCAGAGTTGGGGTCTTGCGTGCGAGCCATCGCGATGGTGCCGCGGCTGTTCTTGAGACCGTTGCGGGACTCGAGCGGGATGGGCGGGCGAGTGGGCTTCTCGGTCATCTCGGCGGTGAAACCGCCGCCCTGGATCATGAA
>Ga0170475_109526559_pt1 | contig 23018 bp, 20 predicted proteins | sample Soicark_Litter_5_FD_111474 | JGI IMG/M metagenome (GOLD analysis project Ga0170475, IMG submission 111474) | Avena fatua rhizosphere microbial communities from Hopland, California, USA. Combined Assembly of 48 SPs
CAGAATGCTGGTTTTAAGAACGAGTGATTGCCCTTCTCCGACCCTTACTGTCCAACCGGAGAGCGGACGGCTAATGTGTTCCACTTATTGAACAGGGTCTATGGTCGGTCCGTGACCCCTGGATGCCGAAGGCGTCCTTGGGGTGATCTCGTAGTTCCTACGGGGTGGAGACAATGGGGTCGGTCCATGGATTTTCCTTCCTTTTGCCACATTTCGCTCAAAGGGTTGAAGCAGGGAGTGGGACTGGGAACAGCGATGGTGAAAAAGACAAACATTCGGTAATTAACCTTGCAGGCTTTCTAACACAAATTCCCATAAATAAGTAAAGCCTACGCATGCATAAGGATTGATGAGTCATATTACATACAGGCATTAGTGGAATTTGACCATATTCCCACAAGACCTTATAATAGGTAAACTAGGTATGGAGTATTTTTTTTTGAACGGTGTCAGTTTTCTGTTTTGAACTCCTGGTACTGTGCAAATCCAGTAAGTTGCCCACATCCACAAGTCTTTTTTGTCAAGATATTGTTTCAAGTGTGGTGTCATAGTTTGATGGTGTTGCACCTAAGCATGATGCACTGCTGATGCACTAGTTTGGTTCATTTGTTAGACCGCTCTCTATATGCGTGCGTTCAATGAAGCAGTGCAACTGTTAGTTAGTTGACTTGAATTGTGCCCTTTCAACTTCTAACTGCAATACCATTTACCTGCAGTTCCTACACACTTGGTAGTTTGAAGTATTACATAACTAGGATGAGGGTTTCGTTTTTCAATATTCATTGCGTCCTAGTATCCGGATGATGAAAGGGCGGGCACCCCATCGTTCCACTAAAATGGTCCAAGGAAATCTGGCAGGAGAATGATCGGCTAGAGACGATTTTCCTCTTGATCACCCTCCCCAACTTGCCTCTGCGCATGTAGACGAGAAGCGCTCTCAGTAAATTAGCAAGTCTTGTGGGTACTCCGATCTTGTTCGTGAGGAAGAAAGACTGCCTTCTTCGTTCAATGAATCTGCATACCACCAAGGGCTATTAAAAAAAAGAAGTCTGAATCCGTGTCTTCTCTGCCATTTGATTTCCTTCACCACTAGCACTAGCCTTAAATTAAAGCCCTTTCGCTACCTTGACTCTTCTTGTTATTATCCAGACCCATCAAGTCATTCAAAAGCAAAGAAAGAAAGATGAATAAGCAAAGCGAAGGCCAAGCCTGATCTCCCTTTCCCTTGATATGGTGGACTCCTAAAATAGGCTTTCTTTGTTCGTATGATTTTTAAGAATACTATAATAAGCCACTCCTTAAAATAGGCTGGCTACTCAAACCAAATATTGAACTTGCTCTTTAGCATAGGTAGACTTCACTACCTGGATAGGTCAGCCTCGTTCCCATTTCTCTGGATCCGCCATCAAAAGCATGGTCAATTTTCTTGCTTCTAGCTGTAATGAAGCCTCCTTTTTCATCTCTTATAACAACTCCGGTTGCACAAGCATTGGTATCATGATTAAAAGCAGCATCAACGTTCAGTTTCAACATACCTCCCAAAGGTCGACTCCACTTCGCCATTTCTTCTTGGTTCTTCGTCTTCCTTGCCTTCTCGTAATTGTTATTGATATAAATAAGCTCATTGAATTCTTTCACTGCCGGCTGCATAATTTCATCGATCACAAGGAATCAATCCTACGATTTGTTTTTTAGCTAGCACTACAAAAAGAGTCAGGCAGGCATACAACAGAGTCAAGAACAAGCGAGCGTAGCCATGGAATCGTAATGCAGACTCGGTCGGTACAACTCTTATCTGCCGACATACTCCAGAGTGGGCAAACCCAAGGACTTAAATATAGATGCTGCGTTCGAGAGAGTCAGCCAAAGCAAAACCAATTTTACTGGAGGATGTCATACGTAACAGAGGAAGCTTTACTTGTCTATATACATACAGCAGCTGTTCAATCTTGTACGTGCTGTCTGCTGAAAGATGGAACTCAGCACCTTCATTTACAGGAGAACAGAGTAGGGCAGCGATGAGCTACTGATACGTGAGATGTACGTGGACGTTCTCCTGTAATCGACCTAGAAATTAATTGATCGATCTACAAGTCAAGTTGGTTAGAAGCTCCGAATTATAGAAGAAGGATCAGATACCCTTATAGGTGACAGAAGTGGTTTTTGCAGCTGCTGCCTGCGCTGTCCATGCACAAGCCCCATCTAGAAAAAAAGGCAAGGCAGCATAAGTTAGAGAGCATAGGTAAGCTATTCAGGAGTCGTCTAGATAGAGTACCGTAGTCAGTTAAGTAGGCCCGCCTGTAAGTTAATATTCTTAAGGCTATGCCAAGTGGGTTCCAATGCTGCGCTGCGGAGGAAGGGGGTAGGATGTTGAATCTATCTATAGACATAGGATCCCCCAGCCACTGGAATCCATTGGTTTCTGTCTCAATTCGTCATTTGAACTGACCTATTGCGTTAGGACACCTCCTCTGGGGTACTTATCAAGCAAGCCATGCCCTTAGCTGCACTTGCCAATTCATCCAGAAGGCTCTGAAGAAGACAGCTTGAAATATTATTAAAGAAAGCAGTAATGAGTGCATCGAACGGTTGGTTCCACCGATTGACACTGTGAGAAGAAGCTTATGTGAGGCCTCTTTGACCCTGCCCTTCGGCTTGATCTTTCTCTTGCTTCATTCAATTCCGAAGCTACAAGAGTGCTTGGTCTATGGCTATAGCACGTCCAGGTGGCATCCATGGAGTTATGGAAGTGAAAAAAGAAGACCATTGGGCTGGGGAAGACTCCCTCAATCACTCTGCTGGGCGATGCTTCTTACTCTACCTTTCAATTCCTTTGCCTTTCTTCTTCTGATCGATCCAATGGTTCGGACTAGGACGCGTAAACCCCGAAGGGAGATTGACCCTACCTAAGTATTTTCTTAGATAGAAGTGGTTGGTCAAGTGTGAGTCACGCCGGGGCGGGGAGACCCACTTTTAATAGCAACGCCCAGATCAATGGAAAATGGAAGTTTCTAGAATTGCAGCTCTGTTCTGTTCAAGAAGTCTTTCTCCAGGGTTCGGTTCAGAAGGCGGGATGGAAGAGAGAGAATGGGCTCATCGTGCGACAAGGTCGATCGATCACTCAAACTGTTCGGTATCTCTACAATTGAGTGAGCTGTGTTGCGAAGGAAAATGATGAAATTGCTTACTTTTCACAGGCGTGAATTTCCATGCTTTTGAGAAAAAGATGGGTTGGTATCTGAATGAAAGTCGGTAAGCAATCAATCTAGTGCTGTCCTCGGCAGACCAGGAAATGTAATAAACTTTGGAGCTGGAAAGATTGACAACTTAACGGTCTGAAAAACTATTAAAAGAGTGACTTTTAAGCCCCACTGGTTCGCTTTATTTTCAACGGACATTTCCTCCCTCGTCAGCAGCTTCATTACCTGCTAAGTCTGGAAGGGTAGTAAAATCACTCACAACAATCAATCTTTTCTTATGATACTGATACGATGCAAACGGTGACACCCCCGGATAATGTGTTTGTGCATTTGTGTCTGTCTTCCCTATATGTGTTCTATACCTGCCTTTTGGTAGTATGGGTCTTGTTTAGCCGGAACACCTAAGTGTACGTCTCCTAGTAGCTCGTACCAGGTATCTTATCTTCTCCTTCAAAGTAAGGGCTAGCTGCAACTGAATAGGCAATCAGCAGAATGTCTTATAAAGCAGACGTCTGGGTTTTGGAAAGTGTCATTAAACCTATGAGCTCGCGGGTTCGGTTGGTCATGTCCTACTGATATTTACGTAAGTAACACGCTTTCCAGCAAGTGAGAGAGAAGCAGCATAGTGGGCTTTCAAATGAGATATTTTTCCCGTGGAAGGAGAGTGTCATGAATCAATGAGCTGAGAGCTCAGTACTTAGAGGTATTCAAGCACTACTTCCGCCTTGCCTTGAGAAGGTTGAAATCGTTAACGAATACAGATCCACATCAAGAAGAAAGGAATAAGAATACGAGGTTCCAAAAGGAGCGGCATCTACGCCAATGTTATCCCAAGCCATTGGATGTCTTCTTGGCATATTGAAATTCGAATTCTCGTAGAAAGACTGATACCAAGAAAATGGAGGGCGAAGAATGGCGGCTATTGGATACCTAACTGAATGCTTCCTTCGAGCTACCATACCAAACTCTTTCTGGCGCATACATTCCACCAGCATCTCCGGCATATCAATTTGAAAGGGAAGCAAGCAGAAAGAAAAACACAGAAGTCTGAATTGGATCAAAAGAAAGAAGCAAACCAGAGGAGTCGCAGGTAGGATTTGTTTGGGCCATTGGCCCTTCCCCCGCCCTAATGCAACCAATGGAAAAGGGTAGGGTCATCAAGTAGAGGCTTCGCCTTTCTCTTCGGATTGGCCAATAACTCCATCACTTTCTCTAAGTCATTTCTTGGCGTAGAGATTTACTTGCCTTGGCTACCGAGAATAACTCGGAGGAGACCCCTATGGAGACAGAAGCTTAATATTGATCAAATGATTTAGAGGATGTTGTAATCTCTTCTCATGGTCTTTGTTCGCTTTATTATCCCGTTGTGAGAATGGCTACGACTGTGGATCCACACGCCCCTCTAGTCAGTACTTTCCGAGTAGCGCAAGGCTTCTTCGTTGGCAAATAAACGAATTAATGAACTAATTTCCTAATATGACGTGAACTGTCTGCTGAATCCATGAGCTCATAAGAAGGAGTTCTTCACGTGAGAAAGTCCACGGCTTAGCTGACAATAAAAAAGAAAGTATCCAATCGACTTTAGGAGCGCCATTTCTATCTGAAACGGTAAAGCGAGGCTCGCTATAAGGGTCATAGCTAGTTCAGGATTGGTAGGAAAGTAATACAAATGATTGTCATTTTTTTCCCCAGGGGAGCTAGCCTTTGTGTTAAGATTAAAAAGAAGAGCCCTCTTTTCATACGACTCGGTGATTCCATTGCTCTATCCGGCCGCAAGATTCGATCGCGTACAGCACGAGCACGAGATGGGTTGGGGACTTAGAAATGAGCTATGCTCCAAGAATTGACCCCAGAACTACCTTTGCCCGCCTTTTCTTGTAGAATCCATTCCCCCTCTTGACTATATTGAGAATGCTTTTAGGGCTAGTGGAATGAATATAGGTTCAATTGCCGACTCACCTCGTACCTTCTTAGCAAAGAAACCCTTCTTTCACCTGCACCAGCTCTTGGTCTTTGTCCAGGACAAAGATATCGCAATAGTGGAATAAGGAAGTGCAAGTTGGGATGGCTTTTGTTGACTCCGTGAAAATGCTTCTCTCCTTCCTCTATTTCTAGACTACTTATTCGGTAGACTAGTTCTCAAGAAGACCTTAGTAGTTTTCGTTACCGAGATATCTTTTCTTTTAATAGTAACAAGGCTTTTCCAAAGCTTCTTTGGATCTGCAATCATATCACTCCTCGCTTCAGCCAAGCAAACCCTGTAGAAGCATCTCATATCGATTTTCAGGCATGGAGCATGCGATAGATTGTACACAAGAGGCGGGTAAAGGCCGTTCTTTGTTACTCGAAAGCCTTTGTTTGGATCCCCTACAGGACTGTCATGAGCCCCTACAAGGAGTCAAAATCAAGCCGAAACCAGATACAGGAAGTGTTGACCCGGATCAATTGAGTGCGAGCCCTTTTATCTTGAGCTGATTCTCCTTATTTTAGAGCTGTGGCGAAGGTAAATTGAGCTCTGGCCTGTGGGGAAGGAAAAGGCTCTGACGAAGCTCCAGGGATTACAGGAAGGTTTAGGCCTTGTGAGCAGCTCCAAACGGTCAGAAAAGAAGATGGTCCCGCCCTTACTTCGGCTTGAGGAGTCGTTTTCTCGCTATCTTCTTCGTCTGGATTAGCCAGCCTAGTAGGTTGTTTGAGTTTCAGGAAAGGCAGAGGTGCTTTCTAAAACAGCCGTTACCGCTATGTTCTCAGTCCAAGATCAAATCCCTATCTATGGTTGGGGGAGCTCGGTATGCCAACGCTTGCCCCTGTGTTAATGGATCAAATCCAGCAATCATGTTTTTCTTCAATTCCTGAGTTCCTCTTGTATCGGTTCAAGCGAACCCACCAGACTTATTTAAGTGGATGGATGCCAGTAAGGGCTGGCTCTCCTCTTCAGGGCCAACGATAGAAGGCAGCGTAAAGAAAGGTAGGGTGCCGTAACTTCTACCCCCGATTCGTTCTTTACCGTTTTTTTTTCTATATCCAAAGAGACTCGATTTCGGATTTTTCAAATAGAAACAGATCCAAGAAAAAGGCACTACTACTGTAGACTTCATCAACATATGTTTCCTGCTTTCGTACTGCTCCAGGTGACAGTGCGGGTGTGGGAAGCATAGTTCTAGTTTTTAGTTTAGCTTCTGCTGAGCCTTCTAGTCTTATCTTCTTGTCCCAAAATCAATGAAAGGAATAGGAATCCTATGAGTTTTTGGATAGGTGTGATCACTTTTGTTTATAAGCAGAGGTTTACTACGTGCTATTAACTTAAGCTTCCGCTTACTGAGGATTTACTTGCTTAGCTTGCAGCTTCCCTTCCCTGCACCCTTAGATGAAATGAGTTGTAGCCTCGGAGGAAGCTGGAAGCATAGATAGGATTTAGGGCGTTGGGTCCTTCCAGAAAGCTGAAGTATTAACTGCCATGTTGGCTTAATCATTCATTTCTCGGATTAGAATGCCTAAAATATTCCAGTGAGATGCTTCTACAGGGTTTATCTTGTGCCTTGCAGCTCCTTCTAACACAAGAAATAACTTACCTAAATAACTGATCTTGCTAATCGTACTAAAGTGAGTGCCTTGCAAGGTCATAGACCGATTAATCGTTCGCCTAAGATGGAGAAGCTGCTAGATTTCCATGGTCATCATCAGCAGATCCCAAAGCTTATCTGCCAGATGAAGGGCCCGGTGCTTCTCTTGCTTTAGTTCGCCCGGCGAAAGAGACCAAAGGTCACGCCTAAAAAGTTCGGATAGGAGACTTACAAATGGCATATGGAATTGATTTTCATTCCTGGCTAATGGAGTTTTGATTCCTTCGTCGGGTGTCTTTAGAAGGTATGAGCTGCGAGATTGGACTCGATGCCCGTCAAAGGATGATCCAAAAATCCTTATCCTTATTCCCCCGTGGAAGAATTGGTATCCTTCACTAGCGAGTTCTAGGTGATATTCTCTTATAGGAGAAATTGATGGAATTTGAAATGAGAACGATTCCATTATTTGTGTACCTGGCCAGGGCCGCTCACCCGAAACAAGGACTTGAGGACATCTTTGAATTGTATCAGCCACCTTATTTATTGGTAAACGGCGGAGCCGTAGATCGTTTTTTATACGCTTTCACTGTCACCGGATACTTTACTCACTTCCTCAACTATGTTATTTCTTGTGACTCGAATCACAGCTGACCCGGAGGAGGAAGCACGGAACAAAAGAAAAGATAGGGTCGGGTAGCGGTTATAACATCGATCGTATGAGGCAAGATAAGTGGAATGAATCCGGTGGGATTGGAAGTACAGAACTATTTAGTAGAATTCGAAATCTCTTCAATAGTGATTTCGCTTGCTTTTGGGAATGACTATTCCCTTGTTGATCCGGGCTTGGTCCAGGAAAAGCTTTCGAGAAAACCCGCTCGTTTGAAAGCAGCGATAGGCCGTACGTACCTCTGCGGGCGGGCCAGCTATGTTAAGGCGTTTTCCTTTCGTCTTGATCCATTACTACTGGTTTTTCATTTACTGGCTTCGATGAGGGAGGATGGGATAGAATTATTGTTAGTGACTGTCTAGAAGAATAGGGAGTAGCAGTAGTAGCAAGAGCTCGAAGCTCAGCCTCCGCACTAGAAGGAGACACGCGGATGGAGAGATTGCTATTCGGATGCAGCACAGAGCTAAAGGGCATTCCACAGAGGAGAAATTACCAGACAGAGCAGAACAAGAAGCATTGTAGCAGCAGAAAGCAAAACTGCATCCATTCAGATCATATCATATAATGGTTCAGCTACTAGATGAAGAGCAAAATAACCGATGTTCTGTTCTCCTCGACCACATCGGCCAGGGTAGTGATCAATCACATGAACATACTACTAACAGCTACGCACGGCACGATACATAAATCCTTCAACAGGAAGCAAAATGTTGCTACTGGATCAACATCCACCGTCTTCTTCGGACTCAGACACAAGAACGAAACCGCCAAAAACATGAAACAGAACAAAGATGAGTAGTACTGTAACTGAATCATAGTCTGACACATGTGATTATTTCCCTAGTTAGTGTAAGATTCAGCAAATATGCACTTAGATTATCTCCATCCCAAGGTTCTTATTGATGAATGCTCAATACCATTAGCCCCAAGGTCAGACAGAGATGACATTTCGAATCTCAATTAAGTGAAAGTATCCGCAAAGCAGAAAATGGCTGCCATCATGTTATGTACTTGCAGCGGGGACCAATCCAACTTACTGTCTACTTTACTCTATGCAAGGATCCTCACTTATCTCAGCTTTGCCTTGACCGCTTTGTGTGAGTCATTATCCTATACTAATTTTCACAACAAACAACAGTTCATGTACAGGAACAAGTAATTCCAAGCTTGCCTTTATTGGTGTAGTCTCTGATGCTGTTTGACCTGAATCTGTGCGTAGAGGAGCTCGTTCCAGGAGTCCGGTACTCCTGGAAGGCACCAGTGGCTGCAGTCCAGGTATAACTCAGGCGACTTCCGCTCCTGCTCAGTCAACTTCTGCTTCCGATAGACTGAAGGGTGTGCCTCCTTCCTGTAGTCCGTCATCCTTGTTATGTTCTAAACAACAGGTGTTTTCTTCCCATGGAGCACATCCTCCAGAATGCTCATCCTCTGTGGATATGGTCCAAGGTACTGCTCATTTGTTATCGGCTCAGTCTGATGGTCGCAACTGCCACCTGAATTCCATTGCCCCCGCTGCACAAATCGAAATTGCATGAATTCTGAAAAGGCTCTGCGGACCTGAAATGGGATGCTGAGTAGCCTCTGAAAAAACACTGTTGTTTTCTTGGAATTTACATTGGAATCAACCCACTTGGCCCAGGTGTTAAGAGCTCTCCGATAAGCATCATGGGCATTCAGTTCACTGTATACACGGTTGCCCTCTTTAGAGTAATCTTTCCTTTAGGACGTTTTAACATACTTGGAACAGTAAGCAACACTTGAAATGCAGAACAACATAACATGTAAATCTCTAATGAATCAGACGTTGCCGTCAATATCTTACCCCAGAGAAGCGTCCTACCTGAAACAAGAAAGAGTAAGATCCCTCAGCCCTGAATTTGCGGTTCCCGGATACCTCAAAGACCTTCCTATTGTCTTTGATAGAATTCCTAAATATACAAACAAGGGATTCCCACATGTTCCTGTTGAGCGAATCACCGACAAACACCAGTCTCTTTCCCCTCAGCCTCTCCAACATATCGGTTGGGTTCAACCAGCATCATTTCACTTCATTTTTTACGCACCAGAAGGCAAGAACTAATTGAAAAGAAAGCGCCAACCTAAAGCTAAGGCCAACCGCGGGTATCTGGCCCAGTGAACCAAGAGGGTCCATCTTGTGCTCACAATACTTCTTATTTAGCAGGACATCTGGGCTCTTTAGAGAAAGGCGAAGTCTCTACTTGTTAACCATGGATGCCAGTTATATTGACTTATAGAGTGAAGAACAAGCCCACTTTCCATATCCCTTTCGTCCGGATGATCGATTGCCTCATTCTTCTTCGAAAAATAAGTACATTTGGCCATTGTGTTTTTCCAACTTTCGTAATAGATCTGGGCATGCATGGTTTTCAATAGATAACCCTAGGCCTTCTTCGTTTCCTCACGGGCATTCACTTCTCTTCAAGCTCGGGATTAGCGAAACATGGATCCGATGCCCATCTCTTTTTCCACTTTGCAAGGCTGAGAGACTTTACCAATTGATAAACAAAAAAAAGCATGAGCAGGATCAGCAGGGGCAAAATCGAATAAAATGGCTTATTTGCACCTTTCTTTGGTAGGCAACGAATCTCACGGAATGTGGGAATCTTTTACAGATGTGAATTCTCGCTTTAACGCTTCGATAACATACTTAGAATCAGGTATCTTCGGGACCGGGGCTCGCCCTCAACAAATATTGTCTTTGCTTCCGCTGATGTCGCGTCAATTGCCCGAGGGAGCAGAACACTGCAGGCCGCAATGAACATGCCCGCCGCATCTCGGATAATTGCTCCAGTTGCGCCAATTCCAGTATCCGGACAGAAAGCAGCATCCACGTGAACTTTGACTGTTCATAATATGGGAAATTCCGAGGTGAAGGATGCCTGCTCAGGTCATGATATCACTGATCCCAACTATGCTACACCAAATCTGAATTCTGACTAGTTAGCGAATCGTGTGCTCTGTGCGAATGTCTTTATTAGTCTATTTAAGCCCAAAGGATCTTCGAATACCGACTGGTCGTCCCAATCCAATCTCCCATCTGCTTATTCCAATAAAGCCTATTCCTAATGATATTTCTGTTCTTCCATCAAGAGGAGATAGTTATCGATAAAGCTAAACGAAACCTGTTGACATAGAATGCAATCGAAATAGAGCCAAGGAGAGCAACTGAATCTGGTAACCCCGGTAAACACCATTGAGGAAGAAGCAATTTCTTGCAGCTCGTACTTAGAAGCCCTCCGAGAAATCAAGTGGGATCCTGACCTTCATTCCAATTTCCACTTTGATAGGCGTTTATGAGCTCCCTTTTCATGTGTATTTGCCAATAGTCGGGTACAGCCAGGACCGCAGATGACGTAGTTCTTGAAAGCCGGTAAACAAGCAAGACGAAGGAGAAGGGTAGTGTTAATAAGAAAGTGGGACCGGGGCCATGTTTCCAATACAGAAATCCTCGTTTCACTCCTCTAATGGTATAGGACCTTCTTAAAGGAGTCAACCGACCTGCTACCTGGAAATCCCCAATGCACCAATGTACCAAAGGCACTGTACTTTTCATAGGGAACACTTCCTAATTAATAAAGTAGGAGCGAGTACGGAGGTACTAGACGGTGATTCTCTGGTCCTGATGCGGGCACCCCTCCTTGTTCGTTCCTTTACTTGGGAATAAGCGAGTGAATGTAGATTCAATTAGATAGACAAAAGCAAAAGAGATAGCATACAGAATCTTGAAGCCACGGAGAAGGTAAGCTACAATCACCTGATTTGTGGTAATCGAAAATATGTAAAAAGGCATTTAAGGTAGACTGGTATGACATCTTCACCTAAGGTTCTGGCTGGTATGATCTGGACTCTGAAGCTTTGTTAGCTCAGCTGAATATTTGTTCACCTCTTGCTTTGGGTGGTATGCTTCCTCACTGTTGCTATTCTGCCCTTTCCCGGTAGTCAACCACCAACGAACGTAGGCTAGGACCTGCATGTAATGTTACAGCCTTGCCAATACTTCCTTTTACCCCCTATTCCTTCATTTTAGGTTTTCATGGCCGATTCAATAACATAGTTCGCACACCTCTTTTCAATTCTCTAGAGATAGTTGTCATTTATCTCTTCTGCCTCCTATTTGGTTGGAAGTTTCCTGCTCCAGTTGGGAAAGCAAGGGCCCTAGTTTCGTTATTGAGTCTCGTTATGGTCGAATATGAATGAATCCTGGAATGGAATAAAAACCTGAGTCAAATGCATCGTAGTCCCTCAATCGAACAGTCAACTAGTTCATATCTAACCTTATGTATTCTTTTCCCGCACCTTAGCTTCAAATAATGGAATGAATGTTTTTCAGAGTGCAAGTTTTGGTATTAGCTCGCTACAGTTTAGTCAGTAGTTCTGTCCCTTTGTTCGGTGAACTAGTTCTGGATATAAGCATTAGAATGAGAGTTATAGTATTCGGATTACTTGACTCGCTTTCCTGTTTCCGAATCCCTTCTTGCATACAATCCTAATTCACAATCCGATTCAAAAAGATTCTATAATGAAAAAAAATACCTTGTGCCATGGATTTGATGAAGCTTGAAAGGACTCCCCTTGTTCGAAGCCAAAGATAAGAAGCATACGGATGACAACCCCAATCCTTATATATCAATCCAATTACCGGAGGGACGAAGAACTAAGTTTGCCTGACGCCCGAAAACAACTTGTTTGTTTTGGTGGAAGAGGAAGAAATAGAGAAAGATCGCCGCTTTTCATACGCTAATTCGTGATTCAAAGTAGAGCGAGTGAGGGACCCGGGACTCAATCAACATATGCCAAGTGTTCCGTAATCTATGGGCAGCACTCCGTAGGAATGTTATAGTCTAGGCATGTCGTAGTAGTCATTAGACAGAAAGAGGAGAAACTTAACATGTCTTATTCCGAATTCCTGCGGTTGTCATTATGTTCCAGCAAGGAAATAGTCATTCTTTCATTCCGAGCATTCGAGGTTAAATACCTCCAGGGTCCTTCTTTAATTGCTTGAATGGCTCTCTTCTCTCGGTGCCTCATGGATGGAAGATGTTGTAAAGGCTTCAATAATGCTGTCAAGTGTGGAGTATGTTTATCAACCTAGTTCCTATTATTGCGATATTGCTTACTATCTGAATTCACTGATGGGACATCTTTCTTGGTCGATGTGAGTCGTAGTAAACCTTTGAGAAGGTCCTATCCTAATTTTACATTCTAAAAAAAACCTGTGCTCATAAATTGTTATGTAAACCCACATACATAATAGTAAAGGAATAAAAAAGGGATAAAAGGTACATGACGAGGAGCGAAACAACATCTTAAGCGGGGCTTTAATGCACGTATTATTGTTTCCTCTGGGTCGGCTTATATGCTCATTATACCGAAAGTACCGATATCTAATCACGGAATAAGTCTATTCTTTTCTTTCTTCTTTTCCTTGTGCAAGTCAACTGTTCCCTGGCAACACCTTCAGTTCAGCTGTGACATCTTGCACTTGTAAGATCACTTGCTTGCCTTTATGCTTGAGTTTCAGCATTCCTTTACTCCAGTCAACTGTCATTTGACCAAAACTTGACAACCAGTCAATGCCTAAAATAAGATCATAACCTTGTACATCAAGCACCCTAACTTCTGTTTCAAATTCAAGGTTTTGTAACTTGAATTGAAGGAAAAAAAATTTGGTACTGGTCAATAACTTACGGCGAGACGAGCAGCAAAAAAAGAAAAAGAACATTAATAGGTGGAAGTCCTCGAAACTGACTTGTCAGTTCGGTTGTGCCTTGATACCTATCTATAGCTTTCCTAGCGACTTTGTTTACTCATCGCTAGTAAGACTGTCTGCTGATCCCAGAAGATCAGGACTCGTACAAGTATCTGACGTGATTAGGCGGGGACAGGATTCGAACCTGCAGTCTTCAGGTCATGAGCCTGATGAGTTGACCAATTCCTCTACCCCGCTTTGAGTCTAAACCTTTCATTGACATACAGAAAATCGACTTCTAAAAAGGCGGATAACTTCATACTTATGAACCATCTTATGATGACCAGGATAAGCGCAATTCTTACAAATCACATCAGCAAACTCATCTGAACTATGTGTCCCTCAATCAACCAAGCTAACGCACAACCTTACTTGTTTCAGTCAGGCATCCTTGGGATCCAAGACTGGTGAATTTCTTGCTCATTGCCCGCTGTAGGAAAGAATCGATCATCCTGCTATCACCATTTTATGGATTTCATCTGAATGGATTGATTCCATATACATCATTTCATAGTGACTATAGCACCTTCTGATTCTCCAAAGAAAACAACTATACGCGCTGCTCCTTCTCCATCCGCATTCTTCATCTCCGTTTCTGGATCCTGCATACTTTACCGTAACCGTGGTGGCATTCGTTTTAAGAACAGCTTTCGTCGTACGGGCCTGTGAAGATGAACAACCGTAAAAAACAGCCAGTGAACCTTTAGATAATGAAAACAGACCTTGTGCCGGATGGAAGGGATGTGTTTCAGTTCCTGATTTCGGTATCTTTCGATTCACAGCTCTAGCTCTCAGGTTCGGTTGCTTTTCTTTACGGCACCCTTGTTGCTTCGGTTCAGTTACAAGATCAATTCGTCCTGGCATTCTTCTACGCTTGATTTTCTTTCCTGGCTACTACGGTACCTTTTGCCCAGCCAGAGCCTATAATCTCTTCTGTTTCCTTTAGCTGTTCGGAAAACCAAGCAAGGCAGGCCGGACAAGGAAGAAGTGGATTGGAGAGCAGGTGTTGAGAAAAGAAACTGTTCGGAAGCGAGTTGGAATTGTTTTCCTTTTCTCATTCGATGATTCACTCGGTTACAATAGCCGGCTTATAACTGCGCCGCGATAGACACTGGCCACTCGGGCCCACCTCAACGCACACACAACTCACGCGTCACTACTCTGACTTGGTCTCACCCTCTGCTTCCTCTGCTGTCGTTTCTTCTGTTTCAGGGTTCAGACTTTCTCTCTCGGCAACGCCTTGAGCTGGTGGCACACCTGACGGCACGGCAGGGGTGACATTGCCCTCCCCTTGAGACGAAGCTTGTCCCCAAGCTTTTGCAGTCGGGTAGCGGGTGCGCAGTACATCATTATCTTCCCAAGTAGCCATTGATGATGGAAGTGAAGACCATTTCACCAAGACCTGAACGTGTGCAGCATTTCCTCGTTTGACCAAGCGACGGTACAGGATTTCTTCAGGCTCGACACAGAGTTTGTCCAATTGTAATGCAGGCGGTAGTGTAAGAAATACTGGTGTGAAGTCAGGCACCTGTACTTTGAGTTGTGAAACATGAAAAACAGGGTGAACTATCCGGCAGTTCCAATTTGTAAGCCAGTGATCCTATCTTCTCCAGGATTGTATAAGGGCCAAAGTATTTCATAGCAAGTTTAGGAAAGGGACGGTTAACCACTGAATGCTGTGCATATGGTTGTAATTTGAGCCTTCTCTCCCACATTGAAAGTTCTAAAAGCATCTGCATAGTGTTTCATCTTGTTTTGTGCTCAAGCCAGTTGCTGTTTCAGCCAGTCAGAGTAAGCTGCTCTGTCCTGCATGAAAGCAGTAGCCTCTGCAGACTTACTTCCTTGAGCAGGTAGCATCACATAGTGGGGATCTGTACCATAAAGAGCTTTGAAAGGAGTAGTGCCCAATGAGGTGTGGTAAGAGGAATTGTACCAGAATTCGTCCATGGATAGCCAGGAGGACCACTTAGCAGGAGTAGTGCTGACAGAACATCTTAAGAATATTTCTAAACACTGATTAACTCTCTCACTTTGACCATCTGTCTGTGGATGGTAGGCAGTAGTGAGAGTCAACTTTGTGTCACATTTCTTGAAAAACATCTTGCCAAAATGAACTTGTAAAGATCTTGTCTCTGTCAGTCACAATAGACTTAGGGATACCATGGAGCTTAACAACATTGTCCATGAAGAGTTGGGCTACTTTAGTTGCAGTAAAAGGGTGCTTGAAGGGAAGGAAAAAAAATTTGGTATACCTATCCACCACCACAAGAATGACTGAGAATTGCTCAGATTTTGGTAGGCCTTCTATGAAATCCATTGCAATATCTTGCCATGGGCCTTGAGGGATGGGTAAGGGTTGAAGTAATCCAGGGGGCATAATTCATGCTTAGCTTGCTGGCACACTGCACATTGTTTCACAAAGGTTTCCACATCTACCTTAAGACCTTTCCAGTGGAAGAGATTTTGCAGTCTTTGATAGGTAGCCTGTGCACCAGAGTGACCTCCCATTGCTGAAGCATGAAAAGCAGAGATGATTTGAGTTTGGAGGCCAACATTAGCCCCTATCCAGACCTTGTCATGATGTCTGATAATACCATCTTGTAAAGTCAAACCTTGAGCACTGATAGCTAACTCCTGTAACAAGCCTTGGGCATGTGGATCCACAGCATAAGAATGAATGACTTCTTGCATCCAGACTGGTTGCACCACAGAGAGAGCTTGGAGTTGCATATTGTGTGCTACTCTAGACAGAGCATCAGCAGGCTTATTGTCTGAGCCCTTCTTATATTGGAACTTGTATTGAAGACCAATCAACTTGGTCATTGCCTTCTTTTGAAGTTCAGATGTGAGGGACTGATCATTGAGATGGCACAAGCTTTTATGGAGAAGCGGATGCGCGGAAGTACTACTAGATAGAGGGCGCTGAGCACATTCGTTTCCTTGCCCAGTTTTGCTAGTAAATGGGCCTCTAAGTAAGTAACTTCTCCACTTGTCAATTGCCATAATGATTGCCAAAAACTCTTGCTCATAGATAGATCACTTTTGATTTAAAGGCTGAGGGCCTTGCTGTAATAAGCAACTGGGTGTTCACTTTGTAGGAGCACAGCACCCACACCTGTGCCACAAGCATCAGTCTCGATGCAGAATGGTTTGTGAAAATCTGGAAGCACCAATACTGGAGTTTGACTCATTGCTGTTTTCAATTGGTCAAATGCTTCCTGTGCCAGGGGTGTACATATGAAGGCCTTGATCTAACTTGGAGAAGTATTTAGTACCAGCTAACTCATCCAACAACTCATCAACAATAGGCAGGGGAAATTGGTTTTTCACAGTCAATGCATTAAGGTGTCTTTAGTCCACACAGAAGCGCCATGTGCCATCTTTCTTTTTCACCAGCAAGACAGGAGAAGCAAAAGCACTCATGCTAGGAATGACAGTGCCTGCTTGCAACATCTCAGTAACTTGTTTCTCTATCTCATCTTTTTGCAAGGGAGAGTAGAGTATCTATAGGGTCTAGAGTGAACTGGTGGAGAGTTTGGCAGCAAAGGTATTGTGTGATCAAATGATCTATGAGGTGGAAGTTCCTTTGGTTCCTGGAATAGATGTTGATACTTGGATAGCAGAGCTTGCACCTGAGCAGGGGGTGTAGGTGTGGTCATGTCAGTAGGTTGCTCCACCACAGCCATAGCCCAGACATCATTTCCCTTATGCCACCTCATCACTTGTGAAGGAGTAATGGCTTGTAAAGTTTGCGGAGAAGTTGCTTGGACTCCTTGCAATGTAACAGTGGTACCATTGTGCTGGAATGTCAGTGGCCACCAGAGCAACACAAATGCATTGATAAGTAGTTTGCCTATACTATGGATTTGAATCCAGAAGCAAGGGCACCACTTCGCATATCTATTTCGATTTCCTATTTTGATAGATAATGGAAGAATTCAAATAAGCAAAACTATTTGTTCTATTCTCGTGCAGGGTCGCCGATACTCGTCGGTACCCTCTTGTCCTGGAGCCAGTGGAAAAGGGTGGAATTTCCAAATCCCGTGTCCAAGTTAGTCTACCTAAATCTGACCATGGCTAAACAGGGCTTTTCTCTTTTTTTCTTCAGCATACTACTACGATCAAGGCGGAAAGTCCAGTGCTTATTGATCAAAGAAGAAGCGATAGGGGTCTTCTGTGAAGAGACCAAAAAGTCAAGGGTCTTGGGACCTACCTAATGGTGAAGTTATGGCATTCTCTTTTAGGAGTTGTTTATCCGCATTGGAAAACCATGGAGATACAAGCGGTCAAAGCAGAAAGGGTTCTCGCTTCTGCGCAAGCTATTTCCGAACCTGCCTGCCTTCGGGGAGATGGGTTGGGTCATACGCGGGACCTACCCCGAGGAAGGAGGCTTGAGGCGCGCTAAATCAAATGGTTTTATCAACACGGGGTGGAGAAGGCATTGCAATTTCCTGCTTTTATGATTGCTTCGATTCCTCTGATTCTTCTTCTGACAGGAATTACCAATCCTTTATTGGCTATGTCATCCTCTGTTTAGTAGATGTATGGTATGGTATGGTTACTAGGTAGTGTTGCTCGATACCCGAGCTTGCACCAGTATTAGCTGGCTATTCCACTATTGCCAAAAGAATTCTGGCTATTGGCTTTCCAGCTTTCACCTCTCTGCAGCTTCTGGAGCTGCTTAAGCGCTTAACTTCTACCAAAGTGTGGTATACATTGGATGGAATTAGAGTGGGCGTGGCTACCTACATCGGGCAAGAATAGGAGTCGTATTTCGTTTTGTACCACCGAATAAGATAGTGAGAAATCAGATCAAGAATGGAACCTGTGGACCCTCCGACAGTACGAGCCCTTGTTCGCTTGGTTGCTCAACCCCTATCTCCCAGGCTACGACCTATCGCATTGCCTTCGATGAGTCTATATCGGATGGGTGTTCAAGTCTTTTGAAAAATGAATTCTAGTCTATCTGTCCCACTGCCTTTAGCTTCTTAATTGGAAGTGCAAGGTGGACCCAGTGGGGGTGATTCCTTACAGCATGCTAGAGAAAATAAGTTGACAGCTATACAGTTACTGATTCTGATTACTGTACTTTGGATTTCTTATTATCATAAGTAGTGTTCGAGATCACAAGGCTAGAATGTCTTGTGTGCGAAATTTGGTTAGTAGTGCCAGAAGTTAGCTGACAATCGTCATATCATATCCATAGTCTAAGGACTCTAAAGAAGATAGTGAACCTGAGGTTGTGCTGTCTCCAATCCCACGAGTCCAATAGGAAGAGCTAGTCCTCTAAAGTAAAGTAGGCTAATTATGGCTAAATAAAAGAATTCTTACTTTCACGGCCATCAAACATTCCAAGACATCTCTTCAAGACTATCCGACTCAGCTCTGCGTAGGCAGAGCCAGGAACTAGATCCGTATCCCATGATCAGTAATCTTACAATTACACAACCACCAGATCCTTTAGGTTTGTTCGATCTATCGATAACTGATAGACAGACGCCTTTGACACTTCCTCCAGGTGGAGTTGATTAACACTCTCATGGTTGGTCGATGGAAATAGCAAGACGAGACAGACATGATAATCTGATAAATATATGTGGTGATCCCTTAAGCAATATCTAAGAATTCAATGTGTCCAAGATTCAATTGATTGGTTGAAGCCAAGGTCTCGAGCTAGTCCATCTTCCTATATGATATTCTTAATAATGCGCAGCACCAAGCCTAAAATTGGGGAATGAATTGAATCGATTGCCTTCCTTTCCTGAATAGCTGGACGGACAATAAAGATATTGGTACTTAACTGTAGGGACACAAAAGCTCTGAATCCTTCATTTGATGAATTTCTAATCGAAGCTTTAAAGAGAGAAACAAAAGGTTAGGAGTTTGGAATGACAACTAGTCACTTCTTGCTGAAGATCTGTTCAGTGAAGGAAAGGGGATTAAGATTTCAAGATAGAAAGAAGCTGATAGGAGAAGGAAGCCATTTCCAGTTGTCGAAAAGCTTGCATTTGCATCCTTCGAGTGGTGGGCTATCGCTCCATGTGCGGACTTCCCCGTACTCAATAAGTAGCCCCTAGCGTGAATACAATACAGAGTCACGCCAGCTACCAACAAGACCCCAAGGTCTGTCGAAACAGCAAGATCAAGTCATTGGCATGGCCCTAAATCAGTTCTTTCTGTAATCATATCCCTCCCGTCTATGTTCCTAAGCTTCCTCAGTGCTATTGACTTATTCGTAAGGCAAGGTTTACATAAATAATTCGTGAGTGAATAGTGTTAGCATCAGCAAGTAGCCATATTAAGAAAGTCAACCTCGGTGCCAGGAGGCCACCAGAATAAGCTCCCGCCTACGGTACTGTGCAGACCAGGCCGCCGGGGTTGTCAGCGCAGAGCAGTTCTTCAAGGATCGCCTCTCCCGCGCGGTCTGTCTCCCAGGCTGCTTCAACGGCGTCCAGAAGGTCGAGGCACTTCCAGACGTCACGAGCTCGTCAGCAGCCAAACCACATGTGCCGTAAGTCCTCTGCTTCCACATGACATACAGGGCATACCACCGGAGTCTTGGAAACATGTCTGTTCGCCAGAGTGCAGAGGCAGGGAACGCTGCCGTGGAGTGCTCTCCAGGTGAATATTTGCACCTTACGTGGCACCGTCAGCTACCAGATCATCTTCCACGCCGGGTGGGCTGCCGATCCGCTGGTTCTGTCTCGTCGCTGTGCTCGCCGACGGTATTCTGCCTGCCATTCTGCATGGTAGGCCGACTTAACAAAAAAAAAAAACCTGTCTTTGTGAATTGCCAAGCGATGAAGTCTGGTTGATTGTGATTTGGTAGGGGAATTGGAAGAATCCCTTCTGCGTCTGATGGCCAGAAAATGCTCTTCACCAGCTCCTCGTCCCATCCTCACGAATAGTGTCAGTTGACAAGGTTGGTGAGTATCCAGTCATTACTTCTTCGGAGAAGGCTTCTTTCTTCCCTGCTTATCCCGCCAAGTGGGAAAAACAATTTCTTTTTGGTTCAGGTTTTGGCTTCGCCTCGTGGCTTTTCGTGAGACTTCCTCTTTTATTGCTGGAATCCCAGTCCTCGTTACTCTCCTTTACAATTGCGTATAAAGAAAGTGCTCACTCGTTTTCTGTTTGTTTTCATGTGCGCATACACTCAGCCTAATTTAGTAAGTGTGAAGTGGAAGGGCGAGTACACTACCTTCCGGATAAAAGATATGCTCGATTTATAGAGAGCTTTGCTTCACTATATAGCGTGGGACGAATTGATAAGCTCTGAATGCAGGAAGGGAAACCTTAGAGCTTTCTTCGCTTATCTTCCCAAGCAGACCATATGATTCTCATTATTCTAATTCTCTTTCTTTCCAACCAGCATTCCCGCTTATTCTGATTGGAGTGATGATTGGTGGAATATTGCACAGAGGGCATGGTTTTCATGTGTCAGGATCATTTCATTCCCCTGCGGCTATTGTTACTTTCGAATTTCATTGACAATTGGAAAGGACAGCTTGCCTATCTGATCCTCGGATCCAAGTATCTGATCTCATTGGCAGTAGGTATTTTGATCTCGAAATAGGTGAGAAATAGGATAAACTTACATCATTATGACAAACGAAGGCTTAAGACCACAGGCACAAGACCCGAAAGTGCAACATAATCATAGCAAGTCCTGGGTTGTAGTTCTCTGATTTTGATACCTCTTTTAGCTCAGTTTAAGATCTTCTTCCATTGAAAGAGAACATTGCTTATTTTACCTATACGGACGTGTTCCTTATTTGTATTCACTTCTTTGAACTCAATCCCATTTTCATCAATCTACTTGATAGTTTGAATTACCTCATTCCTCTCTAGATGTACCAATAAAGCCCTTCCTATAGAGTCACTAACTTGATACAATTGATTTCTAAAAAAAATCTAGAAAACAATTCTACTGGCGACTATATCCCTTTTTTTCTTTTTTTAAGTAGTGACCTTGCCCAGCGCCAAATAAGAATGTTTCCGGATCAAGAGGAGAGAGTTTTTACTTTTTAGACCCCGTTTTTGAGCGTTTTCCTTTTCAAGGTGCAGCCGAGGAAAGCCAACCCGCACTACGAACTTACGGCACGCCAGGGCTGGATATAGGCAACGAACAATCTGTTCAGCTGACTATGTTAGTTTCGGGATAAATGGCACCAGAAGATGTTTCAAAAGACGTTTCGCTTGCTGGTGTTTTTAATAACAGTGACTGCGGCTTTGAGGCGCTAAGGCCTAATATAGGATGTGGCTGCCTTCCAATCAAACTACCCTCACCCTCCTCCTCATAGTATGCTTAATTTAATGGCAGGCAGAGGCAGAGCCAACTACCTATGTCCTCTCTTTCTTGCCGCCTAAACAACATATTTGGATACTACCTCGACCAAAACAAGAAGATTTATGCACGGCTTTTTTAGTGAAGACCTAGTAGTGGTGCCTCTAACGCCTGTTCCTATGCTAGTGAAGAAGATAGCGGGTATCGATCAGTAGGCCTTGTGGGGCTACAAGATCTAACATTACAATTTCAGTATGAGGGAAACCGGCATCACGAATGAAGTAATAGCAAGCCTTTTGGGAGCCAATGAGCCCTTTTACTGTGACCCAGGTTCGGTAGCCAGATGGACTTGACACACTGCCAAGGAAAAAAGGGAATAATAACAGGGAAATCACGCCCAAAGTGGAACCAATGGATTTGTGAATTCATGCTCAAGCGAATCACGGGTCTATGTCTATCCAGCCTCTCTTTGATGAGAATAGGTCGGTAGAGCAAGAACAATACCTTCCTTCGTCTTAACCCTTGGGCTTTATATCAACTTTCCGATATCAAAAAGTTCGTAGTCGACTCTGTTCTAGGGTGCCGGTGCCAAAGTACTCTTCAGCTGAAGAACTCTCTTTGGGACAAGGGCATCATCAAAAAGCTTTTCCCATGAAGAAGCTTGAAGATCACCATCCTCACTCAGATGAAAGAGCTCTCTGATCTGTCCAAGAGCAATGCTCCAAAGCTAGAAAGGTTAGAGCAAGTGCTTAAGAATTGTGCTCTGGAAGTTGTGGATGACCCTCAACCAGCTCTGAATGTGCCTCCTTCTTCAGCGGAAGCTCCTCAAGATTCTTCATGCTTTTTTGTGCTTGTGGTAGATTGGAAGATAGATAGTTCTAGTCATGATGCTTGAAGGGTAGGATAGAGGCAGAAAAAAAGGTAGTATGACTTGGTTCTTCTTTTGCTCTTTTTATGGACTGTCTTGTAAACCTCTTTTGGATGATGCATGTGTGTTTCATTTCTCATATCTAGTATGACTTCTGCTTATTGCTTATCTTATGTCATATACATGCTTCATCCTTGTGCAAGTGTATCTTTGACTCTATGCTTATTGAAATAGACTTTGCACCACATGATTGCGTGTGAGCTTATCTTTTTCTTGATTGCTTTCCAAAATATATAGAAAAGAGGGATGCCGAAACTCAGTCATCTCAGAGTTATTTGACGAGCTTGCAGGGGGTGGGGCTAAATTCTTATCCAATGCCATCCTTTCCTTCACCGAAGCCCACTAGTTGACGGTTGGGAAAGCAAGGGTGAAGCCTTTGATACAGGTTGAGCTCATCTCCTTCTCTGTCCTATCAGAGAATCTAAACAGTGATTCTTTCACGCCTAAATAAAAAGATAAGAATCCGGATCCTCCGATAGATAAGAAGGGAATGCAGGTAGCCTAGTAGCAAGGAATGGAATCAAAAAGAAAGAAGAGAACGAAAGGAGAACAGAACTTTGTATTTGGTAACTCTCCTGTAGTTATGTTTAACCTTGAATGCAATTTATA
>Ga0170475_119567425_pt1 | contig 22980 bp, 16 predicted proteins | sample Soicark_Litter_5_FD_111474 | JGI IMG/M metagenome (GOLD analysis project Ga0170475, IMG submission 111474) | Avena fatua rhizosphere microbial communities from Hopland, California, USA. Combined Assembly of 48 SPs
AACTCGCACAGCTGTGCCGCCATCTCGGATGGGACGGTCAAGTGCTGGGGCTACAACAGTCAGGGACAACTCGGCGACGGCACTCGCGCCGATCGCTCCACCGCCGTCACGGTCAGTGGCATCTCGACAGCCCGTAGCGTCAGCGGCGGCTACTATCACAGCTGCGCCCTTCTGGCGGACCAAACCGTGCGCTGCTGGGGCCAAAACGTTGGCGGCGCCTTGGGCAATGGCACCGGGGTGGATTCCCTCACGCCCGTGGCTGTCAGTGGTCTAACGGGTGTTGTCTCAATTTCGGCAGGCAGCGGTAACAATTGCGCTGTGAAGTCGGATCATACGATTTGGTGCTGGGGTGGCAATAGCCCCTACGGAAGTCTCGGTGATGGCTCGACCGCGGTTCGACTATCACCGGTGCAGGTGACAGGGGTGACGACCGCGACGAGCGTCGCCGTTGGTCCGTGGCACGGCTGTGCCAGTTTACAGGATGGCACCGCGGTGTGCTGGGGCTACAACGGGTACGGCGGCCTAGGGAACAACACCACCACTGACTCGCTGACGCCTGTTCCTGTGTCGAACCTCACGACCGTAAAGTCCGTCGGCATTTCCCAGGAGACGAGCTGCGCCGTCCTTACCGATGGCACGGCGTCGTGCTGGGGGTATGGAATTCTCGGGCAACTTGGAAACAACGCGACGGCGAACTCCCTCGTGCCGGTCCCCGTGACCGCCCTTCCCTGACGCGAGGGGATACGGTGCAGCTCGGCGGATGTCGAGCTGCACTGCCACGCTCGCCGTACGATAGGGTGGGCTCCGCAATCGCCGGCCGGCGGTCCAAGTCACCCAGCAGCTTGTTGGCCGCTTTCGTGCGGTTTGCATCGTGCCGCGCCTGGCAGTAGAGAGGCCTGAACGCGGGCCACAGATTCGCATCGAAAGGGAAGATGAAAGTCGTCATTTTAGCCGGAGGGCTAGGCACGAGACTCGCTGAGGAGACTGACCTCCGACCCAAGCCAATGGTGGAGATTGGTGATCGCCCCCTCCTCTGGCACATCATGAAAGCTTACGGCGCCTACGGTTTCACCGAGATGTTCTGGCGACCGGGTACAAGGGGCCAATGGTATCCCGATATTTCGCAGATCAGGCCGCGCTGAGTGGAAGCCTAGTTGCCGACCTGAGCACAGGCATGGTCGAACGAATGGGAACAGATCACGAGCCCTGGCGCGTTCACGTCATCGACACGGGTGGGCACACCAATACCGGCGGCCGTCTCAAGCGCTTGGAGAAATGGCTTCGAGACGAGACGTTCATGCTGACGTACGGGGACGGCGTTTGCGATGTCGATCTCGGTGCGTTGTTACGCTTTCACAAAGAGAGTGGATGCGTTGCCACGATTACGGCGGTCCGTCCGCCGGCGCGGTTCGGCGCCATTGCCTTCGATGGGCATCTCGTTCGCCATTTCGCCGAGAAGCCACGTGCCTCCGAGGGCTGGATTAACGGCGGTTTCATGGTATTCGAGCCCGCGATTTTCGACTTACTCGGGGGGGACGAGAGCAGTCTCGAAGCCGACGCCCTCGAAAAGCTCGCCGCGCGTGGTCAGCTGGCGGCCTATCGCCACGAAGGATTCTGGCAGTGCATGGACACATTGCGTGATCGGAGGCTGCTCGAGCAGCTCTGGGAGTCGGGCAAGGCACCTTGGAGGACGTGGAGTTGAGGACGTTTTGGACCGATCGCCCGACATTCGTGACGGGAGGTACCGGGCTGGTTGGTGGTTGGTTGGTGCGCGCACTGGTTGAAGCCGGTGCCGATGTCGTTTGTCTCGTTCGAGATTGGATTCCAACCTCCGAGTTGGTCCTTTCCCAATTGATCGAGCGCGTTCGCGTGGTCCGCGGCGACATATGCGATCAGGCGGTGGTAGAGCGCACTCTGGGTGAGTACGAAATCGATACGGTCTTTCATCTTGCCGCGCAGGCGACCGTCCCTGTAGCGAATCGAAATCCGCTGTCGACTTTCGAATCGAACATTGGGGGGACTTGGAAGCTGATGGAAGCAGCGCGCCGTACCCCGTCGGTGAAGCAAATCGTGGTCGCTTCTTCCGACAAAGCCTATGGCGACCACGGCGGAGTTCCGTACAAGGAATCTGCGCCTTTGCAGGGGCGCCACCCATATGACGCGAGCAAGTCGTGCGCCGACCTAGTTGCTCAGTCGTATGCATCGACGTTCAAGACGCCGGTTGCGATCACCCGCTGCGGTAACTTTTTTGGCGGGGGCGATCTGAACTGGAATCGCATCGTTCCAGGGACGGTGCGGTCTGCCGTACGCGGACAGAGTCCATTGATTCGCTCGGACGGTCAGCTCATTCGTGACTACTTCTACGTCGAAGACGGCGCCGCTGCATATATGCTGCTCGCCGAGAGGCTAGCAGTAGATCGAAGGCTGATCGGCGAAGCTTTCAATTTCTCGAATGAGCTCAAGCTTAACGTGCTGGAGATCGCTCGCGCCGTTTTGGACGCGATGGGTTCGGACTTGACGCTCGATATCAAGAACGAAGTCACTCACGAGATCCCGGTGCAGACCCTCGATGCGGAGCGAGCTCGTCGCGATCTCGGATGGCGTCCGCTCTTCACGCTAGCTGAAGGAATGGAACGCACTGTCGACTGGTACCGTAAATATTTCCAGGTGACGCAATGACGCGGTGCAGGTCTTGTGGTGCTGGTGGCCTCGTCACGGTCCTATCACTCGGTCGCACGCCGCTTGCCAACGGGCTGCTCGATCCCGAGTGCCTGCCCGCGGTAGAAGCTCGCTACCCGCTTGAGCTGGCCGTGTGCGAAGAGTGCGGTCTGGTGCAGATTCTCGAGACGCACCCGCCGGAAGCGTTGTTCGGGGAGTATCTGTACTTTTCCTCCTTTTCCGAGGCGATGACCGCGTCTGCCAAGTCTCTCGTGACACAGCAGATTGCAGTTCTGACCCTAGGACCCTCCGACTTGGCGATCGAGATCGCTAGCAACGACGGTTACCTGCTCCAGCACTATAAAGCCTCTGGGATTCCAGTATTAGGTATTGAGCCAGCCAGGAACGTTGCACGCACCGCCATCGCCAAGCTAGGTGTTCCGACGTTGGTCGAGTTTTTCGGCATCGCTTTGGCGCGTGAGCTCAGTGCAATCGGCGTGTCCGCAGCGGTGTTACACGCCAACAACGTCCTGGCTCATGTCCCCGACATGAACGGCTTCGTTTCGGGAATCCGCGAAATCCTGCGTCCGGATGGCGTCGCCATCCTCGAGTTTCCGTACGTGAGGGAGATGGTCGACAAGTGCGAGTTCGACACCATCTATCACGAGCATTTCTCGTACTTCTCTTTGACCGCTGTCGATCGACTATTTCGTCGCTGCGGGCTCGAAATCTGGGACGTCGAGTCGCTACGCATTCATGGCGGCTCGCTGCGCATATTTGCTTCGAGGGAGGGGTGCAAGCGTCGGCTCCCGCGCGTCCTGCAGATGCTCGAGGCAGAGGCTTCCCAGGGCATCGCGAGCGTGAATTACTATTTGAGCTTCTCGACACGAGTGAATGCGCTACGGGATACGCTGTGCCGCTTCTTGGCAAATTTGAAGGCGGAAGGGAAGACGATCGCGGCCTACGGCGCCGCCGCCAAAGGGGCAACGTTGCTGAACTACCTCGGCGTCGACTCGCGGACCATCGACTTCGTGGTTGACCGCAGCCCCCACAAGCAGGGCAAGCTCATGCCGGGTGCTCATGTCCCGATACTGCCACCCGAAGCCCTTATGGCGCGCAAGCCGGACTACGTGCTCTTGCTCGCTTGGAACTTCGCTGACGAGATCTTGAACCAGCAGCACGAGTTCCGCGCGGCTGGCGGCCGCTTCATCGTTCCCGTGCCCGAGCCCCGTGTGGTGGGCTGATGGTGGAGCTCCGTTCCTATCCGACCGACATTCAGGGAGTCGCGGTGATCGAATCACCTGCCGCACTCGACGAGCGTGGCTACTTCGAACGCATCTTTTCCGAGGCAGACTTTCGCATCCTCGGGCTCCCGACAGAGGCTTTGTCGCAGTGCGTTATCTCGCACAACACGATGCGCGGGACGTTGCGGGGCATGCACTATCAAGAAGCGCCACACGGTGAGGCTAAGCTGATCCGATGTCTGAAGGGCGCGATTTATGACGTCGCGCTCGATCTTCGCGTGGGCGCCGCTAGCTATGGTCGAAGCGTGTCGACCGAGCTAAGCGACGGTTCGCACCGCGCACTCTACATCCCGAGCGGCTGTGCACACGGGTTTCTTACACTCGCTCCCGAGACGACGGTGCTCTACTGCATCTTCGGGACGTACGCGCCCGGAGCAGCCCGCGTGGTGCGCTGGAACGATCCGTCATTCAAGATCTCCTGGCCCTTCGAGCCGATGTGCATGTCCTCAAAGGATCGAGAAGCGTGCGATTATCGATCGCCCCGATAACCGCAAGTGAACAGGGGGGCCCACATGGGCGCTAATATCTTAGCAAATCTGCTCGGTCGTGTGTGGACTATAGCGATCGGGTTGGCGTGCGTTCCAATATATATAAGGCTCCTAGGTATCGAGTCATATGGGCTAATTGCATTTTATACAACGCTTGTGGCGATAATGGGGATCCTCGATCTGGGGCTCAGCTCGACGATCAATCGTGAACTTGCTCGTTCCGTAGTGCCCTCTGATAGTGAATCTCGAATACGCGATCTCGTTCGAACGCTGGAATTTGTCTATTGGAGTATCGGAGCGGTAATCGGGACATTCGTCGTGATTCTGGCACCTCTGATCGGAAAGCGGTGGATTCAGGCGGACCATATCTCTAGGGATGCGTTGGTCTCTACCGTGCGTCTAATGGGACTAGTCTTAGCCGCCCAGTGGCCAGCGTCCTTATATGCCGGAGGCCTACTGGGTCTCAGTAGGCAGATAACGGCAAATCTCATCATGGCACTTACCGCGACAGTTCGCTTCGCGGGTGCTGCTTTCGTGCTTTGGAAAGTATCTGCCACCAGTCAAGCCTTTTTCGTGTGGCAAGCCTTTGCCTGTGCGCTCTCGACAATGGCGCTCGCGACTGCTCTGTGGTTGCAACCGGAGCTTCGTGGCAAAGCCATGGTTCGTTGGTCCTTGCTCCGCGAGGTATGGAAATATGCGACCGGCGTTGCCGGGATTTCAATCGTCGCGGTCGCCTTGACGCAAATAGACAAGGTCATGCTGAGCAACTTGGTCTCGCTCAAGGCGTTTGCATACTACGGTCTCGCTTCGCAGCTCGCTGCTTCTCTCAACTATATAGTAAGCCCCTTCATGACCGGAATCTTTCCTGCGCTTTGCGCTGCCGTATCGGAAAAGTCAGGCGAAAAGGTGCGCAAGGTATTCCACGATGGCGCAAGCCTAGTCGGGGGGGCTTCTATACCGATTGTCGCGTTTTTCGTGCTTTTCGCCCGCGACATTCTCTATGCTTGGCAGCGCGACTCAACCACCGCAGCGCAAGCCGGGCCAATCTTGGCAATTCTGTCTGCCGCGGCGGTATTTAATGCGGTACTCAATATGCCCTACTATCTGATGCTGGCGAGAGGTGACACGAGAATCCCTCTTGTGACGAACGTCATCTCGATGCTTGTGCTGGTCCCCTTGTTAGTCGTTTCGGTTCCTCGGTGGGGAGTCGATGGAGCTGCGTGGTCGTGGCTCGTCGTCAATGCCATAACGCTCGTCGTCTTTCCGTATGTCGTGTTCCGTGGCGACCTCCGCCAGGATAGATGGCCGTGGTATTCGTATGGCGTGTTTTGGCCGACCTTTTGTGCGACCGTCCCTCTCTTGTTCATGCGCCTCGTGGTGTTTCCAGTCAGTCGACCCGTTGGTATGCTCGGCCTACTCGTCGCCGTGGTGTCGGCAAGTTTGGGCGGGCTATTTTCTGCGGCGCCCGCACGTCAATGGGTGTTGCAGCGCTTGGCGGGTGACGTTCGATGAGTACCCCCAGTGGGCCACTCGTCACCATAATTGTTCCAGTTCGGAACGGCGCGTCTACCCTTCGCGATGCGCTCGAGACGGTCGCCGCGCAAACCTATGACAACTTGGAAATCGTACTTTCGGATAACGCTTCCGAGGACGACACGCCGAGCATCATGAAGGCGTTTTGCGCAGCGAGGACAAACGCTACCTACGTTCGGCACGATCGAGCTCTTAGTGCCCTCCAACATTTTCGGACGATGATCGCCTCGGCCCGCGGAAAATACGTGGTCTTGTGCGCGGCGGACGACAAGCGAAACGAGCTATTCGTCGAAGCCCTAGTGGACAAGCTCGAGCGAACCCCGGACGCAGTGCTCGCCTTCGGCCGTCTATTCGTTCTGCACGATGGTGGTCGCTCTCAGGAACGAGCGTTCCCGTTCGAAAACGCAGTATCGCCTGGGTGGCGACGAGTACTGAAGAGCGCTCGTCTGCAATGCTTTCATTTTTATGGGGTGTGGCGCACTGCCGCAATCCAACGAATCGAAATGCGTGACTGCACGTACTGGCCGGACATGCAGGTGATGATGGCTGCCAGTTCGCTGGGCTTCTTTGTTCGTGATGATCGAGCCATCTTATATTACTACGAGGTGGAGAAGTCGAGGGAGGAGCGGGCGCGCGACCAAGGCCGCACCGCATACGAGCCGAACTACCGGATTCATATGATCAACACAGTCATCAAGGCAATCTCCGCAGTGGATGGTGGCTTACCCCTCGCTTGTTTGGGCGCTGCGTTCCTCGGAGTACGAGAACTCCGGATGATTCTCGGGGAAACACGCTTGCGAGTTTGGCGAAGTCTCGGCCGGATGCAGTAGCTGTGACGGCACTATTCACGATGTCGCTTTCCTTCTCGAATTCGCATTCTATCGACGTCTGCTTAACTTGCTCGGTCGTGCTGAACGTCAGCGTTAACGGTGAATCAACTAGAATGCCCGACCAACCGCCGGAGGCAACTAGAGGGACCCTCGTCCCGGGCGATCCTGCCAGAGAATACGTTGTCCAATCTCCCGATGGCTATCACCGGTCGCCGTTCGACCGCAGTTACCTCCAAACCTCTCGAACTCTCAAATTCGCGCCGACAACAGCGCCAGTCACTTGTTGAGAATCTACGCCGATGATTCCAGTGTTCAAGCCCGTGATCGACGCTTTCATGATTAAGGCTGCGACCGACGCCCTAGAACTCGGTTGGCTTGGCATGGGTAGCTATGTCAGGGAGTTCGAAGAGAGCCTGGCTAACTACTTCGAGCTCGGGCCTGACCGAGCGTTGATAGCTGTCAATACCTGCACGTCCGCACTTCACTTGGCCTTGCGAGTTGCGGGGGTGGGACCGGGTGATGAAGTCATTACGCCTGCTCTCAATAATATCGGGGACTTTCAGGCCATAGGGATGTGCGGCGCCCGTCCAGTTTTTGTCGACATCTGCGACGACGACATCGGTCTTAATCCGGAACTAATCGAGCGCGCGATTACGCCGAAAGTGAAGGCGATTATTGCGCTTCACTACATGGGAGTTCCATGCCGGATCGACGCAATCTTGCAGATTGCGAGGAAGCACGGGATCCGCGTCATTGAGGACGCCGCTCATGCGACCGGGACTAGAGTCAACGGTAGGCGAATTGGGAGTTACGGCGATTTGTCTTGCTTCAGCTTTGACGCAATCAAGACCCTGACCTGCATCGATGGTGGCGCGGTGATTGTCCCTAACAAGAAGGAAGCTGAGGGAATCTACCCTGCTCGATTGCTGGGTATGACACAGCCGAACGAACGGTTGTATTCGAACAGTCGCGCGTATCAGTTCGATGTCCTTGGTCAAGGGTTCCGTTATCATCTTGCAAATCTGCACGCTTCGATTGGCTTGAGTCAACTAAAGCAACTAGACACATTTGTTGCTAACCGTCGTGAGTACAGTCTGCGCTACAACGAGCTGCTCGGTGGAATTGAGGGACTCATCGTTCCTCAAACAGACTTCGCCGACGCGAGCGTCTTTCATTACGTGATCCGTGTGACCGACAATCGCCGCGCGGACCTGGCTGCGTTCCTCAAATCTAGAGGAATCGATACCGGTATACATTGGCTTCCTGGCCATGGATTTACGTGGCTTAAGAGCTGCCGCGGCGCGAATGAGATTCCGATGACAGACCGCATTGGGGGCGAGATCCTCACGTTACCGCTCTGGTCTTTCATGCCCGACGCGGTCATCGAAAAGGTCGCCGGAGAAATCAGAGCTTTCTTCGGTCGGCCGCCAGTAGTTGCGTCGACAAGAACTCTTGATCGAGCGCAGCTGCTCTCCGACATTAAGCAGGGCAATCGGGCTGACTACGAGATTCCCATCGAGGGGTTTCCCGGGGCTCGCCTACGACCGGTGACGACTGCCAATCCGCGCGTCGACGATGTAGCAAGACTTACCGCGTGGCGAAACCGTAATCACCAGTCGTTCCTTTCTGAGTTCACCGCCACCGAGGCGCGTACGAGGGGATGGCTCACCGGTTCGGTGACCGCTGACGACTCGCGCATCTTATTCATGATTGAAGAACGCAGCGGGCTCGTTCTCGGGTATGTAGGTTTAGCGTATATCGACTGGGCGAATAGTTATGGCGAGGCCGACTCGGTGGTACGTGGTGAGCGCGCCTCGGCGCCCGGCATTATGGGCGCCGCCGTCAAGTCGCTCATGAGTTGGGGGCGACGAGAACTGCAGTTACGCGGCTACGGCGTGCGCGTACTCTCGGACAACCCGGCTCTCGAGTTCTATCACAAGCAGGGCTTCCGTGAGCAACGTCGCGTTCCACTCAGATCGGTCAGAACGGCCGATGGAATCGTTTGGGAGGAGACTAGCGGAATCGCTGGTGAGGGTCGCGAACTCGTGCACATGGTTCACGTCGATAGCTGAAAGAGCGTGCTCGGCGATTTTTATTCAGAAACAAGGAGCAATTTATGATTTACGAGATCGATGATGCCGTTGGCGTCGTGCGTCTTAGGGACGGTGCCCAAGTGCAAGAGTTTGCGCTCGGCTCGTCCGAGGGATTCAATGCGGTATCGAAAGCGTGGCTTCGTGCCGGATGGGATGCCAAGTACGTCTACGGGTTTTCCTGGTTCGGGCGGCCCATCATTCAATTGCCCGACGATATGTTCCGATTGCAGGAAGTCATCTATTCCGTCAAACCGGACCTAATCGTGGAAACGGGGGTCGCTCACGGTGGCTCTCTCGTTTTTCATGCGAGCCTATGCAAAGCAATGGGACGGGGCAGGGTAGTCGGGGTGGATATCGAGATTCGACCCGCGAATCGCGCAGCGATCGAGGCGCACGAGCTTTCGTCGCTCATTACTTTGATTGAAGGAAGCTCTACCAGCACGCCCGTCATAGATCAGGTGCGAAAGTTGATTGAACCAGGGAATGTGGTGCTCGTAATTCTGGATAGCAATCACACCAAGGCGCATGTGTACAATGAGCTAGAGGCGTACGGTCCGTTCGTAACGCCAGGGTCGTACATTGTCGCCACCGACGGCATCATGGGGGACTTGGTCGGGGCGCCACGCTCCTCGCCGGATTGGGATTGGAACAATCCAAAGCTTGCTGCTGAGCAATTTGCAAGTGCGCACCCGGAGTTCGTCCCCCAAGAGCCTGGCTTCCCTTTCAACGAGGGCATGGTGACGGATCGCGTGACCTATTGGCCACGAGCCTTCCTGCGCCGTGTCTAACCAAGCCTCCGCAAAGTGTTGTACGAATCCGGAAGGCGATCTTTTCACGGGCGCAGGTTTAGCGGGAGATAGAAACCAGCTGCGTCGCAATGGAAGTCGTCATCGGAGATGAGTCGGGTGTCGCCGGGCTTCCGATCGACACCTTCGATCCTTCATTCATAGGACTGGCGAATTCTGGAACGATAGCTCGAAGGCCTTCGCGGAGTTCGCCGTCAGTGCCCTGTTGCACGATTCTCAAAAGCGTCTCCATTGCTGCTTGTATCTGTTCGAAAGGTTGCGTCTCGGTCTTTCCGATGAAGATCTTAGGATGCCTGGTCTTCTCTGCATTTTCTTGTACGCTGGCGAGCTCCTCGTACAGCTTCTCCCCAGGGCGGATACCACTGAACGTGATCTCTATCTCGGCTTCGGTGAACCCCGAGAGTTGAATCAGGTCTCGAGCCAGGTCGACAATCCTGACTGGATTGCCCATGTCTAGGATGAAGATCTCACCACCGCGCCCGATCACTGAGGCCTCGAGCACCAACTGGCATGCCTCTGGAATGGTCATGAAATAGCGAGTCATGTCGGGGTGAGTGACGGTTATTGGACCGCCTTTGGCAATCTGTTCCTTGAAAATTGGAACGACGCTACCGTTGGACCCCAATACGTTGCCGAAACGCACCGTCACGAAGCGCGTCTTGCTGACACTACTGAGCGCCTGAACGTAGAGCTCAGCCACACGCTTGGTCGTTCCCATCACGCTCGTCGGATTGATCGCCTTGTCCGTGGATATCATCACGAATGCAGCGACTCCGTGGTCGTGGGCCATATCTGCTAGCGCCTGCGTCCCGAAAGCGTTGTTCTTGATCGCTTCGCGGGGGTTCCATTCCATCATCGGGACGTGCTTGTGTGCCGCAGCGTGAAAAACGACCGCAGGCTTGTAGGCTGTGAAGACCTCCTGCAAGCGCGCTCGGTCGCAAATGTCTGCCAGGCAAGGTTGCAGCTTGATCGAGCGGCAGCTCAGCAAGTCCCGGTGAATCTCGAAAAGCGCATTTTCCGAGCGCTCAACGAGGATCAACTGCCTTGGCTGGAAGCGACATAGCTGACGGCAAATCTCAGACCCGATGCTCCCCCCCGCGCCGGTCACCAAGACCACTTGATCCTTTACCGCGGCCGCAATCGCGACATCGTCAAGTACGACTGGCTCCCGCTGAAGTAGGTCTTCAATCGCGACGTCACGGATACGGGTCAGGTTGAGCTCGCCGCCGACGAGTTGAAAGAGCCCTGGTATTACCTTTACCTGAAGATCTGCGGCTAAGCACGCTTCTGAAATGGTCCTGACCACGCTTCCTGCGGCATTAGCAACCGTAATGATTGCTTGCTTTGCTGACCGGTCGCGCGCGATACGTAGGAGATCGCGCGTTGCACCGAGTACCTTAATCCCATGCACAACGCTGCCCAGCTTGTCTGGATCATCGTCGACAAAGCCAACCGGTAAGATTCCGAGTTCCGGTCGTCCAGTGATCTCCTTCGCGACCATTAGGCCACCACGGCCGGCACCCACCAACAAGGTCCGGACATGTTCCTTGGTTTGTGGGGTCAACTTGCGAATTTCTGCCCGTTCGGTGGAGACTCTGCGCGCAACGCGAATTCCGCATAAGCCGAGTACCGCAAGCGCGCAATCGATGGCCGCCACGCCGTACGGCAGGTAAACGAATTGTGCGTACCCATCGCTCCTGAAGAAGGCGCCCGCGGCTATGCGGACCGTTGCCAGCAGCAACGCGCTAAGGCCGAGGGCCTCGACGATCCTCAGTGCTTCGCGTAGCCCGATGTATCGCCAAGAAAACTGCGGTACGCCGAGAATCATCAGTAGCCCGTACTGCAACCCCACGATGTATGGGCCCTGCACAATCAGCCGCTTGAGCATCTGCTCAGGGAGGTCGCCCTCGAAGCGGGCGTAAAAGGCAAGGGCAATCGCAGCGCACAAACCGAGCAAATCGAGCGCGACCTGCAAAGATCTAAGTATCAAAACCCGTCGACTCACGGCTGCCTCGTGGCGTACTCGATGGCTGCAGCGATGCGGTTCCGCTCGCCTTCGTTTAGGTTGCTGCCACTGGGCAGACAGATCCCCGTCTCGAATAGCCTTTGATCGACCGAGCCGCCATAACAGGCGGAGTGCTCATACAATGGCTGCAAATGCATCGGCTTCCATACTGGGCGACATTCGATTTCGTCGCGTTCGAAAGCTTCCAAAAGTCGCTTCTTATCGAGCCTAGACTCCGGACTGATGGTTCCACAAGTCAGCCAACGATTAGCGACTCCGTAAGCCGCTTCGGGCATGAATTCCCAGCCGCAACAATCGTCCAGTTGCCCCCGATACCAATCGAAGTTGGCTCTTCGTGCACTCACTCGTTCGGCCAGGGTCATCAACTGTCCACGTCCAACCGCCGCCAATAGGTTGCTCAGTCGGTAGTTGTAGCCCAATTTGGAATGTTGATAGTACGGCGCTGGATCACGAGCCTGGCTAGCTAGGTTACGGGCATCGGCGATCCACCTCTCGTTGTCCGAGACGAGCATGCCGCCGCCGCTGGTCGTTATGATCTTGTTGCCATTGAAAGAGTAAACACCGAGCGCCCCTTGAACACCGGCTGGGCGTCCGCGATAAGTCGAGCCGAGAGATTCACTTGCATCTTGAACTACCGGCACGTCGTAACGCGCGCACGCGGCGAGGATTCGGTCGTAGTCGGCGCATTGTCCGTAGAGGTCGACGATAATTGCTGCACGCGGTGGCCGACCCTTGCGTGCGCGATCCGCGAGAGCCTCCTCGAGCAAATCGGGATCGATGGTCCAGGTCGCAGCGTTGGCGCCCACGAGAATGGGAGTGGCTCCGACGTAGCGCACGACGTTCACGGAAGCGACGAACGTGAGATTGGAGACGATAACTTCGTCGCCTGGACCGACACCGAGCAGAACGAGGGCCAAATGTAGGGCAGCTGTGCCACTGGACAGCGCCGCCGCATGCCCAGCGCCAACGTTGGCGGCCAGCTCCCGCTCCAGTGCGTCGACGTGTGGCCCGAGCGGAGCGATCCAGTTCGAGTCGAATGCATCAAGCATGAGCTCTCGCTCGACGGAGCCCATGTGCGGAGGAGAAAGGTAGATCTTAGCCATGTTCAGTGCTTGGGCCCCTCTATTGAAGCGAGCCTTGGAATTCCGGCATGGTTATTTGGTCGGGCGGTGTGCTTCCTATTCGGCCGATTACCGCACGAATTGTGAGCCACGCGATGCGCGCGTCGAGCGCGAGTGACCAGTGTTCGACGTACCAGACATCGAGATCGAAACGCTCTTCGTGAGTTAAGGCGTTGCGCCCATGCACTTGGGCCCAACCGGTCATTCCTGGAAGTACTTCGTGGCGTCGGGCTTGGTGTGGGGTGTACCTGTCCAGGTATTTCATTAGCAGCGGGCGCGGACCCACTAGGCTCATCTCCCCGCGAAGGACGTTCAGTAACTGAGGAAGCTCATCTAGGCTGAGCGACCGTAGGAGTCGGCCGATTCTCGTTACTCGAGCAGCGTCTGGGAGGAGTGAGCCATCGTGCGAATAGATCTCGCGCATTGTACGAAATTTGTGGATGACAAACGGCCGACCTCTGAGACCTGGCCGCTCCTGTTCGTACAACACCGGCGTCCCCATCGAGATTGCCACTGCCAGAGCGGTCGCAGCGATGGCAGGGCTCAGGAAGATGAGCCCTGTGGTCGCACCGACGATGTCCACGCCTCGTTTGACCCGAAATTGCCAGCCGCACTGCCGCACGTGACAAACCCTCAGTTTGGTCCGACATGATCGGCTGACGTGGACGCAGGCGGCTGCGCGTCGGAAGCCAGCGTGCCATAGGATTCCCCGTAAGCATAGTACTTGTACGCTGTGTAGCTGTCGTCTTCGACGTTCGCCGCGTTCAAGATCACGCCGAGGATTCCGCTCCCAACATCGCTCAGTGATTTAAGTGCGCGGCGTACCAGGTCCTTCGTTGTGGTGGACGCTCGCACCACGACGATGACGCCATCTACCAACGTTGAAAGCACGGTTGCGTCCGTCACGGCGATGATCGGCGGACTATCGATGATAACGCGATCGAAGCGCTCTGCGAGTCGTTCGAGAACACCTCGAAATGCCTGGGTATGAAGGAGTTCGGCTGGATTGGGCGGAAGCGGGCCAGTCGGCACTACCCATAAATTAGGTACTTCGGTCTGAACGGCAATGCGGTCTTCGGCGCTCTTATCGAGTAGTGCCGAGGTCACTCCGAGGTTATTTGCTTGATTGAAAACCCTATGCAGACGCGGCCGGCGGAGGTCGCAGTCTACCAAGACTACTCTCTGCCCAGCCTTGGCCATGGTCGTGGCGATAGCGCAGGCGACCGTCGTCTTGCCTTCCGAGGGCACCGCGCTGGTGATCAGGAGAGTTCGGTGCGGGTTGTCCGGGGACATGAAAATGATATTCGTTCGGATCGCACGTGCAGCTTCAGCGAGACCGCTCGTGGGGCGTGAGTGGACGCGAAGTTCGATATTCGGTAGCTCGACCGGTTCTGTCGGGTTGTTACCGCGTCGTCGACGCTTTCTTCGACCCCTACCGTCTGGACTCGACGCCTCGGCGGGGAGAACGCCAAGCAGGACCGCTCCGAGTTCGCGCTCGACCTCACCGGGGCCTTTGAGGGTTCGATCCAGCTGTTCGCGCCCAATTGCTGCAACTAAGCCCAGCACGAGACCGGCGGCGATTCCACCGCCGATGTTGAGTGGGATGTTCGGGCTGATGGGCTTCTTCGGGACTTGTGGACGATCAACGACGCGGACGTTGTTGATGCGCAGAGCACGCGTAAGATCAGTCTCTTTTGAACGTTCGATTACCAAAGAAAACAGCTTTTCGTTCGTTTCCTTTCTGCGCCGAAGTCGCCCATACTCTATTTCCATTAGGTTCAGATCAAGGGCGCGCTTTTCCGCCGCGTCGTACAACCTTTTCAAGCCACCAATCTCACGTTCCAATCCTTCGGCATCTCGTGTGCAGGACTCTAGAACGTTTCTGACTTCGGCGAGCAGCGCCTCGCGGACAGAATCCAACTGCGCTTGTGCAGATCGGACACTCGGATGATTCGGACCGCGCCCCTCAGCCTGTTGGGCCTTGAGTGTGCGCTCTGCTTCGACGAAACTCGCGCGGAGCGCGTTCAACGTCGCACTCTCCAGTAACTCGCGAGCAGGCAGAGCTGCTGGGTTATCGGCTGGGATTTTGCGCAGCTCCGATAGCCGGGCCAAGACCCTCGCCCGACGGGTTTGCGATTCCGTCAGCGCTTGACCTAATTGGGTCATTTCGCCACGCAACATATTCGACTGATCGTCGATGGATACCGACAAGATGTTGCGATCCATCTTGAACTGGTGTAGCGCCAGTTCGCTGGACTCAAGATCGCCACGCAGGCCGCTGATTTGGCCACGAAGCCAGTCTGCCGCCGTCGTGGCAGCTTCGAACACGTCGTCCAGGTTGTCTTGAGTGTAGGTATCGACGAGCGCGTTCAAGACTCTTTGAGCCCGTGCGGGGTCAGCATCGCGATAGGTTACCTCAGTCAACCTGCTATCTTTGATGGGCTCGATGTTCAGACGCTTCATCAGAATCTCGGCGGCGCTCTCGACGCTTTCGTGTGCTTCGCCGACTTTTGAATGATTTGGAACGTCCGCAATGAAGGATGGATCTTTGTTGAGCTCGAGATCCTTCACCACCTGCGCGGCAACACGCATCGACCGGATCATCCAGTTTTGGGTAGTGTAGTACTCCTTGTTATTCCAGTATGAACTCGAATCAGCCACAGCTCCGCTGGAGTCGCCGAGCGGTCGGGGTACGTTCGGGTCGAACACGATTGTGGCGGTGCTTCGTAGATCCTCGTTTGCCCGAGGGTGTAAAACGCAGCACCGACGCCGACCAAAACGGTTAGGATGGCTACCAGGGTTCGGTTTTTCTTGATCGTCGTCCAAAGGGCGATGGCCGACAGGTGGACGTCCGGTAGTTCGGATGGAGGGGTGGGAGGCGAAGTCACAGGGCTCAGCTAACACAGGCGGTCGGTTTCGGTCGACGTGAGCGTATACGTTGCACTACTTACGTCCAGAATTCATCTCTGGGCCGGTCGAAAGGTCGGGCGCCGTGAGCACACGTTCTTTTTCGAGGATTTGAGCACGCAGAACCGGGTTTTCGCGAGCATGGCCAGCCGCAAGCTGAAGGGCACGGCTCGCGACAGTAAGCCGCCCCAGTGCTTGGGCAGCCTCCGCAAGTTGCAGCAATGGCGCAGTCTGCGGGTTGAGTTGGACTGCCCGCTGCGTGTAGATAAAAGCTTCCGGCCAATTCTGCAGCCGAGCCATGGCGCTTCCCGCCTCGAGCAGGGATCCCTCGCAGTTCAAATCGAGCGCACACGCGCTAGTCGTGAGGCGGTCCGCTGAGCGCACGATGAGGCCTCGATCCTCGCCAGAGATCGCTGCGACAAATAGGGCTTTCCAACACCGGACGCGCTCCGATTGTTCCAACACAGGGCATCGCGCTGATAGGAGACGCTCAGCCTCATCGAGTTGACGGGTACGCATAAACAAATTCGCCACAATCTCACTGCCGTCTGCGGATTGTGGTTTGAGGCGGTCAAGGGTCGCGGCCGCGCTCAAGATGTCTTGCACGCATTTGGCGCGCGCCTGTTGGGCGCAACGTTCATCGCTAAGTCGGCCGGTGAGCTCGATCGCGAAAGCACGATGAGTGGACGCAAACCCGGGGTCTGCACGGATCGCGCGACGCAGGAGTTCCTCGCGAAGCCCATCGAATTCCTTCGTTTCAAGGGTCAACGCCGCCGACATCCGCAGGTCACTTCCGGCGCGCCCGCGCGGAGCTGCTCTTTCGATGGCCTCGAGCTTGGGCGCCCAACGCGCTACTGTTGCTCCGACCCTTGACGCAAGAGCTCCGTCGTACTCGACCGAGAGACGGGCCTCCAAAAGAGCTTGGTCCAGATGACGATGCAAATACAGCGTTTGAGCCAAAATCCAGTGGGTTCGGCTATCCATCGGTCCCCGTTCCAATGCCTGCTCAATCCAAGGCAGCGGCTCGATGGTCCCGTCGCGCAAGGCAAGGACGGCGCCGAGGCGCGGAAAATAGGGCTCTGCAGGCTGACGGGCGATCGCTGCATGCAGTCGCGACCATAGCGCTCGTTCGGCAGGGCTCCTCGGCTGGGTCACTGAAAATTGTTGCCGAAGAGCGATGCGCTCGAGTGAAACGGGCGAGCGGCCCCGAGTGAAAGCGAGGCAAACGCTCAGAGCCGCCAGCGAAAGCAGTGCCACGGCGCCAACGGCCCCATAGGCATTGCGCCTGCGCCAGATTTGGGTGTCATGTCGACCCCAACAGCCGCCGATGAGTACGGTGACCGCGAGCATAGGCGCGATGAGCTCGAGACTGAAGTCTACGAGATTCTGTAGCATCAACGCTCCGACTCCGAGCATTGCCGCCGTCGCCGTCAAGCTGCGTCCGACCCCCAAGCGTGCGGGGCGCAGCTGCCAGACCAGGAATCCTATAGCTATCGCAGTGGCGACGATGCCCCACTCTGAGGACCACTGCGCGATAATATTTTCAGGATTCGTAAAGATCTGGTCGCCTGCGATCGGTTTGTAGACGGGGAACGTGCTCTCGAACGCTCCGCGACCGACACCGAAAATCGGGAAGTCGCCGAGCATTGGTAGCACCCAACGCGCCATCCTCAGCTTGCTTATGTCCCTATCGCTTAGCTCGAACCAAGAGTCGCGAACACCCATGGTCGCAAAAAAAACAGCTGCGATCAGCGCCCCGGCCCCCGCCGCCCACGCATACCTTTGGACGTGGCGGCCCTTACTGCGCTGCATAAAAAAGCAGATCGCAGCAAACATCACAGCTCCGACGAGGAGAGCGAGTAGTCCGCCTCGCGAGCCGCTCAGGGCCTCTACCCCGATCACGATCGCGGTTCCGAGCGCCCAAACACAACGTCGCGTGTGAGACTTGCTGGAAACGATCAAACCGAAGCCGCACATTGCCCCGAGCGTGAGATAGCCAGCTAAACAATTGGGGTTAAGGAAAGGACCTATGTGGTTGAGCCCAGGCCCCAGCCGTGGTTCATAAATGCCGAATACTCGTGTCGCACCCGCTAGCGTGTGGCCGAGCGTCGCGAGTGCGACGAGCAATGAGCTAGTAAAGACTAGCGCGACGATCGGCACAACGCCGTTCCGGCGCGCGAAATTTGCCGCGAGCCAAAATGCGATGGCGTAGGCGAACCATTTCGCCCCTTCGACGCTTGAGGCGCCGGGGTCTAGCGAGATGCTCCCGATCGTGGCTCGAACCCCGAAAGGAAACGGAGCCTTTGCCCAAACTTCCGCCGCAACTGGACTAAGCCGGCCCAAGAGCCCCAGAGGCATTGGGACCGATTGAAGCAACGAGTAAGCCCCGAGCGCAGCAAAGACGAGCGCCGGCCCCGGGATCCGATGCATCGAACCGCATTGCAGGGCCCTTACACCGCAGACGAGCAGGGCCAACGCCGCGATCAAGGCGACCGTGACATGCGCCCCACCGAGTGCCAGGGCGCTGGCACACACCGTCACCGCAGTAATCACCGCCACAAAATCGGGCCGTAGTCGCTTGCGACGGCGCTGATCAACGCGGCTTCGGGTCGTGGAACGCAAAACTCCCGGTTCAATAGCATGGGCTAGGGTGTCTGCGGTAGCAGGGGAACTCGATCCGAGTGCGACCGCCGACGGAATGCGCTACCAATCATCAACGGGCGTTCCCAACCTTGGCCACTCGAAATCCATGAACGAATTCCTTCCGACGCTGATTGCACTCGTCATACTCACTTTCATTGTGTGGAGGCGCATTGCACTCTTTGGTAAGGAAGAGCAAGCTCTGATGTGGATATCCTTCGTGGCCCATGAGGTGGCCGCTGCAGCGAACATCCTGATCACCCGATATGTGTATGTATGGGGTGATATGTTGACCTATCATCAGTTTGGCGTCCAAGCCGCGGAATGGTTGAGATCGGACTTCTGGGGCAATGCACCCGGCTTGGTCGGCTTATTTTTTCATCGCCCTGACCCGGTACAGATCCCGTTGGAAACTTTCGATGGATCGACCGGCGCAATGCAGGCAGCGGCAGCTTTCGCAATGCTGCCGTGCTTCGACTCCCTATATGCGGTCTGTGCAGTCATCGCTGGGCTGTCGTTCCTTTCCAAGATCCTCTTGTACCAAGTCGTTCGTGAAGAGCTATTTGACGTTCCGCGGCGCCCGCTGCTGTTCGTGTGCACCCTTCTTCCTTCCGCCGTGTTCTGGTCCAGTTCCTTGCTCAAGGAACCGCTCGCAATGATCGGGTTGCTTTTTGCTCTCTACGGCTGGCATCAGATGCTCAAACGACGTAAGCGAGCGCGCTCTTTCCTGCTGTTCGCTTTGTCGAGCGTTTTGGTGATAGTCATTAAGGGCTATATTTTCCCAGTATTCTGTTTGGCCTTGGGCGCCTGGCATCTCGCGCGCACAGTTTTGGACCGACGCGGCGACGTTGCTTTGAAGACCGGCCACGTGATCACTGCTGGGATAGTAGTCGGGGTGATGGTCATCGGCACTGGCATTCTTCTGCCGCGTTTCGCGACGGAGACAATCACTGACCAGCTCGCAGGCATGCAAACGACAGGCGCTGACGTTGAGGGAGGGAGCGGTTATGTGTTGGGCCAAAGCGCCGGGACTGCGAGCGGCCAAGCCGGCCTCGCACCGCTCGGTTTGTTGACGGCCCTCTTTCGACCCCTCATCTTCGAGGTCAAATCCCCGATCGCCATGCTGAGCGCGCTTGAAATGAGTGCTTTTATTGTTGTTGCTATCATGGTCCTTTGGAGGCGGGGTGTTCTAAATAGCTTCTCTTCCCTCGTGAGACGACCATTCTTAGCCTTTTGCGCACTCTTTGTCTTGATCTTCGGCACTTGCGTGGGACTCGGAACGACCAACATGGGTACTTTGGCGCGATACCGTATGCCAATGCTTCCCTTTTTTGCGACGTTGCTGGTGTCGCTGTTGGCGCGTCCGCGATCAGATGTTCGTGAACCACGCGTGAGCAGCCCAATTCGAGCCATACGGCGCGCCGCTTGAAGTTCATTTCAAAGCACTCAATGGTCACCGTGTCAGCCCCTCGCCCAACTTTGGTTCACATCGTGACCATCCCTGCCACCATCTCGTTACTGCGCGGGCAGTTGGGGTTCTGCGCACGTGCCGGGTTCGATGTCCACGTGGTCGCTTCGTTCGACGATGAACGAAAGCCTCCTTCGGACGAACCTGGGGTCCAATTTCACACCGTCCCTATGACGCGAAGTATCGCGCCGATGTCGGACATAGCGGCAGTCGCGCGACTGTCGGCGCTATTATTACGCATTCGCCCAGAGATAGTCCAAGCGGGAACTCCGAAAGGCGCACTGCTCGGCTTGATCGCCGCTCGACTCGTCGGTACGCCGGTCAGGATCTTTCATGTCCGCGGGCTCGCGCACATGTCAGGCGCGAAGGGGCGCGCGCGGACAGCTGAAGTTGCAGAGCGGGCCTGCTGCGCCTTGGCGACACAGGTGCAATGCGTGTCGAAATCGGTGCGAGACGTTCTGGTCCGAGAAGGGTTTTGCGCACGCGATAAGACCGCGGTCTTATTGTCAGGTAGCAGCAATGGTGTCGACGCGGCCAAGCGTTTCGATCCGTCGGGGTACGCCAGCGCGCGTGTCGAGCTTCGACGTTCCCTAGGTATTCCTGACGAAAGTGTCGTCATAGGCTTCGTGGGTAGATTGGTGCAAGACAAGGGAATCGAGACCCTATTTGATGCCTGGCTACGGCTGCGTGATGAGTTCCCGACAGCGATTCTCTTGTTGGTCGGACCGTTCGAGGAAGGCGATGCATTGACTCTGCGCGTGACAGAAGGGTTGACGAACGACCCGCGCGTGCGGATCACACAAACGTCGTGGGGCGACGCGGCGCCAGTCTACGCGATGATGGATGTCCTCGCCTTTCCGAGCCTGCGCGAAGGGTTCCCGAATGTCCCGATGGAGGCCGCGGCGATGGAGTTGCCTGTCGTTGCCGCTCGCGCGGTTGGAACGATCGATGCCATTGTTGATCGCCGCACTGGCCTACTCGTCGGGCCACAAGATCCCATCGAATTGGCGGCTGCTTTGGGGTCCCTGTTGCGCGATCCGGAGTACGGCCGCCGACTTGGGAAATCCGCGCGGCAGCGCGCGCTGACCCAATATAGGCCGCAGGATTTGTGGAGAGCGCAGGCAGAGGAGTATAATCGCTTGCTTCGTGCGGCAGGGCGTCAACCGGCAGAAATCGCTAGCGTCTAGCGATCGGAGCGGGCGCGAGTGTTCGCGCGGCTCACGACGTCGGTATAGAGGGTCTCATAAGCACTCACAATTCCTTCGATTGAAAAGTTCGCACGAATGCGTGCTCGCGCCGCAGCACCGAGTCTCAGGCGTTCATCGCGGCCAATAGCGATCAAGCTGCGCCAGCGATCGGCGAGTGCCTCTGGGGCTCGCGGCGCGACGATCGCTCCGGTGTCTCCCAGCAAGAGCGCGGAGTCACCAACGTCGGTCGCCACGCAAGGCACCTCGCAGCTCATCGCTTCGCCCAGTGCATTGGGGAACCCTTCGCCGTAGGCAGAGGACAGCGTATTCACGTCCAGACTCGGAAAGAGCTCCGCCGTGTCGGAGATCTCGCCGAGTAGGCGGGTCCTGTCGAACACGCCAGCGCGCTTCAACTCCCGCACGAGGGTTTCGTTCTTTGAGTCCAATCCCGTTCCGGCCAACAAAAACACGGTGTCCGGGTTCGTCCGTTGCAATATTCGCGCTGCGGCGATGAAAGTCTCATGATCTTTCTGTGGGTGGAGCCGCGCGACCATTCCAATCACAATCGTATTGTCGTCAACCCCGAGGTCAGCGCGGCCCCGCGCGCGCCGTACAGGATCGGGGGCAAAATGATCCAAGTCGAAGCCGTTCTGGATGAGTTTCCAACGTGGAGGATGGTGCCCGAGCGCATCATGAAAACGCATCCCCGACGCGGAGTTAACTACAACCGTGTCCGTGAACCGAGCGAGCAAGGCATGCGCCTTGATCACCACGCGAAGTTTCCGGTGAACGCTCCGCAGATCCAAGTCGGATGACCGAATGTTCCACACGAGACTTGGAACACCGGCGGCGCGCGCCGCAATCAGTCCGAGCAAGTTCGCGTGATACATCCAGGTTTGAAGGATGTCTGGTCGAAACTTCCCTATGATCGCGGCAAGCCTCGGCACGCCCATTGGGTTAGGCACGCCACGGCTCAGGCTTAGGCCATGCACAGGCACGCCCGCAGCTTCAATGCGCTCGGCCAGTGCGTTTGCTCGGGTCATCGATACAACAGTCGACGAGAAACGATTGCGGTCAATCCCCTCGACGAGCTTCGCGAGCATCGTTTCTGCGCCGCCCAAACCGAGTCCGGTGATTAGGTGGAGGACCCGAATCGGGGCTGGCGGCGACATCTCGCGAAGTTAGCGGACTGCGAAGACCGATGGAACCGTGTCGCAGCGACTACGGACGAAACCTCGAAAGCGCTGGAAGCAGGCTGGCGACGCCTTCTCCAGCTCGGCTTTCCCTCGATGTAACAATCCTACACACGAAATTGAGCCCACCCATTGCGTCGCCCCCGGCGCAGACCCTGCCCCGACGCTGTATCGGACGGCGCCACGCCATTCGGGAGAGCGGAGGTTGACGATCCCGTGTTGTCGGGGAGTATATCCGACCGAAATAGTCCGCCCTCTGCTGGCTTACCGCGGACGTTACTGACAGGCGACCTGGGCGGTCGGCCCTCGGGACGGTGCGCGGAGGAGTAAACCATCGTCGATCGCCGTTCAATTTAAGCCAACTTATTGAGTGCCGGCTCGCGAGCAGAGTGCAGTGCGAAGCGTTCGCGCATATGGCGTGAGGTTCCGCGTGTCCGCTGGCGCTCGATGGCGGATTCCTCCACCCACCGTCCGGCCCGTTGGGTCGGATTACCCCGGGCTGCCAATCGTCAGCCTCATGGAGCCAGGTTCCGAGGTGATTTTCAGCCTCATGGAGCCGCCCGTTTTCAGGGTCATGGAGCCACTTTCCAGACGTTGGGCCGGGTGACTGAGCGAGACGACCGGAAGAGCATGCAGGGTGCTTCCCGACGACGGCGCAGGAGGCCGTCGGGAGGCAGCCATGAGCTTTCGGGAGTTGACCATGATCGACGTAAAGGAAGTGCTCCG
>Ga0170475_132459370_pt1 | contig 22970 bp, 12 predicted proteins | sample Soicark_Litter_5_FD_111474 | JGI IMG/M metagenome (GOLD analysis project Ga0170475, IMG submission 111474) | Avena fatua rhizosphere microbial communities from Hopland, California, USA. Combined Assembly of 48 SPs
CGTCCGCCATGCGATGAACGCATTCCTCTGGTCGAACTGGAACACGGTTGCAAGGCTCGGGATTCCGAAGCCTTCGGCAGCGGAGCTGTCTCTGCTGATCCTGCTGGGCGCTTTTCTGCTCGCATTGCGTTCGCTGCGCGAAAGCTATTTGAAACTCTGGGCTGTGGGATGGCTGTGTCTGGCGGCTTCACGCCTGGCCGAACACTCGCTCGCGAACAAGATTCCAGCTCCGTTCGATGTGGTTACCGTGCAGGCGTTGTTTGTGCTGGCGGTTGGGCTGCTCGCTGGCGCCGTCCTTCTCTATACCCGCACGCGTGACCTGCTTCTGCCGCTGATGGTGATTACGCCCATCCTGGTTGGCTTCGCGGGAGCAAGGGTACTCCTGTGGCCGGATTCCCTGCCGCTGCGGATGGCTCTGGAAATTGGATACAGGATCGTGCTGTTAGTTGCAGCGATCGCTCTTCTTCGAGCCCGTCGCGGACGCTGGGAACCCGCAGCGTGGCTGTTGGCGATCTGCTTGCCGACTCTGCATCTGTCCTGGCATTCGTTCACCGATTTTGTGCCTGCCGGAGCATACCTGGGCGTGGAAATCGCGCTGGGTCTCAGCATGATTCTCGTCGCGCTCGATCATGCACGCGCTCGCACCCGCCGACTGCAGGCAATGCAGCAGATCACCGCGAGCATTTCAGGTGCTCAGCAATACGGCAATGTTGTTCAAACTGCGGTAGACGAATTGCGCCGGCTCACGCGCGTTCGCGCAGTCTGGTTCCGCCTGCTCGAAAGCGGCAATCTGATCGCAACTCACGCGGCAGGGCCCTCATCGGACTTCCTGCGCGACGCCAGCATTATTCCGACTAACGAGAAGATCTCGAAGCTCATTGAAAAGCCTACCTCGAATATTGCGAAGCGTAGCGATTCGGACGAGCCTCAGGAGAGTCTTGAATCCGAGAGGATCCATCAGGTGGTCACGATCCCGGTACTCGGGAGCAAGGCTCCGGTTGGCCTGCTGATGCTCGGTACACGCATGAGCCGCGGCTGGAGTTCCGAAGAGCTTGAATTCCTTGAAGCGTGCGCGAAGCAGCTTGCTGTTGCGGTCGAGAACTTCCGGTTGCTCGAACAGGTATTACGTTCGCAGCGCCAGTGGATGAACACCTTTGATTCGGTCCACGACATCATTCTCGCCCACGATGCGGACTTCCGAATCATCAAAGCCAACCAGGTACTGCTCGAACAATTGGGCAAGGCTGCCGCGGATGTAATTGGCAGCTCTTGCGAAGCCACCCTCTCGCATTCCTTTGGGGATTGGAAGGGGTGTCCGTACTGCGCCATGGGCAGCGACGAGGAGTTCACCGAGGGAGCCGACCCCTGCTTTGGCGGATTCTCCGTGGTCTCGACTTCGTCCTATAGCGAGCAAGGCAGCCCGCAACGAGGCACGATTCACGTTGTTCGGGACATCACCGAACGCCGTTCTGCGGAAGAGAAATACCGACTGCTGTTCGAGCAGGTGCAGGAAGGCGTGTATGTGGCCGATCCTGAGGGTAAGCTCATCGACTGCAATGACGCGCTGGTGAACATGCTCGGATACAGCAACCGTCAGGAATTGATGGTTCTGAACCTGGACTCCGAGATCTGCGTCGATCCCAAGCAGCGCGAGGCTTTTCGCCGTGAAATTGAAGCGCACAACTACGTTCGGAACTTCGAAGTCACACTGCGGCGGAAGGACGGGACGATCCTGCTGGCCGTCGAGAGCAGCTTTGCCAACCGCGACTCCGCGGGACACATTCAGAGGTACCAGGGATTTGTGCTCGACACGACCGAGAAGCGCCGTGCCGAAGATGAGATGCGCCGCCGCAATCGCGAGTTGAATGCGCTGAATGCGATGGCCGTGGTTGCAGCACAGTCGTTCGACCTTGACGAAATTCTGAACCTCACACTACGCCAGGTTGTAACTTTGTTCGGTGCCGAGAGCGGAACGGTGTATCTCTCCGATACCGATCAGCCAACCTACCGCCGTCGCGCTGCCTGGGGACCGCGCAGCCGCGATAAAGGCCGGGTGGCAGAAGTTTCTCTAGCGGACGGATTTGGCGATCTGGTGGTGCGTTCGCGCGCGGAAGTCATCACCGCCGAATACATGCCGCATCTTCCTGCGACGGTTGCCGAGTTCCTCCGGTCCGACGCCGATCGCTCCTGGATCTGGGTGCTGTTCTGGGGTAAGGACAGCCCGGTTGGAATCATGGGTCTGTGCAACCACCTGGGATACGAATACTCGAGCAACGACGAGAATCTGCTCGTCGCCATCAGCCGACAATTGGCCACCACGATCGAAAAGGTCCGGCTGTACGAAGAGACCTGCCGCGCTTATGAGGATTTGCGGAAGACACAGGAACAGCTACTGCAGAGCGAGAAGATGTCGGCTGTCGGCCAGCTCATCGCCGGTGTCGCGCACGAACTGAACAATCCTCTGACGGCGATCCTGGGATATGCGCAGCTTCTCGAATCCGAGAGTCTCAACAGTCGAGCCCAGGATTATATTGGCAAGCTCTTCAAGCAGGCGCAGCGCACACATCGCGTTGTCCAGAACCTGCTTTCGTTCGCGCGACAGCGCAAGCCGCAACGCGAAGACGTAGACATTCGCAAGGTTCTGGACGAGACGCTGGCCCTGCGCGACTACGACCTGAAGATCAACAATATCCATGTCACGCTGGAATCGCCGTCGGAACCCGCGACGGTGGTGGCCGATGCTCATCAGATCGAGCAGGTATTCCTGAACATCATCAACAACGCAGTGGATGCGATTCTCGAGACTGGCCGCAGCGGCAAGCTGAAGATTCGCGTCTATTCGCAGAATGGCAATATCTGTACGCAGTTCGCCGACGATGGCGCCGGGATCAAAGACCCGAAACGCATATTCGATCCGTTTTACACGACCAAGGGCGTCGGCAAGGGCACGGGCCTTGGGCTGAGCATCTGCTATGGAATCGTGAAGGAACACGGTGGAGACATCACGGCCAACAATGCTCCCGAGGGCGGCGCCGTTGTGGAGGTTAAGCTGCCTGCTGTTGAGGCGGCCAAGCCTGAACCTGAGGTCGAAAAGGTCGTGGTGCGGCAGCATGAGGGAGCAATTCACGGACGCGTGCTGCTGGTCGAGGAAGAAGAAGCCGTTCTGGAATTCGAGCGCGACGTGCTGATGGGAGCCGGGGCTGCGGTCGTCACCGCGCGAAATTGTCAGGACGTCAAGACCCGACTGCTGTCCGAACCCTTTGACGCGATCATCATGAACGGCAGAATGCCCGGCCAGTGGAGTGCGAAAGAATCTTATCCGTGGCTGAAGGAAAACTGCTCCGGCATGGAGGCCCACGTTCTTTACACCTTCTCGAACGGCATGGAGCCAGACGATGGGCGCACCTTCCTGCAGGAGAACAACGTTCCTTATCTCGTGAAGCCGTTCGAAGTGGCCGAACTGATCAGCCAGGCGCGGAAGTTATTGCAGAAGGCGCAGGCGGCAGGCGCGGGGGCAGACTAGGCTCTTCCCTTCCTCCGCGACAGAACGGGAGGAGTCGCTCTACTTGATTCCGATAACCATGGAATCGGGGACGACCAAATGCTGTACCCGAGTCTCGCGGAAGCCTGCTTCTTTCATCCAGCTCGAACAGTCGGCATCGGTGTAGTCGAAGCCTTCCATCGTTTCCACTAATCATGAGATCTCCCTGGACGGTGCCCACGTCGACGGCCGTCTGTACTTACTCCACGGAAATGACCGGGCGATCATCATGTTGCCCGGGCGACTGATGCCGCTCATGGGACGCAAGAGCTCTTTCAGTCTGGCAGGCTCGGCGTAAAGAGCTTCGAACGGTTGGCGATGCAAGGCCATTACGAGGGACCAGAGTCCACCTCCTGCTTTGTTACTTCGCGGGGCGAGAATACTGGCTGCAATCCGTTCTGCTGGTTTGCCAAGTCGTGCAGCCTGCGATATTCCGCCAAAGCCTTCTGCTGTTCCGCTGCGTTGCCCAAGCTTCTGTGGATCTTGGCCAGGCGGTACCAACAGACCTCGTTGTCGGGTGCGACGGCCACAGCGCGTTCTGCGTGGGGCAATGCCTGTTCGGGCTTGTTGTTTTCGAGGAGCACCGCGGCGAGGCCTAGTTGCGCTTCCGCAAAATCTGGGTACTGCTGTATGGCTTGTTCGAAGTATCGTTGCGCTTCTTCGTTCTGCTTGCTCTTCCGGCGCATTTCTCCGAGTTCGTAGGCAGCATTCGCATTCTCGGGATGCGAGCGCAACTCCTCCTCAAACTCCTTTTCTGCCGTAATAAGATCTTCCTGCGATTGACGTTGCCAGAATCGCCCCATGAGGCTTCTGCCGATGCGGTAATGTATTGCGGGTCGATCCGGCTCTATCCGAAGGACATCGTGATATTCCTGAATCGCCCGGTCGTAAGCGCCTTGGCTCTCGTGCGCTTCAGCTGCTGCCAAGTGTCTCCATACGGATGCCGGAGCAACTTGGGCCAGTTTCTCCATTGTGAGAAATGCGAAATTTCCGTATACCTTTCCAGCTTGATACAGGATCTCGGGATCGTCGGGGTAGAGGCGATTCAACTCCAGTGCCACTTCCACAGCCTTGCTGTCCTTCCGGAGGCCAGTGTACGCACGTTCAAGTTCCAGTCCACACATGCGTCTAATCTCGCTATCGGTGGACCGTCGAAGACACTTCTCCAGACCGGGCACGGCCTGTTCGTGGCGACCAGTTTCTGCGAGCGACATGGCGAGCAGATTGTCACTCTTTGACAGCGTAGGTTTAAGTTTTAAGGCCTGGCGCAGAACCGGTATTGCCTCTTCAAACTTGCGCTCTTCGAAATAGATGAGCCCGAGGTTAGCGTGGACCTCCGCCGTTCCCGGTTCGAGTTGACGCAACTTTTCAAACGCCTTCTCGGCGGCCGCGTAACGTCCCGCTGTAAGTGCAGCTTGCCCTTCTGCCGCATAGCGCTCGGCTGAGTCCTGGCCGGCAGCCGCCGGCACGCTAAGAGCGAACGCGAACAACACAACACATTGTGATGCCTTCCGCCGATTCATACGGCGAGTCTACCTCCGAGCAAGCCGCAGTAGTCGTCTGATGGCTGCAATGGAAAAGATCCGCCGGGTGGATCGCTCGCCCAGCGGATCGGTCGGGTAACTATATGCTCGATTCAGAATACGACCTTGCCTCCCAATTGTAGGATTCGTCCAGGACGCGCCGCGGTAACTTGTCCGAATGCGGGAGCCGTCGGGTTGTTACCCACGGGTGAGGCGATCTGGGTGCTGGTAAATGGGTCGAACCCGTACTGATGGTGATTGAAGACATTGAACGCTTCTGCACGGAACTGGAATCCTACCCTTTCCGTAAACCTGAAGTCTTTGCCTAATCCCATATCAAAGTTGTTGATCCCAGGCCCACGGATTATGTTGCGGCCGCTATCGCCGAACTGGCCGATAAGAGGGTTGCAGAAGGAGACACCCGATAGATCAGCCGCGACGCAGCTGCCTGTAAAAGCAGGAGTCGGTCCCGATGACACGGCATTGTTGAACCAATGATTGATGTCTTTATGGAATCCACTCGGAGAGGGATCGCCGATTTGGTTGCAGCGGTTGTCGAATGTGTACAACACCGCAATGTTAGCGTTGCAATTTACTGAGAATGGGAACCCACGCTGGAAAGTCACAATGCCTGTCACTTGCCAACCGCCCAAGGCCAGGTCTGCCGGCTTACTCATATTGCTTAGGAATCGTTTCCCTCGGCCGACAGGCAACTGATAAACCATACTTGTCACAAATCGGTGATCAACATCGAAATCCGAGCGCCCATAATCCAGACGAGGATTGAGGTCGTTCATGTGACCGGAAAAACCGCCGCCATTCGAGCCAACGCCCGCAGCCGCTGACTTATCGTCCAGGCTCTTTGCCCAGGTGTAAACGGCGAGAAGTGCAAGAGAACTCGATCTACGCTCCAGCTTCAGGTTCCCCGCGTTGTAATTGGAGTAGCCGTTAAATTGGCTGTCCAGGAAGCCAAGAGGACTCGAGAAGTTCGTTAGCCTCCGCCTGGTGATGAACAAGCAATCGGCATTCGTAGTGCTGCCTCCGGTCAGAGGATCGCAGGCGGCGGCATCCTGGGGCGGCGGCTCGGCACCCATGTTGAAGCGGTTCAAAAGGTGCGTGCCTTTGTTGCCGACGTAATTGGCCTCGAAGGTTGTATTCCGGGCCAATTCTCGCTGCACCGAGAATGACCACTGCTGAACATAGGGGTTGCGAGGGTGTTCAGAGATAATTACGGCAAAGAACTGACCGCCGTCATTCGCGACGCTGACCTGGTGTAGAGTCACCGGCGGGAACATCTGGTTGGTGAGTTTGGGCATAGTAGGATCTGTCGTCGGATTGTCATTCGCGCGGACTACGAATGGGTAAATGTCGCCCGAATCGTCAATTTCGCGGTTCTCAAAGGAGTCAAAGAAGATCCCGTATCCGCCGCGAACAACGGTCTTATCCCCAAGGCGATAAGCAAAGCCGATGCGCGGAGCGAACGGCCTTTTCGATCCGCTTACTGGATTGGCCCGCCCGCAATAGTCATAGAAACCATTGCCGGAAGGAGCTATCGGACCACCAAGGCTGGTTATTGGCTCCGTTCCTAGCGCTTTATCCGCGTAGCACAACCCGCCAGACGGATTTGCTACGTTGAGCCAGAACATCTTGTTGGAAGCTTCGGTGGGTACTGACCGATAATCCCATCTCAGTCCGAGATTCAGCGTCAGGCGGCTAGTGGCTTTCCAGTCATCCTGCACAAAAGGCGCGAAATACATAAACCGATACTGATTGAGATTGCCTGCAACATTGGCGGGACTGAATGGCCCCGGTTGGAAGGTCGTCGCGCCGTTGTAGTAACCCAGCAGGAAGTCAGCGAGCGCGTTCCCGGTTCCGCAGAGTCCGGATGCTGTGGTGCAGCCCCCGCTATTGCTGAGCACGGTCTCGTTCGCGTAAGTGAAATCGCCGAGGAAGTCCGCGGACAGGTTCCGCCTCTGCTGCCAACGACGATAGTCGAAGCCGGTGCTAATCGTGTGCCGCCCCTTGATGAACGTCAACGTGTCCGCGAATTCCCAGGTCGGAATGTCGCTCGTCGTAGTGTCATTAACTTGGCTTCCCACGAGGCTCGACATTGTCGCTGGAAGGGTAATCGTCGGGAACAGACGTGCGTAAGCGGGCAAATTTCCATACACGCCCGTGATCCCAAGCGTGGATGCCTGCTCGCCCGCTATTGGAGTACCACCCTGGATGGAAATCGGCTCTAAACGCCCGAAGCGGAAGCTGTTGATTAAGTGAGAGCCGAACTCCTTCGTGTGCGAGATCATCCAACTCTCGGTTTTCTCGTTAAACACGCCGACACCCGCGGGAAGGCTGATTGAACCATTGAGGTTCTGGTTGTTATAGGAAGCTGTGGTGTAACGGAAAAAGACCTTTCCCAACTTCCCTAGTTCTTGATCCAGACGGTACGTTTGCTGGTCCAGGGTCGATGGTAAAGCAGTCGCCAGCGTGTAGTTGAAAGCTCCGCATCCTATGCAATTCGGAGCCGGAAAGATGTTGAGCGCCAGTGCCTGGTTTGCAATGTTGGAGAAGTTGGCTGTCGGAATAGCATTTCCAGGAAACGGCGCACCAGTCGTGGGATCGATAGGCATGCAGGGACTTGTTGGCCCCGGGGTGCATGTCCCACCTGCAAAGGTCGGCAGGGCCAGACCGGAGCCAGAGAAATCTCCGTTCAACTGAGCCGAGTCAGGGACCAGCGATGTGGACTGATTGAAGCCTTGCCGGATCCTCCATCCTTCGTAATTGACCAGGAAAAAGGTTTTGTTCCGCCCGTTATAAACCTTGGGAATGTAAATTGGCCCGCCTAGCACAAAACCAAATTGGTTCTGCCGCAGTTCTGGCAAGCTTTTTTGAAATGGCGCTCTTGCATCAAAGGCGTCATTTCTAAGAAATTCGAAGGCCGTGCCGTGGAAATCGTTCGTCCCACTTTTGGTTACTAAGTTAACCTGATTGGCACTGAAGCCATATTCCGCAGAATAGGTCTCGCTCTGGATTTTGAATTCCTGAATGGCATCTTGCGACAAGATAATAGCCGGCGTGTTCAGGGCAGTATCTGTATTCACCATGCCATCCAAGGTGTAGTTGTTGGAGGTGGGGCGACCACCGTTGATGCTGATCGCGTTTCCTTCTTGCTGACGCATTTGCCCTTGCTCGCCGGTAGTTTGAACCGCCCCTGCTCCAATGAAGAGAAGACTCACAAAGTTGCGATTCTCAACCGGCAGTTGCTCAATCTGTCTTGGAGTAACCGTCTGGGTTATGGCGGCAGTATCAGTATCGAGCGCGACTGCGCTAGCCTGTACCTCCACGGTCTGAGAAACAGCGCCGGGCTTCATGACGACATTGACGCGCGCCTGTTGCGCAACTTGAAGCGTCACGCTGGCGGTGATTGATTTCTGAAAACCAGGTGCCTGCACGGTGACACTGTATGTCCCAGGCTGAAGTGACGGGACGGTATAGTCGCCCGAAGTACCAGTCTGCACGTGACTGGTAACATTCGTGGCCGTATTGATGACATCCACGCCGGCATTTGCCAGGACCGCACCGGAGTTGTCAGTAACGGTTCCGAGAATCGTTCCATACGCTCCGCCCTGGCTATAGAGCAAAGCGGTCATCGACAAGATGAGCAAACAGAGCGAGAGTGCGCGTGTCGTCATGGACATTTTTTTCTCCTGGCGACTCCCCCACAAAGTGGAACTCGGGCGCAATTCCGCGCTTTCGAAAGCTGTTTGAAACTGCCCCTGCCCCACACGTTGTCGCCGTGTATCTGGGGGCGGATGCTCACATTGGTCCTCAGGCATCGTCAACCTGCAACGCGTTGAGCGCAGGCATTTCGCATTGAGAAACAGCTTTATGCGCTCGGAGAGACTTCACCAAATCGTTATCTGACAGTCCTATTCAGACTTGGCGCGACTGTTGGCAGTTTTGCCGTGAAGGGTGGCATCTTTTCGATTTTGTTTCGCAATGCGGAAGGAGGCAGCTAAAGAAGTCACGCGCGCGGGACGGTTTAATGACTCCAGGATGAGAACGAGAAGCGCTCGTGACCTATGAGGAATGGCGGTGCTGTTTACCGCTTACGACGTTAGTCGGATGCGTAGCGTAGGGTTCTGCTCGAACCAGTTTTGCAACCGCATCATTCGGATAGTAGTGGTCGACGGTACCCGAAGTGATTAGTTTGTGCTCTACAAAGACCGCAGGAGGAACTGGTCGATGACTGAGGATGTCGATACTGACTCGAATCAGATCTTCACCATATCTCTCGGGGAAATAGGCGACTGAACCGACAAATCGGGTCTTGGGTTGGCGCAACTCTGATCGTCCTTCCGGAGATGCATTTTGCCCTAGAACTGCACAGTTTTCGGACCGTCCCGCTTCTTCAAATGCACGAAGCGCGCCGAGAGCACTGGGATCGTTGATCGCACCAACCAGAACGTGCCTTGCATTGGATGAGCGCAAGTGCCGTCGTACTACTTCGAAGCTCTTGCCTAATTCTCCATCGCCGTCAAGATAGATAACGGAACAACTTGCCGCACTGGGCAGAACGAGATTGATTCCGACCAGTAGTCCCGACAGTCGCATTCGAGGCAGATTGCCTGCGCGTTTCAGTTCGAGCAGGAGAATCTCATCCACCTCCGATTGCCAATGCTCCTTGACCCAACGTCCGAGGTAACGGCCTCCGATCAAGCCTGCCTCATAGTTGTTTGCACCGTAGTAGGTTGCTCCCGGATGAGGGATGTCGATCGCAATCATGGGAATGCCGGCTTCGCGGTACTTCTCCGCTACAATCGGCGCCACTTCTTCGTCGGTCTGAAACTCTATCGCTAGATCAACTTTTTCACGCACAAGCAATTCCGCATTCCGCTGTGCAATTTTGGCGCTATAGCGATTGTCAAGGCAGATGAGTTCGATACCTTCGGCCGCAGCTGCGCGCTGCAGGCTCTCGGAAACATCTCGCGAGAATTGGTAGTCGGTTCCCTGTGCTGCGTAGCCAAGCCGATAGAGTCTCTGCTTCCAGGGACGAACTCGGGATTGATAGAGGTTCTGTCCGACCTTTTCAGCCATTCCACACTTTTCCAGTGTGTAGAGAAGACGAAATACCATTGTTTTCGGCAATCCGCAGCGGGCAGAAATCTCCCTGAGGGACAGGGCTTCACCGGGAGTCCTAAATGCGGTGAGCAGCTGCGACGCGTGAAGGATAGACTTAACGAGGTAGCGGTCTCGAGTCTGAGCAGCGGGGCTCATACGTGCGACATCATGATCGATTTTCGTAGTTTTGCAAAGCGAAATTTTTTCCTCGGTTGCTCGCTGACGGGCCACTCCCATCTCCTGCGGGCTAACTTGCCATTGTGGTTAGAGTCCTTGTCTGGCGCGGTAGTATTGAATTCGAAGCCGTGTAGAAGCCAGGCGCGCGTGGAAGACCGTTCATGCATTCGGGGCTCGGAATCATTAGCAAACATGAAGCTTCCACATCAAGCTCTGCTTAATCCGAATTTTACATGGCAGGATCGAGCTGAGACCCGCCATTGCGAATTCAGGGGGCCGATCCTGAAATGATGCAAACGAACGTTTCACGTGGTGCTATTTTTTCGCACAGCAGACTCCGATTTTGGCTATTTCGCATTGCGAAATAGCCAAGACAAGTCAAGAAACTCGTGACCTTAGCACATCAGAACTGTATCTTCCTTCCGCAAGAGAGGTCCCATGGACTCGTCGACCAGTGAGAAGATTTTTTCCGCGCTTGAGACATTTCGCATCGAGCTTCCTTCCTGGGGGTTCGCCAACACCGGAACTCGCTTCGGCAAATTCATCCAAGCGGCCGCCGCCACCAGCACCGAGGAGAAGTTCAGCGACGCTGGCCAGGTACATCTTCTGACTGGAGTCTGTCCTACGGTGGCTTTGCACGTATTGTGGGATTGTCCACGCGGCGTAGAGAGCACCGATGAGGTGAAGCAATTCGCCGGCAGGTACGGCGTGGCTGCCGGTTCCATCAATCCCAACCTTTTTCAAGATCAAGAGTACAAATACGGATCGTTTGGCAATCCCGACGAGTCTGTACGGCGGCGGGCGATGCAGCACACACTTGACAGCATTGAAATAGCAAAACGACTCCACAGCAGCGACATCTCTTTCTGGTTTGCGGATGGATCGAACTATCCCGGAACTGCAAACATCCGGCAGCGCAAACAGCGGTTCGCGGAAGGGTTGAAAGAAGCACATCGCCGCCTATCGCCAGATCAGAGAATGCTTGTCGAATACAAGCCGTTCGAGCCCGCTTTCTATCACACCGACATCGCCGACTGGGGGATGGCACTGCTGCTCTCGCGTGCCGCGGGTCCGCAAGCAAAAGTGCTGGTAGACACCGGTCATCACTATGCAGCGCAGAATATCGAGCAAATCGTGGCCTGGCTGCTCTCCGAAAACATGCTGGGCGGATTTCACTTCAATGACCGCCGCTACGCCGATGACGACCTCACGATCGGATCGATCGATCCGTATCAGGTCTTCCGCATTTTCCACGAGATCCTCTTTTTTGAGTGGGAAACCGGACAGGGTGCAAATATCGCGTACATGGTCGACCAAAGCCACAATCTCAAGGGCAAGATCGAAGCCATGATTCAAACCGTAACGATGGCGCAGCAACTGTTCGCGAAAGCAGCATTGGTGGACGCCAAACAGCTAACAGTCGCGCAGAAGAAATGTGATCTAGTTGTGGCAGAATCGCTCCTTCAGGATGCGTTCGCGACCGATGTTCGTCCTGCAATCCAGGACTGGAGAGATTCCAAGGGACTGCCAAAGGATCCGATGGAAGCATTCCGCGACAGTGGGTATCTAGAGCGAATCACAAAGGATCGAGCTGCAAAAAATTCCAACAGTGTAACTTCTTATGCCTAGTAGGTGGTTGCTTCTTCCGATCGCAATGGGTCGAGTATCGATCTAACAAGAAACACTTCTTCCACAGGACGTGCCATGGCTTTCGTGCAAACGCTTGTTAGTTCGATACGGGGATCATTGCGAGGGCTCATTTATGCGCTGGTTTTGCCCATGATTCCTTTCATCATTCTTGAGCAAATTGATCTAAGAAACTAAGTGTGATTCACGAAGCTCTAAGGGATACGCAGAAGCGTGCTTGCCAACCGAAAACATCACCGATCCCCTTATCTGGCGTTTGATCTTGGGGCCGAGAGCGGACGTGCGGTATTGGCCGACTTGCACTCGGGCATTCTTACGACGAAAGAGGTCCACCGCTTTAGCAATCTACCGGTGGAACTCGGTGAATCGTTGCGTTGGGACACCGCGCATTTGTGGAATGAGATTCGCAAAGCACTGAATTCTTTAGAGGGTGTGAAACTCGCTGGCATCGGGGTCGACGCGTGGGGCGTCGACTATGCACTACTGGGTGAACACGGGCAACTCTTAGAGCAGCCGTACCACTACCGTGATCGGCGCACCGACGGCGTAATGGAAGAAGTTTTTCGGAGAGTGCCCAGGGAAGAGATATATCGGATTACCGGCATTCAATTCATGCCGATCAATACCCTATACCAACTTTATGCAGCACGCCGGGACACGCCTTCCATTGTTGCGGCGGCAAGGCAACTGATTACCATTCCTGATCTCTTCAACTATTGGCTGACGGGAAGAGCGGTATGCGAGTTTACGAATGCGACTACCACGCAGATGGTCGACCCAATTCGACGTGTATGGGCCGGGGATCTCATCCAGAGGGCCGGGTTACGAGCTGACCTCCCGTGCCCCATCGTCGAGCCCGGAACTGTCATCGGACCATTGTTGTCCGGCGTAACGTCGAATGCTTCACTAGCTGGAACCCCCGTCATCGCGCCAGCCTGTCACGATACAGGTTCCGCTGTGGCCCATTACCGCGCGGGATGGTACAGCCTTTCTTAGCTCTGGGACCTGGTCCTTAATCGGGACCGAACTCGATGCGCCGGTTCTCACATCCAGAGCACGCAAGCTCAATTTCACCAATGAGGGCGGTGTGAATGGTACAACTCGGTTGCTGAAAAACGTGATGGGCCTCTGGATGCTGCAGGGTTGCAGAAATTGTTGGAGCGCGCAGGGCCAGAACGGCACCTACGCTGAGCTCGTGGAACTGGCCAATCGGGAACCAGCGTTTGCACATCTCATCGATCCCGACGACGACCTGTTTCTGCACCCTGCCAACATGCTGGTCGCAATCGATCAGTTCTGCTGCAAGACGAATCAGCCAGCGCCATCGAACCCGGGCGCGTATGTACGATGCGTTCTGGAGAGTCTGGCAATGAAGTACCGGCTAACCCTCCGCAATCTTGAACAGGTGTGTGAGCGGCGCATCGAACAGGTGCGGGTTGTTGGTGGTGGCTCGAGAAACCGACTGCTAAATCAATTCACTGCAAATGCCACCGGCAGGAGGGTGCTTGCTGGTCCCGCTGAGGCTACAGCACTTGGCAATATTGCGATTCAAGTGTTGGCGAGCGGCGAAGCATCGTCGCTACAAGAGGTTCGCACCATGGTTGACCGTTCCTTCGCGACCGAGGTGTTCGAGCCCCTGGAAACCGATAAGTGGGAGCATCATTTTCAACGCTTCGAACATTTTTGCGAGATGACTTATGCATGAGGTCAAACAGACGACATACTTGAGAGATTTATGGAATGAAGAGCAAGCTCGTGGGCTGGAAGGCAATCAGTTAGCCCTCTTGCGCTATCGCTCGAACCTGCTTGGTGCAGATCTTCGCATCACAAACTTCGGGGGCGGCAACACCAGTTCGAAGATCGAACTTCCACACCCATTCACGGGGCAGCCCGTTCGTGTTCTTGCGGTCAAAGGAAGCGGCGGGGACATTGGCTCAATTACCGAGTCCGGTTTTGCTCTTCTCTACCTCGATCGGCTCGAACAGCTGAGAAGCCTTTACCAAGGGGAGAAGTACGAAGACGAGATGGTTCGCTACTACCCGCTCTCTGCTTTCGGAGAGAACCGCGTTGCCGCTTCAATCGACACTCCATTGCATGCATTCTTGCCTTTCTTGCACGTGGACCATTTGCATCCGGACTGGGCGATCGCGATTGCCGCAAGCGCAAATGGCAAGCGCAAACTCGAAGAGTTCAACCGAGCGTTTGATCGGCGAATCGTCTGGGTACCTTGGCAGCGCCCCGGATTCGAACTGGCCCTCCTGATCGAAAGAGCGGTGAAGGAAAACCCGGAAGCGGAAGGACTGATTCTTGGTGGCCATGGATTATTCACGTGGGGTATGACGCAGCGCGAGTGCTACCTGAATAGCGTCCACACGATCGATCAAATGGGCGAGTTCATTCAGACTCATCGGACGAAAAAGGGAGCTTTGTTTGGTGGAATTCAGAACGCGCCAATGCAAGATCGGCAGACAATCGCTGTTCAAATTCTTCCTGCGTTGCGTGGTGCAGTCTCGTCAAATCGCCGAGTCGTTGCCCACTACTCCGACGATCAAGATGCGCTAGAGTTCGCGGGATCAGAATGGGCCAAGGAGTTAAGCGCTCTCGGCACCAGTTGTCCAGACCACTTCTTACGGACCCGCGTATGCCCGTGGTTCGTTGATTGGAACCCCGCAAAAGATGGCGTAGAGACTTTGAAGGCGCGAATTCAAAATGAGGTCACTGGTTATCGTGCAGCCTACAAGAAATATTACGAGGAATGGGCAACCACTGATTCACCCAAGCTTCGTGATTCCAATGCTTCGGTGGTAGTGATTCCAGGGCTCGGTTTGTTCGGCTTCGGAAAGAACAAGAAAGAAGCCCGCATCACGACGGAGTTCTTTATCAATGCTATTCACGTGATGGCCGGAGCAAACGCCCTGGAAGATGGCGAGGTTGCGCACCCCCTTCCACAGGCGCGGACTCCCGGGCAGTCGCAGCAGTTCGCTCAATTGCACAACTACGTCGCACTCCCCCGCTCCGAAGCATTCCGCATCGAGTACTGGGCACTGGAGGAAGCAAAACTCCAGCGCATGCCTCCGGAAGCCGAGTTCAGCCGCAAGATCGCTCTGGTTATCGGTGGGGCGAGCGGCATTGGCCGGGAGGTGGCACTGCTGCTGGGCCGCAGGGGAGCGCATGTTGTGGTTGCCGATTTCGACCTGGAGGGGGCAACGAAGTCGTCGAAAGAGGTTGGGGCGTTATCCTCTGCGGAGTTCGTTGCGGCGACGGCGGTCGATCTCAGCTCTTCGGAATCTCTCTCAAATGCTGTCCGATTCACGATCTCGAAATTTGGGGGTATCGACATCGTCGTCAACACGGCCGCGATCTATCCGGTTCCCGGGGCTGATGGAGAGCTTTCGGAGGCTGAGTGGGCCAAAACATTCCTGGTCAACGTAACCGGGAATTACTTACTGGCTCGCCAAACTGATTGGGTATTCAGGGATCAGAACCTGGCTGCGACCATGGTTTTGACCAGTTCCGCAAACGCGGTTGTCCCCAAGAAAGGCAGTGAAGCCTACGATACCAGCAAGACGGCGCTGAATCATCTGATTCGTGAACTTGCCGTCAAACTTAGCCCACACGTGCGCGTGAATGGAATCGCGCCTGCCACAGTAGTTGCCGGTTCGACCATGTTCCCCCGCGATCGCGTCATCCAGTCGCTGCAGAAGTACAAGATTGATTTTTCTGAATCGGAGTCCAGCGATGAGTTGCGAGGCAAGCTTGCAAATTTCTACGCTCAGCGCACTTTAACCAAGCGTCCGATTCTGCCGCAGGACTGTGCAGCTGCAATCGTGTGGCTGGCCGGAGAGCAGAGCGCCAAGACCACGGGGCATGTAATCCCTGTGGACGGTGGGTTGTCCGAAGCCTACCTGCGTTAAGGAGAGATCAATGCAACGCATCTGCTTTGTCTTGCAGGTTAAGCCGGAGCGCCTCGACGAGTACAAAGAACGCCATCGCCACGTCTGGCCGGAAATGGTAAGCGCGCTGCGTGAAACCGGCTGGGGCAACTATTCCCTATTCTTGCGTGACGATGGACTCCTGGTGGGATACCTGGAAACGGAAGATTTTGACCGCGCCAGGTCTGGTATGACAGGCCGAGAGGTCAATGAGCGATGGCAACGGGAGATGGGCGACTTTTTCCTTCAGCCCGACGGATCATTACCCGATCGCGCGATGCGACCGTTAGAAGAAGTATTCCACTTGTAGCTGAGATTCGAGGAGACGAATGAATCCTAATCCAGCGTTGGGGGTATTGTTTCACTGGCTTGGCGGACTCGCTTCCGCCAGCTTCTATGTCCCTTATCGCGGAGTTAAAAACTGGGCGTGGGAAACCTATTGGCTGGTTGGCGGCTTTTTTAGCTGGATCATCGCGCCTTGGCTATTGGCGCTGACAATGACCCGGGATCTTACTCAGGTACTTCATGAGGCGCCGGACAGCGCACTGTTTTGGGCCTATACCTTTGGCGTGCTTTGGGGATTTGGAGGCCTCACCTTCGGGTTGACCATGCGTTATCTGGGAATGTCTCTGGGCATGGCTGTAGCTCTCGGTTACACGGCTGCCTTTGGCACCCTGATGCCTCCGATCTTTCGAGGGGAGTTCGCCAGCCAAGTCCTGGGAACACGTTCTGGACTCATCATTCTAGGCGGAGTTGCCATTTGTCTGGTTGGGATCGCTGTCGCAGGTGCCGCCGGGGTTTCGAAAGAGCGCGAGATGTCAGACCAGCAGAAACGCGCATCGATCAAAGAATTCGATTTGAAAAAAGGCCTGCTTGTCGCAACCTTTTCCGGAGTCATGAGCGCTTGCTTTGCCTATGGATTGGCAGCAGGAGATCCGATCAAAGCCATTACTCTGCGGCACGGCACTGCGGAACTGTGGCAAGGCCTTCCAGTGTTGGTGGTGGTGCTTGCAGGCGGGTTTACGACCAATTTCATCTGGTGCGTCATTCTGAACGTGCGAAATCACACGGGCCACCAGTATTTCCAATCACAGCTTCGCGGCGAGATTCCGAAGCGTCACCAAGAACACATTCTCGAAGCTGTGACAGACGCACCGGCAGAAGAAATGGCGGTTGCAGTGGTAGTTCAGGAGAAAGCTGCGCTGAGAGCCCCAATGCTTCCCAACTACTTGTTCTCGGCTTTGGCTGGAACAACGTGGTATATGCAGTTCTTCTTCTACACGATGGGCGAAACGCAAATGGGGCTCTTCAAATTCTCCAGTTGGACCCTGCACATGGCAAGCATCATCATCTTCAGCACTTTATGGGGTATCGCGCTGAAAGAATGGAATGGAGCCGGAAGCAGGACGAAGCTGCTTGTGGCCTTGAGCTTATTAGTTTTGGTGGCCTCCACGGTGGTCGTGGGCTACGGGAACTACGCCGGTGGTGCACATTGAGCTCATCGAGACCAAAAATGTCCTCCTATTGCATGCAATCTTAGGTGATTACTGCGGTTAATGAAGCTAAGTAATTGATTTATAGAGCAAGCAATTGTAGACTTGCATGCAATGTCAGCCTCTCCTGTTTCAGCTTCCAATTCGAATACTCATACAGAACGCCTCGTGCTCACTCTGCGGGAGCGGATATTGAAGGGGGAATTCTCTGCGGGCGAGCGCCTGACCGAACTGGGCCTAGTCTCACTGCTGCAAGCCTCGCGCACTCCGATTCGGATTGCGCTCGAACGGCTGGCCAATGAGGGGCTGCTCGATCCGATTCCGACAGGTGGGTTTCGCGTTCGTTCCTTCAGCACGGTGGACATTTGTGACGCGATCGAGATTCGCGGAGTTTTGGAAGGCACGGCGGCCAGATTTGCAGCCGAGCGACTCGAACGCATGGAAGAACTTGGACGAGTGAAGCGACTCCTTCCGAGAGTTATTCTCGATAACCCGATAACGCCGGAAGCATTCGCCCGATTCCTGGACCTGAATCGAACCTTTCACCGCGAAGTGTGGTGCCTGGCCAAAAGTCCGTCTCTTTTTCGTGAACTGGAGCACGCCTGCAAGATTCCATTCGCCGCCCCCGAAGCCCTGGTATTCAGTCCCGCTGATTACGAAGAGAGCACGGCGCACATCGCAGCGGAGCAACATCGCGCGATCGTAGAAGCCATTGAGAATCGTGAGGGATCACGCGCAGAAGCGCTTGCACGAGAACATTCCCGGATTTCTCGGCGCAATCTCGAAGCTGCTTTCCGCAAGAACAAGGAAGGGACCAGTCGCTTGCCTGGGGCAGCGCTCGTCACGCACTAAATATCAAACCCCTTAAGGAGCCAACTTGAAAACGATATTTATCGTTGCGGTAGTCTCACTAACATTCGCCACGACTGCGGTAGCCCAATCGAATGTCTGGCAATTGGACCCGGCGCATTCATCGGCGCAGTTTGCGGTTCGGCATATGGGAATTTCGACTGTACGGGGGACGTTCACGAAACTGAGCGGCACTACGCACTATGATCCTGCAGATGCCAAGAACGACTCCGTTGAGGTAACGATTGAGACGGCGTCCGTTGATACACGGGTCGAAATGCGAGATAACGATCTGCGCAGCGACCATTTCTTTGATGTTCAGAAGTACCCGAGCATGACGTTTCGCTCCACGAAGTTTGAGTCCGTTGCTGCTGACAAGTTGAAGATTACTGGTGACCTCACAATCAGGGGAGTCACTAAACCCATCATTCTCGATGTAGAAGGCCCGACGAAACCTATCAATGATGGGCGCGGGCACCTGCACATGGGCATCTCTGCAAGCGGAACTCTCGATCGAACCGATTTCGGAATGACCGGTTCTCAAGGTGTGGTAGGCAACGAGATTAAGTTGACCATTGATGCGGAACTCGTCCAGGCAACCGCGGCTGCGAAGTAGTTTTGTCTCTCGGCAATCGAATCACCACACGGGCAACATGCGGATCACAGCATTGGAGGGATAACATGCCTAGCGATCGAGATTACCCGCTTCTTGACCGGCGCAGGTTCCTGACCAATAGCTCAATGGCGTTGGCGGCGATCGCTGGTCGTTCAGTGCTCGGTTCGACTGAGCTGGTCAGGGGGCGACCAGCGGCGACCGAAACGGTTGAAGTGGAGACGGCTTATGGGCGTCTGCGAGGTACACGGCAGCGAGACCTGATTACCTTCAAAGGCGTTCCCTACGCGGGTTCGGTTGCCGGCGAGAATCGATTCAAGGCACCACCCCCACTTAAGCCGTGGACTGGAATTCGCGATGCCTTCACACCTGGACCTCCCTCCTTTCAACCCAGCAAGCCCTCCTTCGGCAAGGAAGAGCCCTTCCCTTCTGAGGATTGTCTCGTTCTGAATATTTGGACACCAGCTGTGCATCACCGGCGTCGTCCCGTGATGTTTTACAACCACGGTGGTGGTTTCGTCGTGGGATCGGGGAGCACGTGGTACCAGGACGGCAGCAACATTGCGCGCAAATATGACGTTGTGGTGGTAGCAAGTAACCACCGCTTAGGACTGCTGGGATATCTGTTCCTGGCAGATATCGCGGGGGAGGAATATGCCACTTCCGGTAACCAGGGGATTCTGGACATTGCGGCTGCGCTCAAATGGGTTAATGAGAATATCGAGGCTTTTGGTGGAGATCCGCGCAATGTAATGGTCTTTGGTGAGTCTGGTGGAGGTGCGAAGACTGCCTGCATCTACGCCTTACCCACAGCGAAGGACTGCTTCAACAAGGCGTCGATTGAAAGCGGACCTGGCGTTCACATGTCGCCGCGAGATGTTGCCACGAAAACGACAAAGATGGTTTTGGATGAACTGAGATTGTCCGAAAACGACGTTCTCAAGCTGAGAGAGGTTCCAGCAGAGAAACTGGTCGAAGTTCAAGGTGCTATCGCGCAGAAAAGACCCGGGGGACTGAGCCTGAGCGGAGGACGACAAGGTATGGTCGTTTCGCAGCCAGGTGGATTCATTCCCGTGGTGGACGGGACTTACCTTCCGCATCATCCTTTTGATCCCACTGCTCCTGCAATCTCGCGAGACAAGCCCCTGATCGTGGGAACGAACAAGGACGAGATGGCCTTCTTTTTGCTCGAACGCAAGGACACGGATGCATTCACCCTCACCGACGAGCGCTTGCAGACACGCTTAACAACTGAATTGGGTCCGAATGCAGAGAAGATACTCGCCACGTATCGTAAAAGCCGCCCCACTGCCTCGCCCGCGGATCTCTACGTTGCTATCACCACAGCGCGTGCCATGTGGCTTGGCTCGCTTGAGATTGCGGAGAAGAAATTCTCGCAGAATGCAGCTCCGGTTTATATGTATATGTTCACGCACAGCTCCAACCTGGTTGTTCCTGGGACGAACCATCAACTTGGGGCTGCTCATGCTACAGAGATCTGGTACAAGTTCGACAATGTCGACCTCGAAGCACCGAAGGATCCGAACAATCCATCGCGCCCAGGGCTGATCGGCACGGACGCTGATCGACGAAGAACAGCGTTGAACATGAGCGAAATGTGGACCACTTTCGCAAGGACCGGCCACCCCGGCGCCAAAGGCCAACCGTCGTGGCCGGCCTACACCCTACCGAAGCGTTCGACCATGATGATTGATGCACAATGCAAGGTCGAAGATGATCCGTTCCACCAGGAACGCGCCATGTGGGACGCTCTAAGCTCATAACCGAAGCGCAAAAAGAAACAGTCCAGGGGGAATGATCCATATCCAACCTTTGTCGCAAGCTGTCAAGGCAGGTGAAGTTCTTGATTGCCCGGATGCATAGCCGTAGTCTTGCCCTTCCAAACGAAATCCCCGGATACATTCGGCGGAAGATCAACTTCGGCGTGCAGACCCTTGGCATTCGAAGTCAACTTCAGTTCGATCATTCCCTTCGGCGTTGGCAGTACTGCACTCACATTGTGTAAGGAACCGAGATGCGGCTCAATCATGACGCTGGAAAAACCCGGCGTCTTCGGTCGAATTCCGGCCACGATGGCGAGAAAGTCGAAATTGGGATGAGCACTCCAAGCATGCGAATCAGACCTCGTCGGTTCTGGCTGCTCCGCCCAAGTCGTAAGCCCGAGTGCAACCATATCCTTCCAAGGCTTGAGTAGATCCGGATACCGGTCTCCCAGACCTGCGTGGTTCAGAGCACGCGCCAGATAGAAGCGGAAGTAATAGGTGGCGTTCGTCATATCTGGCACTGGGCTCGAAGCCGTAAAGCCCGGATCAGTGGTCGAAAGAATTTTCGTGAGAACATCTTTCTGCTTTTCGGCTGGGATTACGTCGAGCCACACGCCAAGAATGTTGGCATGCTGGCTGTAGTGTTTCTGGGATGGAGTATCCGCGATTAAGCCATAGGTGTCGTTCCAGCACAGTTTTCGGATTGCTGCTACAGCCCTGGACTCGGCTTCACGATAGCGTTGTACGCGAACCGGGTCCCCAAAGGCGGACTCGAGTTTCGCACCGTAGCGAAGCGCTTCAATGTACTGCAGCGTAATAGGGGAAGATCCTCCGTCCACATCCTGGGGCGGCATACCAAACGCAAAATCCTTTCCCCAGTCAACAAATGGCCACCATGTAATGTTCCCAACGAGTCCATCCGACCTTTGCCTTTCAAGAAACCAGTCCAGGACAGTCCTCGTGCCGGGGAGTTGTGCCTTAACGAATTCGTCGTCCCCGCGATACATCCAGAAATCATGTAGCATTCCGATCCACAACAGCGAGAACGTTGGAATCATCTGCGTTACGGATGAGGGATAGCGGCTTCGGGTAAGGCCATCAGGCACACGGGAATCATTGAAGGCCTGAATCGCTTGCCGGGCGAGGCGATCGTCACCGGCAACCGTATACGAGATCAAAGCTTGGATTCGCGTATCGCCGATATACTGCATCCGCTCGTAATACGGTGTGTCCATGTAGGTATCGTGGGCATCGAGGCGAGCAGTACGCCACCCAATCTGCCAGATTGGCATGAGGGAGGGGTCGTCGGATGAAAAGCGAGCGCGCTCTTCGAACGGAAATGCGGTAAACCAACAACGAAGGTCTTCCAGACGAAGCGGCTGGTCCGAGGTGTCGATGTCGAGTTGCAGATATCGCCACGTGCGCCAAGCCAAGGGCACAAATCGGCGGGGCTGGGACCCATCCGGCAAGAACTCGTCGTAGATGCCCACGATGTGCTTGTCGGCGATTTCGTTTCGATTCCCCTTCAGCCCATTGCTGTCGAAGAGAGCTTCGGCGTAGGTGAGGCGAATTGTGCTATGCGCGCCGCCGGTCACTGTCAATTCCGGGTATGCGGTAATCAAATGGGCTTGGTCCAGCAATAGACTGACTTTGGAGTGAGCCGGTATTTCGAATGCCGAGCCCGGGAACTTTGCTGGCGACTCGATTCCCGTAGCACGCACAACTCGTCCTACAGGCATCAATTCCATTTGCATTGCAGGCAGCGGGTCCGGCATCAACTGCCAGTTGTTATTCTGCAGAACCGCCCCTCGCAACAACGCATTTCCAATGGACGATGGCTTTTCCCATTTCCCGTGTGAGGATGCTGCGTCATTCCACGACCAATCGAGTACCGCACCATCTATCCGCTCCGCTGGTTCTGCCACGTAGTAGGACCGTTGAGTCTCAGGCGGCGTCGGCAGAGTTTGCACGCCCTTTTCTTCTTCGACCTCCCAGCTATCGTCCGTATTAGCAACTGCTTCGTTCGCTGTCTCACCTTGGAGTACGAATGCGGTTCGATCGGTAATCTGAGCTAGCGGCACCACGCCGAAATTCCACACAGTGGCAGAAATCTCGTTTTTCCCCGAGCGCAGAAATTTCGCGAGATCATAAGTCTCGTACTTCCAATGTGCCAGATCGCTTCGCGAAGGTCCCCGCCCTATCTCGTGCTGGTTTACGCAAAAGATGAATTGGGTGTCAGCGCTCACATGAACAACGAAGTGCTCCGGTCTTTGTGGCATCTCGAACACTTTCC
>Ga0170475_106848036_pt1 | contig 22939 bp, 15 predicted proteins | sample Soicark_Litter_5_FD_111474 | JGI IMG/M metagenome (GOLD analysis project Ga0170475, IMG submission 111474) | Avena fatua rhizosphere microbial communities from Hopland, California, USA. Combined Assembly of 48 SPs
CGGCTGCCGCGGCAACAGCAGCTGCCACGGGGATTGGAGAGCCTGCCGAGCCCACTAGCGTCGTTGCGGGAGGCGTTACCACCCCCGGTGCGCCGGAAGCGATTACAGGGGCCGTTGTGACAATCGGTGTCGGGTTCGCAGGTGGCGTAACCGTTGGCGCCGGTGTCAAGAAGGGTGGCGGTGTGACCACAGGCGCAGGTGCAGCGCCAAATGTGGCTGGGGTAGGCTGGGAGATAGGCGTTGGGGTGGGCGTCGCAACGGATGCGGAAGCAGCGGTCCCACTGCCTTCCATTAGAATCAGCGCAAAACCACCCAGAAGAATGGTCTCCCAGGCGTGCAATGGATAGGTGCGATTCGCCGCCATCACTGCGTTGCCAATCGTCGCCCCGTCCCCGGCATGGAGAATCGAAACCTGATAGGGTCGGCTGCGATGATCGATCACCAAATGAAAGTCGGCGATCCCTGCCCCATTCAGCACCACATTGTTCGATGGATGGCGACCGACGTTGGTAACACCATCTCGTTCATCCAAGTCATAAAAATGTAACTCTCCGTTGGGAGAGACTACTTCAAGCTGGTCACCAAATGCCATGTTTAGAGTCTACAATCCAATGCTAATTTGCAGATGGGGCCACTGTCGCCACCGATCACTGTGCTCAGATGAACATACAGCGTTAGCCACATGCAGTCAAACAACTATAATACGATTGATGAGAGCGGTAACACCTTTCAAAATACTGACGTTTTCAGAAAGGTGATGAGGGCATCGACGTTCCGCTTACAATAACAATAGCCCAAATAAAGGTCAAAACTCAGGCTAAAATAGGGTTGTCACCAGCCAGTAGATTAAGGCGACTGCCACCAAGACCACAAGGGTGGCAATCAAGAAGCGCAGTAACGACGGCCACGGCGATGATTTTGCTACGCGGATGCTACCTTCCTCCACCACTGGCTGCGCACTTTCATCCGCCATGGCCCGTGAGAGAATCCGGAAGGGTTGATGATCGCCGCTGGCATTGCGCCCGCTGGCGCCCACCATCACATCAATCGTCACTGTGTCGCCAGGGTTGAGGGTTGGGAGGTAGACCCATTGGCGACCGCCGGCGGCGCCGGTGCCGTTGGCGCCATTCCCTGCTGGGCGAGTTTGCGCAGTGGCAGTTCCTTGACCAGAGAGATTGTAGAGGGAGCTGCCGGCAGCCGCAGTGGCGACCATTGCGCCGGTGCGGGTGGCCCCTTGTGCCACAGCCGCGCGCGTGGCGTCTGAGGTCGCCACCTGTCCAACCTGGGTCGCCGCCGCTCTGGTACTATCCACTACCTGGCGGCCCATCTCGGTTTTATTAAGCCGGTCTACGTTGCGTCGAATCGTCTTGGCGCGGCTTGCAAGCCTCTGTCCATTGCTAATTTGCGAGGTGACAAGGCGGATTGGCTGCGCCAGGCTGCGAGGCAAAACCGAGGCAACCGAACCAAGAATGCTCACAATGACTGAGCTTACTTCCGAGGCTTCTTCTAACTTGTCAAAGGCTCCAGTTACACCTGATTCTCCACCATTCTCACCGGCTTCGCCATGGTCACCGCTGCTCTGCGGCAACTTAGGTAATTGGAAGCCGCCAAAGGCCGGGCGAGCCGCTGTGGTCCCTTGACCAGCAGGGGCGTCGTTGGTCAAACGGGCCACCGGCGGCAACCCCAAAGCCACGCCGTTCAAACTAAAACGGAAGGAGAGAATCCCTGCCGGGTCGTCGCCGCGCAAGAGATAGCCTGTCGCTACATTGCCCAAATTCGACAAGGTCATCCGCATCGGCACCAGTTTTTGTTCAATGGCATTGCGCTTGGCGCTGCCTCTTGCCGAAAACACTGCCCACAAGGCGATGAGTGCGATCAGAAAAATCGAGGCCCAACGTATGATTCGCCACCAATCGAGAGTGGGGATCTTGGGAAGGATGACCGTGGGGATGAGGGAAACTGACGTCGCCGCCGGTCGTGGCGTAGGGGCGGGCGGAGCGACAAAAGTAACATTGATGTCGTCACTTATCGCCTGATGGTTGGCGTCGTCTTTGGCAATGACCGAAATCTTGTGGTCGCCCGCGCCGATTTTAGCGGTGTCGATGCTATAGGAGAAGGGGGAACTTCTATCAGTGTTAACCAATGTGTCATCAACGTAGAATTCCACCGTCGGCTTGCCGCTAAAGGTGGTTGCATTGGCGCTGACCATCACTTTGTCGCCAAGTTTGATTGGGCCGTCGCTGTGACCGGCGTCGAGCGCAGCCGTTACCGTCACCGGCGCAACCACCGTAAAGCCCACCGTGCCACTGCCCTGGTTGCCGGCAGCATCCGTCACCTCCGCCACAACGGTATAGGCGCCAGGGTCAACAGTATCACTATTCCAGACGATACTGAAGGTGGTGTCTGCCACCTGCGCCAGGGGCTTGCCGTTGAGAGTGTAATTGACCGACGTGATGGGTGCCGGCGCGTCTGCTTTCGCAGTTAGGTTCATCGCCCCGGAGACGGTTGCACCATCCTTGACATTGGGGAATGTGATCGAAATCGGGTGCCCGGTGGCAATAAATTGACCTGCCGCTTGTGCTTGCAGCCCTGCCGCCGCCAATCCGATTGCCAGATTGTGCGGCTGGTTATCGGACTTGATAGCGGAGGTAAAGTCGAGCCGGTAGCCTTGTTGCAAAAGCAGAATCAACTGTTGCAGGGCCGAGCGAATCTCACCGGCGTTGTTGACCGCCACCGAATTGCCGCCAGCCATTTGGGCGATGGCAGCTAAGGTGCCGGCACTTTGCCCATCAACACCATAGGCCAAGACATGAACAGGGACAGGTTGCGCCTGCAAGGTTGAGATCAAATCGGTCAGGGCAATTTGTCCACTGTTATCCACACCATTCGTGACGGCGACTACGGCGCGCCGCCCTGGCGGCAAGGTGCCGGCTAGATTGGTCGCATCCAACAAAGCCTGGTGCAATGCATTGTCGGCGCTAAGAGTAGCTGGAGCAACTGCCCCGGCTGCGGCCTTGGGAGGCGCCACCGCTTCGACCGAGGCCAACGCGCTGCGTAGCGTGTTCTTGTCACCGCTGAGCGTTTGCACCAGGGTAGGCGCATCGGCAAAGGCATAAATCGCCATTTGGTCTTGCGGGCGCAAGGAATTAATCAGGTTATTAGCGCCATTGCGCAGTTGCGCCCAATCGGCCGCCGGTACGCTGCGATCCAGCACCAGCACCAAATTGAGCGGTTGCGAGGCATCCACCGCGACCGCTACCTTGCTTGGATCAAGGGCCTGGCTATCTTCGGTGACGGTAAAACTCTGTGAACTCAAACCGGATAGGGGCAACCCATTAGCGCCAAAGGCATCGACGAAGGTCGAGACCTTGGGGAAGGCGGTTGATTCCACATTGAGCAAATCCAAGCGCGCGGACGATTGCGGGATCACAATCGGCACCGTTGCCTGCCCCTGGTTGCCCACCGTATCTGTGACAATCACGCTGAGTTGGTGTGGGCCAGGAGCGAGCGAGGTTGTATCCCAGACGACAGGCGTCGTCAAGTTTGGCTCCTTGCCAATCGAGACGCCGTCAACTTGGTAATCTGCCGCGGCCACGGTGCCGGACAGCGAGGCAGCCGCGGTCAAATTTATGACTCCGGCGACCGGCTGTCCCGCCGTCAGCCCGGGCAGCGAGACGTTAATGGTGCTCGGACGGGCGACAAATTGCCCGGTTGCCACATTATTGACATTTGGTCCTGAAACGGCGACTTGGGCGGTGTGTGGCGCATTATCGGCCTTAATCGTCGAGGTAAAATCCACGCGATAGCCTTGGCGCAATTGGGGCAAGAGCGCAGTCAGGGTGTTTTGCAGGTCGTTCGCCGCGTTAATCGCAAAAAAGCGACCGCCGGTAGACGTCGCAATTTGGGAGAAAGAAGGCTCATTTTGTACACGGGCACCATAGCCGACTACATAGATCGGCGTGCCATGACCGCTCACTTGGGCAATAACATCATTGGCCGTAACCGTGGATGTATTGTCAGGCGCATCCGCCACCAAAACAACGGCGCGCCGTTGCGGCAGGTTATCGTTGAAGTGGCCAATGGCGTCAATAAAGGCCGGATTGACGGCGCTAAACTGACCTCCCGGCGTCACGCCCGCCAAAGCAGACAACGCGGCGTTTTTGTCCGCCGTAAATTCCGAAACAGTTTGCACTTGCTCAAAGATGGTGGTGATAGCGACTTGATCCTGCGGGCCAAGCGCATTGATCACAGCGGCTGCAGCGCCTTGCACTGCAGCCCACGTCGTGGCGTCGGTACTGCGATCCAATGCCAGCAACAAGGCTACCGGCTGTGAGGAATCGACAGCCACAGTCTTGACGGTCGCCGGTTGCCCATCCTGCTCAATTGAGAAATTAGCAGGGGCTAATCCGGCAACAGGCGCGCCATTGGCGTCAGCCACATCAAGAGAGAGGGACACGACTGGGAAATTCTGGTCATCAACCTTGACAACCGCAACCTTACCCGTCCCTGCTGCTTGCTGGGCCAGCACTGGCGATGATCCGACCATCGTCCCTAACAGCAATGAGCCAATCAGCACACACGCCAGCCAAACCGGACGCAAAGGCGCTGACCACAATGCCAATATCCGCGCAAACAGTAACCGCAATACAAATATTGGGCGCATCCACCAGAGCATAACGACCTTGTAGTTCATTTTATCCATTTAGTTTTTCATCGCACGCGTATTTCAACGGACGCGGACTGTAGGTACAGCGAGGAAATAAGTATATTTAGCCAAGCTTGTAATTGGGCGTGTCCATCACGACCACGCGCATCTTGTGACGGTAGATCGGCGCCACATCGATTTCTGTACTGACGGTGGCACGCTCATCGGGATAAGCGTCGGGGGCACTCACATGAAAGGTAATTTGGTTCGGACCGGCAGGTGGGTAGGGTCGCTTGGGATGCATTAGACGGAATGTCACCTGCTTTTCAGCATTTGGAAACAAAACCGGACCTGGCCCAATTTCAACGGAATCAGGGTCAAGCCCTTCAAGTTCGATCTTGAATTGCACCGCTGCTTTGTTACCCACATGCTGGATCGTCAAAACGCCTGTCAACGGGCGATCCAATGTCAAAGCCTTGCTTGGCATATCTAGGGAGAGCTTAACGACCTCCGAATTGGAGCCACCCCCTTGAAATAACAAGGCGAAGTCACCAACTTTTACCAAATCGCCGCTCGCAACCTCACCCGAAGAACGTGGCGTAATGGTGGCGGTAGGAGGCTGCGCCATTGCCACGCTGGGGTCAGCTTTGCCCCCCTGCCCATAGATCAAAATATCTTTCTCGCTCAAATTGACCAGACGCAGCCCTTGGGCATTGACAGAGGAAGGCAAGAGTTGGGCATGGCGTGGGGCAACGCCATTTTCAAAGCCATCCTCCAAGACAACATCATTGCGCGCATCGCGGCCAATTTGAATGATGGGCTTATCGAGCACATATTCCTTACGCCAGCCAAATTTATTAATTGCTTCAATACGGCTCTCTTGGGCCATGCTGCTATCCTTGAATCTGTGCGGCCTTGATTCACCAATCCATAAAGCTAGTGATGTGCGAATCTGGGTACTGGGATGGGCAAAGAGCTAAGAATGGGGTTCCAGGCAGTCTCAGAACCCCATTTTCAACCCAACTAAATTATAGAACAAATCGGGGAAAGAGCAACTGAATTTAACCGGCTCTTTCAACTAGTGCGTTGCCGCGCACCTTGCGTTGCGTTGCCGCCCAAAAAATCAGATTAGCGCCAAACTCTTGGGCATCGCGAATCTCGCCTCGTTGGGCCGGACGCCCGCGTCGTTCACCGCGCCAAATGCACCCATAATCATAGGAACTCATCAGGATGCCGTCGGCTACGCGGAACAACGGCGTCCCCTGTGTCTCAAATCCAAGCGGGGGCTGGGCAAAAAGGTAGGGTGCGGCAAAGACGCCGTGGCTGCTCTCGATCGGTTTCAAGGTCTGGCCAAAAGCATTGACCAAACCGATAAAGGTGTTGTCAGCCGGTGGCTCGCCTACCGTCAAGTTATGGCGGCAGCCTTCGTAGAAGATAATGCCGCCCGATTGCCAATAGCCATACAGAGCCGTCATCTCATCATTGGTCAACTGCACTTGGTCGCGCCCCACCAAATAGATGAGGTCATAGGGGCGTAGGTCGCCCGCCAAAGGTAGGCCGCGGTCGACAATTACTTGCCCAATTCCATTAAGGCGAATGCTGGCAGCGACATTCGCCATGCCTTCGCCGTGACGAGCGCCATCGGTGCCACGCAGCGAAATGACGCCCACAGTCGCCATCGGTTTATCTTCGCTGCCGACCAGTCGCCGGTAGCGCAAGTCAATCTCGTTGGAGCGCGGGTGGAGTGGGTCTTTGGCGACTGTGATTGGAGCCTTACCGTCTCGCCGCCAAATGCGTGCCAGTTCAACGTGTGGCGTGGGCGGCAGATCGCTTACAGCCTCCAGGCTATATTGATATTGTATATAGAGTGGTTCATCCTCTTGAACGCGACTTCCTGCACTTTGTGGCCGGCTCTCAGTATAGGCAGCAATTAAGTACAGCCGGCCTTCGGCGTTGCCCAGATCATAGGAGCGCGGCTCCACCACGACAACAGGCTGTCCAAGCGAGTCAATCGCCAATCCTGGCATTAAATAGACAGCATTATCCGGAGGATCGCTAGCGATGACATCCAAGCCGGTAAGGATCCCCGGGCCATGTTGCAGCACCGTGTGCATCCGCATGAGTTGACGATGATAGGTGTGAGCTTCTTCCCAAACCTCTGCAGTGAGCGCCATCCCATCCAACGCGCGAATACGCTTCTTTGGAAAAATACTCAAAACTTATCTGGTTAGCATACCTGATCCTTACGCCTTGTCCTGACTACTTGGTCCAACTATTTCAAGCCGGTAGCTCGTGTGGGCCGGTTTTTCGCCCATAATCATGCGGTTGACGAGGGCAAGCCGCTGCTTTTCGAAGCGAGCGGCCTCTGTAGCCGCGGCCTCTGCGTCCAAATCTGATGGGGGCTCAATCGGGTCAAGCTGCAGCCTAACCGTAAAGGTGTGGGGCATATTGCCCGTCCCCAATGCCACGCCAACCCCCAAGCGCCCTTGTTTGCCCAGGATCATATTCTTGGCGCGCTTTTCCGAAATCTCAACTGGATGGCGGGTGAAGATTTCCAAATAACGTTGCAAGGCGACGCGCGTGCCACGTCGCCGGTAGAGCCACATCACATTATTGAGCAACTCACGTTGTTGCGCTTCCTCCCAAAATTGATCCAAGACTAAATCAAACCATGATGCCAGCCACGGCAAAAAGCGTGCAGGCGTCAGGTCAGGGTCAAAGTAATTGTGAATGCTGCTGATCTGTTGGTCAATCGGTCGCCAATAGCTTTCAAAGAGCATAAGAAAACGCCCCATGAAGCCATCTTGCTCAAAGATCGAGGGTAGATGCTCTAACAGACGGCTGCCCAGGTAAACGGCAACCGAGGCCGTAGTCGAGCTAATATCGCGGGCATCGTCGCCATCTACTACCGACAAGGTTGCCGTGCTGTGCAGCATGATATCCTTGTGAACGGGCAAGACCAGAGCCGTCACCGAAAAATCATGGGTTGCCCCCGGCTCTTGCGGCTCCAGAACGCGCCAGACCATATCTTGGGCTAGCCGCGCCGGCTCAATGGTGCGCGTCTGCTGGTGGGGGATAGCGATCGGGAAGGGGTTGCCGTCCCGCCCAGGCAACATCTCAATCTCGCGAACGCTCGCCTCCATAACGGTGAGAAAAACCGGCAGCATCTCTTCCGTGTTGGAACGATAGTCGGTAATTTCAAGACCCGCCGGCACTTGCACGCGCACGCTGAAACCGGGAACAGCGCTCTTGACCGTGACGCGTGTATAAAAGGTGATATTGTCACCCGGATAGCGGAGGTTGTTTTCGGCGATATGCTCAACAGTCATCGCCGTTTTTGCGGAGGTTGGCGCTTCATCCGCACCGGCGCCATCGTCGCGCACAGCAATTTCGCGCGCAACGGCGGCATCCGTTGCAAAGGCAGCCAAAGTCGCCCTGGATGGCGGAGTTTGCTCCATTATAGCTCCACTAATTCGACTTCATGATCCAGCGAACAAAGTAACGCGTCCACCGGGATTTGCAACACACGCCCAGTTACAAGATTGAGTGTCTGCTCTGAAGCGCGATTGACGTTGGCGGCGCTGTTGGCGAAATCTTCCAATTGGCCCAGGGGAGGAACTTCCTTGCTTGGCAGCACAGGCCGTTGGCGCAGTTGCACATCCAAAACATGCTTTACCCCCGGAACCTGTTGGATCACTGAAAAAAGCTCGGCTATATAAAGGGAGCGACCAAAAGGCCAGCCCTCCCAATTCGCCTCGACAACTCCGTCCGGCAACAAGTTCTCGCCTGCCGAAACAAGGGGCGAGATATATTGGCGCAACACATCAACTACGCGGCCTATGATAATCTCTGGGCGTACATAGTCATTGACGACGATCTCGGCGCGTGCCTTAACCCCGATATACTTTGGCTCACGCACCCGTAGGGTAGTACTCAGCAAGCGATATTCGTCCAAAAAGCTCTGCACCCGCTGGATCAAACGCTCGTTCAGTTGCAGGCGCGAGAGATCGCCCACTGTCACTGCGTCGGCGACGGAAGGAACTACCAGCAACTCCACCATCCCTGGCGGCAAGTTCGAATCACTCACGGAAGGCGCCAGACATTTGACCCGCCCGACATCACGTCCCGAACTAAGCGCCAGGTTTTCAAAATCCTCGGCGGTGACGGCGCGATACTGGGCGCGCATCTCGCGGCGGGCGCGCTCCTTGGCTTCCTCCAGCGACTCCTGGTCGCGACCCCCAGAGGCGCGGCGCGGATTGGTCACACGGTCAATATAGGGAACCGCTGTCCGCATCACGCTAATGCGTCCAATGGCAACATTGCCGGCAACACCGCCGCCATATCGATACTTTGTGACGCGCACACGCCGCCCAATTTCAGGGACTCGGCCATATTGACGGACGCTGCCATCCGGCTGGCGTATGCTGGGGCCAAAATGTATCTGCCCAGTAGCCGTCTCCAAGGTAAAGTGACGGGCAAAGCGGTCGGACTTGCTAAAATCATGAACGCGCTGCCAGGGTACAAAGACAATCTCGCCGTCGCGGATTTCCTCTACTTCAAGGGTCTCGTCGACGGCAAAGTCCAATAATGGGAAATAGGACAACTGAAAACTTTGATCGGGGTCGCCGTTGCTTGTGCCGAGGTTTTCAAAATAGACAAAGACGGCATTGGTCGCGCTCGTCGTTCCGCCCAATGTTGCGGCGTTAACAGCGCGAATGCGCGGCGATTCGGTATAGCGTCCCTGTTCCGGTCGTCGTGGCTCAAAGCGGCAACGCAGCCAATACGCCTGCCGCCCATAAACCTGGTCGGGGCGCGCCTTACGCGGCAAATAAAAGACGTTGCTGCCCATCTCATTGTTTAAACCGCCTGTAGTGTCCTTCTCCCCCTCCAGGACACTGGGCAACAGCTCTTCCCACACTCCGTCGCCCATCGATATTTCCCAGATCAATGGTGGGTCTTCACGGCGGATACCGACAGCCTCGGTGCGTTCACAGCGAAATGTAAGGCGCAGAATTTGGCCGGAGATGTTACGGGATTCTTCAAAACCCAGATAAAAGGTAGCGCCCACTTGAGGACGCGCTGCCGTGCCAAAGGCATAAAAGGGCTCAACTTCGAGCCGCTGCATATAGTTCTTATGGAAATCTTCACCACGCAGTTGGCTTAGGATCGGCCCGGCGATCGTCAGTGACTCGACAGTTGTGAAGACAACTTCGGGTGCATCGCCCAAGGCGCTGCTGGCAACTTCGATGCCAACCGGGACAGTTGCGCGCGTGGTATTCGCCAGGTCCAGCGGGAAGGCTGTTGAGAGGCGAAAGGTGAGTTCGGCGTCAGCAGCAGTCGCCGGCATCAACTCGACGCCAATCATTTCCAGAAATTTCACATAATTGCGATCCGGCACCTTGTTCAGGCGATAGACCATCAACTCGGTCATCCAGGCAAACAACTCAATCAAGGTGATGCCTGGGTCACTGACGTTATATTCAGTCCATTCCGGACAATAGCGAATGATACGTAGGCGCGCTTCATCGACAAGGTCGCGCTGAAACTGAAGGTCGTCTAAATTCGGCACAGGCAGAGCCATGCGCTACTCCTCACCCATAATATAAAATGGATAGACAATACTACGTTGGTCATGCGTGGTTTTGATCTCGTACTTGATCTCAACCAATAATGCGCTCTCATTATTAATATCCGTATTGACCCCGATATCGATCAACGTAATGCGAGGCTCCCAAAATTCCAACGCATAGCGCACATAGGAGGTCAAAAGGGTCTGTGTCGCTGCATCGTTGGGAGCGAAGATCAACTCCCAAGCACGGCAACCAAAGGTTGGGCGCATCACCCGCTCACCGGGAATGGTGCCGAGAATGATGCCGATAGCCTGCTCGATATCGGTTCCGCCGGTCACAAGCGCCAATTCCCCACGCGCGTTGACTTGCAGCGGAAAAGCCAGCCCCTGCCCAACAAATTCCTTATCGCGATTCATCAATGGCGCAGCCACAATCCGTCCTCTTTCCAAATACCATTCGTAAAGTCTAGGAAGCTAACCAATCAGCACAGTAGGGAGACCCCCAACAATCGTATCAGTCGGGCCAACACAGGTACATAAGTCACCCATGCGGGCAGCAGGCTGACCGCCGATGAGAACGGTCACACTACCAGGAGGCAAGATTGGCCCACCCACATGGGGTTTCGGACCATCCGACATTGGGCAGGTGTGCATGTCGCCCACGCGTGCCGCAGCCAGACCACCGATCAGTACTTGAGGGTAGCCAACCGTTATAACCCCACCATGACTCGTCATATCCGTCATGCGGGCAGCAGGTTTTCCTGGCATTTTTAACCCTTATCCTTTCATGCTATCTTCTCGGACCCGCACCCCTGCCATCAGCCTAGTTCAACATAATTGGTTTGCCCTGGATTGATGCCGGACCGGCAGATGCCTCAATGTCCAGGGTGGGGCCTTTGAGAGCGGCGGCTGTTGTGCTTTCAAAATTGGCAAAGCCATTCGATTTCATCTCTAATTCGGTCGTAGCGCTTACCTTATAGGTTCCGGTTGCTTCGGCGCTCAGATTGATGCCCTTCATCTTAATGTCAGAGGTGGCCTCAATCTCAATGGTCATGCCCGACTTGATGGTGATGTTGCCCTTCATATCGATGAGCAAGTCGCCGTCGCCTTTGATGGTGATGCTATTCTTTGTCGAATCAATGAAAATCGACTGCTTTGTGGTCTTGTCCATGATCAGGATTGACTCTTTGCCCTCTTCGTCATCGAGCACAATCTTATGCCCGGAGCGCGAGACAATCATGCGATGATTGACCTTCTGGCTGACCGCTTCGTCATTCTTTTCCGGCGGCAAGTCGATGGGATTCCAAAGACCGCCAATAATATAGGGCAGGTTCGGGTTACCATGTTCAAAGGCGACTAGAACTTCATCTTCCACTTCTGGAAGGTAATACATACCGCGCGCCACGCCGGCGCCGGGTGCAGCAATACGTGCCCAATTGCTTTCAATGCCTGGTTTATCGTCAGTGGACAGATTACCTTCAGATTTTTTATAGCTGGGCAGCCACGGAAATCTGACTTTGACGCGCCCCAAACCCTTGTCGTCCTTGTTGTTTGTCACAATGCCAATCACCACACCGGAGATCATGCCAGGCTCGCCAGGGCCAGAAGATGTGCCATTAAGCAACTGGTTAAAGGTCTGGGGGAAGCGTCCCGATACGGTGAAATGCACTTCGTAGCCGGAGGTGTTATAAATATGAGTCGCCGAGGTAACGTAATATGTACCTTTATATTTGTCCCCTACATTGTCGATGTCAACCTTCACCCCAGCGACAAGTTTTGGATGGCCGTAGGCCACCCCATCTGCCTCGGCAAATTTCCCTTCTTGGTCGCCTGATGCCGATTTGGCAAGGGCATCCGCTTCACCTTGTGTTCGCGGCGCAAACGAAGTTAGAGTATACCCGCCGATGGTGCCCATGCCTGCGCTAGAGGTGAAATCGGCGCCACTTGGTTGGTTTTGGCCATTGATGTGCCAGAGCACAGGTTTAGGTATTGCGGATTCGATGGGCTTCTTTGTTGTAAAATCCCATCCCACTGCCTTAACCTCTTTGGCCTGCAAAGCGCTGGACAAACGCACGCTAAACTGGCGCAGATTCTCACCCATCGTCAATTTCGGACCAGCAGCGAACAAAATGTCCGGCTTATCAAAACAGAGTTTGCCATCCACTACCGCCAAAATGTTCCCGGTTCGCTTGGCGTGTGCGCTCAAGAATTCATAGTCACTCAGATTGTTTTGCAAGAGATAGTCATACGAGTCGGCATCGCTAGCCACACTGCCTTTCGGTATCTTCTGGCCGCGGTCCATTACTGCGCCAGCAACCTGGCTGGTCGTGCTGCTAAGATAGACAAACGACCTGGTGCCATAATGAAGACGGTGAGAAAGGTCATATGCGCGTATGGTCAAAGTGCCGGTGCCCATCGCACTGAAAGAAGGCTCTATGGCAACAATCTCGCCTGTAAAAACCTGACCGATATCCACTTTTTGCATGGATTCGGAAGGGGCCATCTTGATTACAATCGGTTTGCCAATTGCAAAAGCCTTGCCATTTGCCCACTCTCTATCAGGGTCATGAATGCGGACAATCGCCATCGAAGGCAAGCTAAGGCTCGTGTCAACCACACATTGCTCCAGCGCATCTTCGATCTTCGCATCGCTCGTACCATCAATCGTGATGGTAATTACAGGAATACCAACTTGTAACTTATCCGACATATAGGCATCCAATTTGTAAATAACAGCAACTTACACGCTCTTGAGCTATGCAGGTGCCGGCATCAAAGCTTGGTATCAAAACCTGGTACAAAAGCTCGGTACTAAAACAAAGTCAGAGCTTAGGCGATTGGTACAATCTTCAAAATTTGTCCCGGACGCAAAACAGTCGGATTAAGCAAGTTATTCGTATCCGCCAAGTGACGCCATGCCGATGTCATGCCGAAGACAGTGTAAGCGATCCATTCAATCCGCTGTCCCTTTTCAACCACCCAAGTCCGCCGCGCTTCGGTGCGCGAGCTCGGGTTGGTGAAGGCCAAGGTTGTATCCGAGTCGTCCACAATTTCCTTCAAACTTAGTGACACATTGGCGCGCAGGGGAGTGCCATCTTCGGCAAAAAAGGTGAAGTTTTGGCTAAGGCTCTGAACGACAGCGACATAGCTCATAAAACTGCCCCATTGCACAACCACTTGGGTAGGTTCACCCTTGCCATCCTTATTACCTGACGGCTTGATCAAGGCGATTTTGATGAGGCTCGAATACTTCTCGCGCACATCGTCGCCGGTGCTGGTCGAATCGAAAACCAGTTCAAGTGACATTGAACCCGACTCGCCGCCGCTGAAATCGACCTCAGGCGTGCTATCGCCTATGTCAAGCCGGCACGAATAGCGGTTGTTTTTCGACATGGAAATGCTCTCAGGGTTGAATTGGCATACAACCGCATTGGAATCATCGAGCTTTTTATCGCGTTCGTACTTAGTCACATTTTCTTTCAATGGAATGATCTTTAGCTTGAGAAGCCCCATACCTTACCCTTCCTTTCTTGACAGGCAGTTACAGAAGCGGTCGCGGATTCCTACGGTCGCGCTCAACTGCCAACATACGTTTGATCAAAGGCAAAATCGCGATAGCCAAACGGTCAAGGTCCTTGTCGCCAGTTCTTGATTTGCTATCGGTACAAGAACCTGTTGTGGCGACATCAGGCAAATCATTCCCCCACTGACCCATTTGCAACATAGCCTCACTCTGTAAGTCTTCAGGAGCGGTGGAGTTGTTGCCAGACTGGCTTTCCGTGGGGCCGATATACTCCTCAACCTGAATTTGTTGTTGTCCCTCCACATCCTGTTCATCGTGTTGTGGCTGTTTATCACGCTGGATATGCCCGTTATTAGTTTTAGTGCGTAATTTCGCTAAAGGTAGCGGCGAACGCTGTACCGTTCGTGTTTGAGTCGAAGTACGAGGCGATGACAGCGGCACTCGAACTGCCCGGCGACTGGTGCTTTTCTGCGGTTCAGCTTTCTCGTCTTGGCTGCGTTGCACAGTACGCGCTTCACCCTTGGCAGCCTGTATGCGTGTAGAAGGAGCCTGCGACTCTTTGCGGTGCACAAATTCATTTAGATTGGAGACAGGATAGACGAATTGCCGGAGGTCGATGTCAGGGCTTTCGCTCTGCGCTAACCGCTGATCGAATGAGCGTTGAATACCCGGAGTTGCTAGCGGCAGGGTGGGTGCCGGACGCGCTTGTGGCAAAAGTGCCGTAGGCTCACTACGTGTCAAGGGCAAATCGGCTAGAATCAACGACTGGCTTGTATCAATGCTGCGCGACAGTACGCGCGGGTCGCGATAGCGATTGATGGGCCGGAAGGGGGCAACGTCCGTTTCCGGCGCGTCCCACATCATAGCCGGCGCTGACTCGACATGCGCATCAGGCGTGCGCTGTATCTGTTCCAGCGCCCGAGGGAATATTGCAGCAGGCGATATGAGCGGCTGTGGTGACGACGGTGCCACTGGCGTAATGGGTGGCGTTGGCATTACTGCCGGTGTTCGCTGAAGGGTTGGCTGCGCCGGCGGCTCACTGGTTATGGCTGGCGGTGTCGCCGGCTGAGGCCGCGTTTCCGGCGTGCGCTGGAGACTTTCCGGCGCGGAGGGCGTGATTGTGGGCGTGGCAGCGCTAGCTGTTCGCTGAACAGGCGTAGGCGACTCGACTGACCGTTGCACCTCGGATGGCGCGGGGGTGATAGTTGCTTCCGGAGCAGTAGGCTGGTTTTCGACACGCGTTTCCGGCGTCGGTTGAACTTGCTCTGGCCCAAACGTTGGCGTGCTCGGAGCCGGTGGTGTGACGGGTGACTCTACAGTACGTTGTATTGTTGGCCGCGCTGATGCGTCGTGCGTAATACTTGGCGCAGACGCAGGCTCACTGTGCACCTCTGGTGCGCGCTGTATTTGCTCTGGCGCGGGCACCGGCGCAGATGGAGCAGGCGTCGCGGTTGGGGAATCCACCGTGCGTTGAACTGTTGGCGGCACCGGTGCTTCTTTAGGCGACGGTGCAACTTCCGCAGGCGACTCCAGTGTGCGCTGTACAGGCTCTGCTGATGTGACCGGCGTTGGCGAGATTGCAGAAGCAGGCGTCGTCGTCCGCTGCACATCTTGTGAGCTATCCATCGTAACGGGCGCGCTTGATTTTTGGCTGGGCGTCTCAGGCGTCCGCTGCACAGCATCCGGCGAGTTTATTGCCGCCGGCATGATAGGAGTTGTTGGAGTGACATCCGGCATCCGCTGCACCGTGGGTTGCGCCTGCGGAGTTGTCACAGCCGGGGTCGTTGCAGCCTCACTGCTAGCTTCCACCTTGCGCTGTACCTGTTCCGGGGTCGCTGCGGGCGTTATGAGATTTGGCGGCGCGGCGGGGGTGCGTTGCACCGTGGGCATCTCGCTGCTCACCACTGAGGAGGGCGTCACTTCCGTGCGCGTATCAGGTGTGCGCAGAATTTGTTCCGGCGCGCTAACGGTTGGCGACGGCGTCACTTGAGTTGGCGTTCCTGGCAAAGCGCGCGTAGACGCAAATGGTGCAGGCGACGGCATGGCTGGCGGCGTAGCTTGGGTTGGCGCAGAAGCCTCTGGCGTGCGTTGTACATTTGAAGATGCGACCGAAGGGGCCACGCTTGCAGACGCAGATGCGCTTTCTGCCGGCGTATCCGCACGTCTTTGCACACTCTCCGGCGCTGGAGTGGGCACAATGGGTGTTGTACTTGGCGCAATGACGGGCGTCGCTGTTTCGAACGTGCGTTGTACCGTGGGATGGCTAGGCGGCGTCATTGTGACAGATGGTCTTTCCGCCGCCGAGGGTGCATCCACGCTCTCGGCGCTTTCAGCTGAAGCGCGTTGTACCCGTTCTGGCCCAACTGCGGGTGCTGCGGGCGTCAATGAAGGTGCGGGCGCCACAGCAGGTGTCGTTGCGGGTGCGGCGGGCATTGTAGGCTCAGGCGACGCTACGGCGCGTTGTACAACTGGTTGCGCCGGTGCTTCATCCGGCACGGTTGGAGTCACCATCGTTTCAGCATTACTATCAGGTGTGCGTTGGATGGTTTCCGGTACGGTCGCCGGCGCGGATGGCGTTATCGCCGGTGTTTCCGGAACACGCTGCACCGTCGGCGACGAGGATGGCCCAGATGCAGGCGGTGTCTCTGCGGCACTGTGGTCAACACTACGTTGGACGCTTTCAGGCGCGGTTGGGGACTTAGCTGCCGGCGGTGCAGACAGTGGAGGGGGAGCAATCTCCGGCGACCTTTGCACAGTTGGGGCTGCTGGCGATTGACTTGGGGTTGCCTGCGCCACAGGGCTTTCACTGGCCGGAACCGGCGCCCGCTGCACACTTTCCGCTGCCAAGGAAGACCCAGGCGCAGAGGCTGTTAGCGGTGTCTCAGGTGAGCGTTGCACCGGTGCGTTGGCCAGGCTTGACGGCGCTCCAATTGACGGCACAGGCGGTGCGCTAGGCGCGGCATCGGTAGAAGCAACTTCAGGGCGTAGCGTGGACGTCCGCTGTACCGGCTCCGCTGGCGCTGTAGATGTTGGCAATGGGGCCGGTGCAGACGGCTCTTCCGACGCCCGCTGCACAGTTGGTTGCACCGATGGTGACGCCGGAGCTTCGGGCGCTCGTTGGATAGCCTGCTGTGTTGACGTCTCAGGCGTAACCGCCGGTGGCGTTACGACCTCTGAGGCGACCACCGGTGCTCGCTGCACGACCGCAGGGGCTTGCGCTTGCGCGGTGGAGGTAGGTTCCGGTGTAGCATTGGGCGCGGGTGTAGGCGTTTCATTCCGCGCGCTGGGGGTCGCCGCCCTTTCAGCACTGGTATCAGGTGCGCGTTGGACGAGTTCCGGCCCAACTACAGGCACGGCGGGCGTAGGTGTTTCCGGTGAGCGTTGTACAGCTGGTTGTGCCGGCTCTGTCCTAGCTTCTGGTTGCGGGCTAACCGCCGTGGACGCAGAGGTAACATCAGCCGATCTCTCAGGCGTCCGCTGCACCAAGTCCGGCGTTGCCGGTAAAACAGCAGATGGGATGGCGGCTGCCGGAGCAGATGGAGTTGGCGGGGGGGTCTCGACTGACCGCTGCACACTTGGCTCTGCCGCAGGCTGGCTACTAACAGCCGGATTTTGCGCGCCAACAACTGGTTCCACCGCTGTCCGTTGTACCGCCTCTGGGACAGCCGGCAAAAATGGGGCCTTGGTAGGAGCAGCCGGAACAGGTGGAGGCGCGGGTAGTGTCTCCGGAAGGCGTTGCACCACAGGAGAAGGAGTCGTCTCAATCGTTGGCGTGGGTGACGGCAGGCTTTCTACCGTCGCATCCGGCGTGCGCTGCACGGATTCAAGCGGAGGTGGAAGCTTTTGTGCGCTTTGAGCTTGCAGCTCTGGCGACCGTTGGACGGTTGGACTATTTGTCACCGCACTTTCTGGGGGAGCAGCAGTGACGCTCTCGCTCGCAGCCGGAGCGGGCGTTGGCGAGGCTGCGGGTGGCATCAAGGGAGAGCGTTGGAGAGCCATCTCCCCCTCTCCTGCACTTTCCACCTCGCTACGCTGGACTGTGCTTGTCGGGCTGCTTGCAGACGGCTGCTCAGAAACTGGCGGTACAGACGGTGTTGCAGATGGACTTGGCGCTTCGGTGGAAGTTACACTCGTTGGGGTAACATCAGCCGTGCGCTGTACGCCGGGCGAACTCTTGGGAGAAAGCGCCCCTTGTCGCGGCGTTTCGCCGGCCAAAAAGTCGCCTGTCTTGCGCTCCGGCGTCAAAATTTGCGAACGAGAAAGGGCGCGTACCCGCTTCGCCTGTACTGGGAGGTCAGGCCCGGCCAGCGGCGTAGCTTTGAGTTCCATATCGCGCACAATCGTATTCCGCTCATCCGGAGCGGGGGCGCGCTGAACACTTTCCGCAGACTCGCTACCGGCAGAAGGGGCGGAGGTAGGGAGGGGAGGGGAGGTAGGTGTAATTTGCCCCTGTGTCCTCCGTTCGCGAGCAGCTTGGATGCGCTCGCGTAGCTGCGCGGCAATGCTTTGCGATGGCGGCGCCTGTGAGGTCGTCGGTGTTGGTGTTGGCGGTGGTGTTGGTGCTGGCGGTGGAGCACTAGGCGCTGCCGCGGGTGGATTGCTGGCGGCTCGTTGGGCGCGGGCGTTTTGGATACGTTGGCGAATCTCCTGCGCCACACTGTAATTGTGATCCTCTGGGTCAGGAGAAAATCTCATCGGTTCAGGGTTGGTTTTTGCCTGGACAATGCGCTGCCGGATCACTTCGGCTTTGGTATATTCAGGCAAATTAGGGTCGAGCTTGCGTTGCAGTTCCTGCTGGCGTTCCTCGGCGGTCGGCGGCGGTTTTGGATGTTCACGCTCAAAGGCGGCGCGCTCACGTGCTTGCTGAACCTGTCGTTGAATGGCCGCCGTTTTGCTATAGCCCGGCGACGAAGGATCGGCGCTCGGCGTCAAGGGCAGTTCATGGGGAACATCTTCGGGCACAGGTGAAGGCGCAGCCAAGGGCGTCTCAGCGGCGCGCTGGACTGGCGGCGCAGGCTGAGGAGTGGGTGGAGGCATAGCAATGGGCCGTTCGCTCGTGCGCTGGACTGGCGGTGGCGCTGCGGACGTTGATGTTGGGGCTGAGGCCGGCGCGTTTCCACTCGCGGCCATCCGCTCGCGCGCCGCGCGAATACGCGCCTCGATCGCCGCCGTCACACTCATGGCTGTGGACGGTGGGCCGGACGGCGCTGACGCAGCATCGGCTGGAGAGCGCTGAATGGATGGAGTTGCCGGTGCAGAGCCAGGCTGTGACGGCTGCGAAGTTGGCGCTGCACCGCCTTGTGCAGCCTGTTGGTCGCGCGCTTGGCGGATGCGTTCTTCAATAGTAGAAACGATGCTTTTGCCCGCTCCAGGTTCCGGCGAACGCTGCACATTTCCCACATTGCTGCCCTGTTGAGGCAACGAAGAGCGCATTTCGGCGGCGCGGCGGATGGCTCCTTGCATGTCCGAAATAGTTGTCGGCCGCTGTGAGAAGTCCTGAGACTCAGGGGCAGCCTCGCGCTGAATGGCGGGTGGTGCTTCCGCCGGCGCGGGAGAATTCATCGCCGCCGCAAGCTCGTCAAGCGACATTTCATTGGGCGCGCGTTGCACTCTGCCTGACCCTTGCACACCGGGTAACGGCATTTGCGCGGGCGTCGCCGGCTTACGCGGTTCCGTGCGATAGCGTTGTTCAATATGCTGCGCTGTTGTATGGCGCTGCACAATCGCTTGGCTGAAACGATCACTCAACTCCCCGCCGCCAGCAGGATCGGCAGCCCGCGCGAGCGAGCGTTGGACGCGCGAGAGCAACGGTCGCTCGCCAGCCACATGCATCGTTGCCTGGTCAGAGGAAGCCGAAGCGCTGATGCCTTCTCCTCCCCACCAGGGTCGTATCCAAGGCGAAATCGCGTCCGCTGTTCGCTGAAGCACGCGTAGCGCGCTATCACCGGGACGGACAACCGGCGGCTCCGGCAACTCCGAAACCTCATGCAGATCGTCGCTCATGCGAAAATGCTTTCAAACTTTCTAAAAACCACTCGTCGGAGCGCGAATGGATTTTGAAATTCAATCACGCAATCCAACTTAACCAACTGCCAGTTTTGTGGCAAGACTGATCAAATCCCAATCTTTAACTTCTAGCGTCTCAAATGCCAATGTGATCGATTCGACGGCAAGTTGATTGCTATCGGTGCGCAAATTGGGACCTTCCCACGCGGTGGGGACAGCACGCTTGATATTGTACCAGCGCGCCGGAATGTTGAAATAGGAAGAATATTGAATAATGGTTATGGCGCGCTTCAAGCCATAACCCTTTTGCGCGCCATATAAAAACCAATCCCAAAGCGCAGTGGAGAACATCACCCCTTTGCGCAGGGTGATGTCGCTATAAGTGACCCGTCCGGGCAGATGATGGGCATAAGAATTCACTCCACCCTCGTTGACCTTAATCATTTCGCGCTCGGCCTTCATGCCGGAGCACTCAATAAACGCGCCCTCTAGCAAACCATCGACCTCGACATAGAAACGAAACTCGGCAGCCGGATCCAGGGGGCCAAAAAGCGTCTCGATCACTTTATTGATACTGACGAGGGCAAGCGGTAAACTTTCATCCCTCGGGCCAAAAATACCCGCCATAGGCCAACAGTCCCCTTTATCTAGCGAAATTATCTAGAGAATAATTCTAACGAAAGTTTGTACGTCCAAATCGTTCATCTTCAATACGCAATTCATTGCGCCACAAATCGACAACCTTTTGCGCTAATTGCTGCAATTGTCCGGGTCCAAGACCCTGGACCGTATCGTCGTTGTCCTCTTCCAAAGCAGCTTTCCGTCGCTCCAAGATGCGCTTACGGCGCAAAGCGCGTCTATGTAGCCATAGACGCTTCTGTTGCGGCGTCATGGGCTTTTCATTTTCTTTACTCTTGTCTTGCTCTGACTGTGTCGGCATACCATCTCCAACCTATTGCACAAGCTAAAATCACATCGTTGTCCCCAAAGAGCCAAACCCCAAAATCTCTAGCGCGTACCCCCGTTGAGCCTGCTGTTGATCTTAGCAATCTCCGCTACCCACTGTTCGCGGTCCCGATGTTCCATCTCAAGGATGGTGTCATGGGGCCAATGAAAGTGATAGGCGATGTAGGCTACCTCCTCGTGCAGGCGATCCAAGGGGTAGCCTATGCCCCCCCCAATTCAGCCAGATCGATTTCAATCTCGGTTTGGCACGACGGGCAGCGCCTTTTAATAATAGTGGCGCCTTCCTCATTGATTTGGCGATAAAAGGCCTGGAGATAGGCCATATCTGCCGCAAAGAGATTTTCAATCACGGCGGTATTGAGCTGGGTAAGTGTGCCCAATTTCACGACCACGCGCGCCAACAAAATGATGGTGAGGTAGGCTTGATTGGCGCTGACACGGACATCCCGCAAAGGGGCAATTTCGTCCATCGCCGTAGCCAACCGCATGACGCCTTTTTTGTGAACTGTCCCCTCGCTATCAACAAAGCCGCGCGGCAAAGTAAATTCAAATTGTGTCTGTAAACTCATTGTGGCCTATGCTAGAAAACAAGATGAATTAGGGAATTAGCAATTGCATAGCAACGTCAAGCAGCATAAAGGCTGGATTCATATACATACGCATGACCCCACCATGCGTTAACGTCATCTCCTCAATCACGAAGTCATTGCTATCTGACCTAATCTGTGGCCCCGTAATCTTGGAGGGCCAAGCGCTTTCCACACTCCATTGCGCAATCTCCGTATAGCTACGGTCGTACATGGAAATGGAGACGTAAGTCTTCAGGAGTGGCTTGGCGCCAAGCGCCAGCAATTGATGCCAGAGCCAGAAGCCTTCGCTATCCGTAATCCCACGTTTCAAGGTAATCGGATTATAAACAGGGCGCATTGGCACGTGATTCGTGGCTGGCAGCCCGAGTATGTTGGTTGATTTATACTCAGCGGTCTCATACTCCACGTCAAGTCCGCTGACTTCGGTGAAGTACCCATGGATTGGAATCAAAAATGGGATAAAGCCAAAAGGGTCATAGTTGACTGAAACCGAAAACTGATAGGCAAGAATAGGGTCATTATGACGTGCAGCCATCGCTTAACCGTCCATCCATATACAGCAAAAGCATAAAAACAAAACAAACAGCGACAAGAACTCAAAAGAGAATCAACCGTAAATATCAGGGGATCGAGTGGACGGGCTAAGACCTGGGCCATCAGCCCACATTCCCTCATGTACAATCGTCAATTCCTCTATGGCAAAGTCGCCGCTATCGGCAGCGATTTGAGGACCGGCAATTTTGGAAGGCCACGCATTGATAAAATTCCAACGACGAATTTCCTTGTACTCGCGATCATACATAACAACACTGCCATCCGCGCGCGCTTGCTGCAAGTTTCCAGTGATAACTAGTTCGCGCCAGGCCCAAAACTCGAAGTTGCTGGTCAGCCCTCGCTTAAAGGTCATTTGGTCGCCATCTGTGCGACCGGGCATCTGGATCGTAACTTCTTTGGCGGCGTCAGTCACCACCTTATGAGTGGCAACCGGGCTTTCGGACAGGATACCTGTCACTTCAGTAAAGTAACCCGTCATGCCATTCAATTCCAAACTAAACTGAAAGCTAACCACGGGATCACCTGAGCGGTTGGGCATTTGAGTATTCCTCCTTGTAAGAAGGTTGAGGCTCGACGAGCTTTAATAGACGGCGAAAAAGGCGGGAAACAGCCGTGGCTGTTTCCCGCCCACTCCATTAATCGGGAGAGATAGCCGGGATGAGGCTGGTGGTAAGGTCGCGAGTCAGCCCTTCATGGACAATGGTCAACTCTTCAATGGCGAAGTCATTGCTGTCGGCAGCGATGCTCGGCCCGGAGAGCTTGGAAGGCCATGCATTGGTGAGCTCCCAAGTGACGACTGAGCTGTAGTCGCGGTCATACATCGTGATCGTGACGGCTTGGCGGGCGTCTTTCATGAGGCCATTAATCACCTTCTCGCGCCAGTCCCAAAGTTCGAAGCTATCCGTCAAGCCACGCTTAAGGGTGATTTCGCCCCATTCGACGCGGCCAGGCATCTGGATCGTGACTTCTTTGGCGTCTGGGGTCACCACCTTGTGGGTGGCAACGGCATTTTCAGAACCGATGCCACTAACCTCGGTAAAGTATCCTGTCAATATCCCGTTGACGTCCAATGAAAACTGAAAGCC
>Ga0170475_108387543_pt1 | contig 22938 bp, 25 predicted proteins | sample Soicark_Litter_5_FD_111474 | JGI IMG/M metagenome (GOLD analysis project Ga0170475, IMG submission 111474) | Avena fatua rhizosphere microbial communities from Hopland, California, USA. Combined Assembly of 48 SPs
GGCGCGGGCCAGGTGATCCGCGGCTGGGACGAGGGCGTGCAGGGCATGCGGGTCGGCGGCAGCCGCCGCCTGACGATTCCGGCCAGCCTGGGCTACGGCGCGCGCGGCGCCGGCGGCGTGATTCCGCCAAACGCAACGCTCATCTTCGACGTCGACCTGCTGGCAGTGTAATCATGGCGCACGCCCTTGCCCGCCTGATGCTGGCTGGCGCGCTGCTGCCTGCGCTCGCCGGCTGCACCGCGATCGCCGTCGGCGGCGCCGTGGTCGGCGCCGGCGTCACGGTCGCCTCCGCGGCGGTCGGCGCTGGCGTTGCCGTGGGTAAGGGCGTGGTCCACGTCGCGGCTGCACCGTTCAACAACGACAAAGGCGACAAAAAGGACGATTGAGGTCTCGCATCGAGCGGCACGGCCCCTCTCGCCGCCCCACCACCATCAGGAGTATTTATGAGCTTGCAGGACCAGTTCATCCAGGCCCAGGCCGATTCGAAGAACCTGCCGGAACGTCCGGACAACATGACTTTGCTGAAGATTTACGCCTTGTTCAAGCAGGGTTCCAGCGGCGACGTCACCGGCGAACGCCCTGGCTTCACCGACATGGTCGGCCGCGCCAAGTACGACGCATGGGAACGGCTGAAAGGCACGCCGCGGGAAGACGCGATGCAGCAGTATGTCGATTTGATCGAAGAACTGAAGGGCTAAGCCAGCCAGGATCGCCAATCCGGCGGCCGGCGATCCGGCGGCCGGCGGTCCGGCGGCCGGCGATCCGGCGGCCGGCGGTCAGGCGGCAAACACCTTGCGCATTTTCTCGGCCACCTTCGCTTCGACGGTGGCCGCGAAGGCGCTCATCAAAAAACCCAGCCGGATGCGCACCAGGGCGCGCCGGTCCTCCAGTATCAGCACCCCGGTCACGCCGCTGCGCTCGAAGCGCAGCACGTTGCCGTCCCACCGGCATGCCAGTCCATATTCGGCGGCAATCTTGTTCACTACCTTCTGCGCCGCTGCCCGCGCCATTTCCGGGCTGAGCATATGTTCCTGGACGATACTGATGTCCGCCATCTGGGCACTTCCTTTCTGTTTAAATACAAAACAATCCGCCATGATGCCAGTTGAACAGCGTCAATGCCAGTCCACCGCGCAACTCAAAAGTTAGATCAAAATCAATTGAGCCTCATCAATGATCTGAAACCGGCCACAGGCGACTATGTCCGTGCTGCCCCCGCTATCACGGAAGGAGTCATTATGGAACCACGTGCCCTGAAGCCGGACGACCTCGTGCCGCCCGAGCGCGATTACCCGCCCGTCAGCTATGTTCCCACTCCCAGCGCGCCCTATCGCCAGCACCGCAAGGCCACCCAGCTACTCGATGAGCCAGGCAAACCGTGCCGCGCCGGCGCCGACCAGCCCAAACCGCCGCCTGTACCCCTGCCCTACGCCTTCGGCGCCCGCGTATTGATGTGGAAGCAGGACCCGTCCGTGTCGGAGATCGGCACCCGCAAGGCGTTCTTGCCCGGCATCGTGCTGGCCGGCCCGCGGGACGCGCGCATCGTCCCGGGCGAACCAGGCATCACCCCGGTCAGTCCGAACGCCTTTGGCGACTTCAACACCATGCCCGACACGCCGCAGTTCGATGCGGTGCACACCTTTGCCGTGGTGCGCCAGACCCTGACCATGTACCAGCGTTCGCTATCGGCAGCCGGCAACGAGATGCCGCTGCCGTGGCAGTGGAACAGCAGCGTCGACACGGCGCCGCTGCAGGTATTCCCGTACGGGCTGCCGAACGTGATGAACGCGTTCTACAGCCGTTCCCAGAACTGCCTGAAGTTCGGCGACTTCATCCCCGCCGGCGCGGTCCAACGGGTGTTCACCTGCCGCTCGTTCGACATCGTGTCGCACGAGACGGGCCACGCCGTGCTCGACGGCCTCAAACCGCAGTGGCTGCTGGCCGACAACCCGCCCCAGACCGGCGGCCTGCACGAAGCTTTCGGCGACCTGACGGCAATCTTCCTGGCGCTCTCGCAGCTCGACCAGTGCGAAGCGATCGTGGCCCAGACCAAGGCACGCCTGCACGACAAGACCTTCTTGTCCGACATCGCCGAGCAGTTCGGCCTGGCCCTGGGCAGTGCCAACGGCCTGCGCAATGCCGACAACGACCTGACGCTGTCGCAAGCCGGCACCGAAGTACACGCGATCTCGCAGGTATTTACCGGCGCCGTCTACGACATCCTTGCCGACATGTTCGCGTTCGAGCGTAATCCGGCGCTGGAAGACGACGCCGCCGTGCTGCACCGGGTCGCCGCCTACTTGCGCGGGCTGGTGCTGCGCGCGCTGATCGCCGCGCCCGACATTGCTGCCAGCTTTGTCGACGTCGTCAATGAAATGCTGCGCATCGCCGCCGAGGATGGCAAGCCGGCCGCTTACCTCAACTTCATCCGCAACCACTTCACACTGCGCGAAGTGGTCGAATCGCCGGTGCCGCTGACGGAAGATCACCCCGTCACGCTGAAGCTGGCGCCCAAGGTAAGCGACGCCCCGGGCGCGGTGCAGGACCGGCGCGCCTGCTGCGGCACAATGAACCTCGCCGAGTATTACAACGTCGAAGGCATACTCGATGGCGAGGCGCAGGCACTGGCGCGCTGGTGCGCGGAGCACGGCCGCCACGCCCCGGCCGGCGAGGAACAGCCGCCGGCGACGATTGACGCCGCCGTGCGTTAAGCGCGACTGCCCGGCCGGCGCGGCAAGCGGCCGGCCGGGGTTAAGCCGAGCGTCAGGGAGGCGTCCATGAAAATCACTGCGAAAGCCAGCGGCGGCTTTGCCGGCCACTCCGAATGTTATGAACTGGACACGAGTTGCCACGCCGATGGCAAGTCGGTCGAAGCACTGCTGCAACGCCTGGATTTTTTCGGCGCGGCCCCGCCGCACGCCATCGGCGCCGACATCCCGCGCTGGGAAATCACGGTCGACGACGGCCCGCGCCGCCGTACCGTCGTTCTGCAGGACGACGGCAGCGCCGGCACGGCCGGTTGGCACCGCCTGCTCGAGCATCTGCGGCACAGCGCCTGAGACTTGCGCGCCCCGTTTCGCCAGCCGAAACCGCCTCACATCACATATGATTTCAATATCAGCATAGTTCTATGCAGCACATTTGCTTATGTGTATTGTGTCTAAGGCTAATTTGTCGGAAAGAGCAAATTGCCATAAAATACGGTAGCTTGCCATGACCGGCGACTTCACCTTGCGCGTCGACACCGCGGCGCACCACCCATTAATAGGACTGTTATGACTCACGTTGTCACCGAATCGTGCATCCGTTGCCGTTATACTGATTGCGTCGATGTATGCCCGGTAGATTGTTTCCGGGAAGGCCCGAATTTCCTCGCAATCGATCCTGACGAGTGCATCGACTGCGCCGTCTGCGTGGCCGAATGCCCGGTCAATGCGATCTATGCGGAAGAAGACGTGCCAAGCGATCAACAGCAATTTATCAAGCTTAACGCGGAGCTGGCCCGTGCCTGGCCCTCGATTACCAAGACCAAGTCAGCCCTGCCCGATGCGGACGACTGGAAGGACGTCAAGGCCAAGCTCGATCAACTGGCCCGTTAATGCCCTTGCGCCCGCAGGCGCAGCTCATCCATCGTACACTAGCCGCCATCGCACCACCACTTAAAAACCACAGGAAGCAAGCGCATGACAATCAGTGCCACCCACGAAGCGGGCAATATCGCTCCCAATAGTTCCTTTGCCGGCGCCATCGAAACGGACGCTGTGATCATCGGCGCAGGCCCGGTCGGCCTGTTCCAGGTGTTCGAGCTTGGCCTGCTGGAAATCAAGGCCCACGTTATCGATTCGCTGGCCTCCGTCGGCGGCCAGTGCGTGGAGCTGTATCCGGACAAGCCGATTTACGACATCCCGGCCGTGCCCGTGTGCACCGGCCAGGAACTGACCAACAACCTGCTCAAACAGATCGAGCCGTTCGAGCCGACCTTTCACCTCGGGCAGGAAGTCACCACCGTCCAGCGCCGCGAAGACAGCCGTTTCAACGTCGAGACCTCGCTTGGAACCCGCTTTATCACCAAGACCATTTTCATCGCCGCCGGCGTCGGCTCGTTCCAGGCGCGGCCCTTGAAAGTCGAAGGCATCGAAAAATTCGAAGGCAGCCAGCTGCACTACCGCGTCAAGGATCCGGCGATTTTTGAAGGCAAGAACCTGGTCATCTGCGGCGGCGGCGATTCCGCCCTCGACTGGACGCTGAACTTCGCCGGCAAGGCCGCGTCGGTTGTGCTGGTGCATCGCCGCAACGACTTCCGCGCCGCCCCCGCTTCGGTCGCCAAGATGAAGGCGCTGTGCGACGAGGCATCCATGCAGTTGCTCACGGGCCAAGTCACCGGCCTGGAGGAGCAGGACGGCAAACTGTCCGAAGTGAAGGTCACGGGCGCCGACGGCGTCACCCGCCGCGTGCCGCTCGACATGCTGCTGGTGTTCTTCGGCCTGTCGCCAAAACTCGGCCCAATCGCCGAATGGGGCCTGGACATCGAACGGCGCCAGTTGAAGGTGATGGATACCGAGAAGTTCGAAACGAATGTGCCGGGCATCTTCGCCGTGGGCGACATCAACACCTACCCCGGCAAGAAAAAGCTGATCCTGTCGGGCTTCCACGAAGCGGCGCTGGCCGCGTTCGGCGCCGCGCCCTACATCTTCCCGGACAAGAAGATCCACATGCAGTACACGACGACGTCGCCGAAGCTGCACAAGATCCTGGGCGTCGAGACACCCGTGTTCGACTAAGCTGTTCAGTAACTTGGACGCCACAGAATGCCCCGCTTCGGCGGGGCATTTTTTTGCACGGGGACGCATTATCGACATAGCGAAAAAAACTGTGATACAAGGGTGTCGGGATGCACGATCTGGATCGGGATTGGTTGGGAGTTTCCCTGGCTTAAGCCAAATAACCTATAATTGATCAGCCAGCGTAAACGATTACGGCAGCGCAATCTTCTCGAAGGATATCCTTATGCTCTACCAACTGCACGAGATGCAACGCTCCTTCCTGACACCACTGATGCAGTGGGCAGATGCGTCCTCGAAACTTTTCTCCAATCCGGTCTCGCCGTTCGCCCATACGCCATTCTCGCAACGCATTGCAGCGGGCTACGAGCTGATGTACCGCATCGGCAAGGACAACCAGAAGCCGGCATTCGGGATCGACACGACTTGCATCAAGGGCGAAAACGTCCGGATCATTGAACGCACGATTCTTACCAAGCCGTTCTGCAAGCTGCTGCATTTCAAGAAAGACCTGAGCGACCGCCAGTTCGAGGCGCTGGCCCAGCCCAGGTTGCTGCTGGTTGCACCGCTGTCGGGCCACCATGCGACGCTGCTGCGCGACACCGTGCGCGGAATGCTGCCCGACCATGACGTCTACATTACGGACTGGATCGACGCGCGCATGGTGCCGCTCACGGAGGGTCCGTTCCACCTGGACGACTATGTCTTCTATGTGCAGGATTTCATCCGCGAGCTTGGGCCGGACGTGCACGTCATGTCGGTGTGCCAGCCGACCGTGCCGGTGCTCGCCGCCATTTCGCTAATGGCGACCAACAAGGATCCGAAACTGCCGAGAAGCATGACGATGATGGGCGGCCCGATCGACCCGCGCAAATCCCCGACCGCAGTCAACGACCTGGCCTTGGAAAAACCGTTTTCCTGGTTTGAAAACACCGTCATTTATGCGGTGCCGGGCAACTATCCGGGCTTCGGGCGCAAAGTGTACCCGGGCTTTCTGCAGCATGCGGGCTTCATCGCAATGAACCCGGGGCGGCACGCACAGAGCCATCGCGAGTTCTACCAGCACCTGGTGCAAGGCAACGACGATTCGGCCGAGAGTCACCGCCAGTTCTACGACGAATACAACGCCGTGCTCGACATGCCAGCCGAGTACTACCTTGAGACGATCAAGACCGTGTTCAAGGAATTCCGGCTGCCGACAGGCACGTGGGAAGTGGGCGGCCAACTGGTGCGTCCACAGGACATCACGACCGTGGCGCTGTTTACCATCGAGGGCGAGCTGGACGACATTTCCGGCGCCGGCCAGACCCAGGCCGCGCACGAAATGTGCACCGGCATTCCTCCGCACATGCAGCGCGACTTCGTCGCCCCCAAATGCGGCCACTACGGCATCTTCTCGGGCCGCCGCTGGCGCGAGATGATCTGCCCGAAGATCGGCGCGTTCATTCGAGAATTTTCTTGAAAAGCTAAAGCCGTCAGCCAAATGCCGCAGATTCTGCGGCATTTTTTTTGGTTCAGGGCAGAAGACCGCCAACTGTTGCATGTCCGCGACACGGCCGGGGACGCGTCATGCACTCGCCTCCGCCATTGCGTTACCAAGCGGAAATACTAGAAAAATTCTTCTCGCGCAATTATTGCCTTGTCGAGATAATGTCGGACCGTAGCAGCAGAGTCCGGAGAGAGGCGAGATTTTTCTCTGGCCCGCATCATGAAGTTTACTATGCGGTTCACTGTCAATCGCGAAAAACCGAAACCAAAGGATAATATGATATTCAAAGAGAAAACAGGTGTTCGCTCCATTCGCTTCGCGTTCGGCTTGTTGTCGTGCGTGACCGCAGGACAGGCACTGGCCCAGGAGCAGCCGATACAACGCGTGGAGGTCACGGGCTCGTCGATCAAACGTATTGCAGCCGAAGGCGCACTGCCGATCCAGCGCCTGTCACAAGAAGCGATCGCCAAGTCCGGCGCGACCAATGTCGCGGAGCTGATCCAGGCGCTGCCTGCGATGCAGGGCTTCACGATCTCGGCCATCGCCGCCGGCACCAACTCGGGCGGGCGCGTCAGCGCATCCATTCATGATATCGGCGAATCCTACACCCTGGTGCTGCTGAACGGCCGCCGCCTGGCGCCGCAAGGTTCCGGCAGCACGGTCAACCTGCAAGCCATCCCAATGAGCGCGATCGAGCGGGTCGAGATCCTGACCGACGGTGCATCCGCGCTGTACGGCTCGGACGCGATCGCCGGCGCCGTCAACTTCATCCTGAAACGCAACCAGCAGGGCGGCGACATCGAGGCGAGCTACAACCAGCCGACCCAGAGCGCGGCAGGCCAGTCCTCTTACCTCAGCGCCAGCTACGGTTTCGGTAATCTCGACACCCAAGGCTTCAACGTACTCGCTGCGTTCCGTCACGACGAGCAGACCCAGGTGAAGGCGACCGAACGCGAATTCGCCAAGACGGCCTACTTGCCGTTCCACTACAACAATACCCCTTACATCTACGACCGCACCAGCACCGCGACCGTGCCGGCCAATGTGTCGGTGGCCTTCAACGGCGGCCTGCCTGCCATCGGTTTCTCGCCCTACCTGAAAGAGAACGGCAATTGCCCTGAACTGAACTACGCCAGCCTGACCAATACCGCGACGACCCAGAACTGCGCGTTTGACTTCGTATCGACGGTCGAAATCGTTCCGGAAAACAAGCGCGACAGCATGTTCCTCAAGGGCACGCTTAAGCTCAACCAAAACTTCAACCTGTTCTCCGACGTTGCCTACTCGCGCTTCGACCTCACCGCGCGGATCGCCCCCAACACCGCGCCGTTCTCGATCGCGACCAATTCGGCTGCCTACGCCGAGCACGTCGCGCCTTACCTGACCGATGCGCAACGCGCCAACGTTCGCACGGTCTCGGGCAATTACCGTACCTACGACTGGGGCACCCGCGACAGCCGCACCATTACCGAATCGAGCCACTTCGTGGTCGGCAGTGAAGGCGACTTCAAGGGCTGGAGCCTGAACAGCGCGTTGACCTGGTCGCGCAACGCCATCGACGAACAATACGTCGGCGGCTATGCCCGCGACAGGGAATTCCGCGCCATGCTGGCCAACCGTTCGTTCGATCCGTTCGCGCCGATTGGCGCCCAGACCGCGGCGACCCAGGCACTGATCCAGCAGTCCCTGTTCCTCGGCTCGATCCGCGAGGCTTCCACCACCCTGAAGGCGGCCGACGTGCGGGCATCGCGCGAACTGTTCGCCCTGCCAGGCGGCGCGGCCCAGCTCGGCATCGGCGCGGACTACCGCGAGTATCATTACAAGCAGACCCCGTCGGCGGCGGCCAATGCCGGCGAGATCTACAACTTTAACGCGCCACCGGCCTACGACATGGCGCGCGACTCCTATGGCGCGTTCGCCGAACTGCTGGCGCCGCTGACCAAGCAGCTCGAAGTTTCCGCGGCGCTTCGCTACGACAGCATTGCCGCGATCGACAACGCGCTCGCCAACAGGACCATGGGCGCGGACGAGTCGAAGACGACCTACAAGATCTCGGCGCGCTTCCAACCCGCCCAGCAGGTGCTGTTCCGCGGTTCGTACGGCACCGGTTTCAAGGCGCCCAGCATGCTCGACATCGGCCAGCCGCTGGTGAATGCCGGCTTCACCGCCAGTTCGTGGGAATGCCCGATTGCTCACCCGGAATACTGCCGCCCGGGTAAGACACAGTACAACCGCCTCTCCGGCGGCAACGAGAATCTGAAGCCGGAAACCTCCAAGCAATACACGATCGGCTTGCGCTTCGAGCCGTCGGCACGCTTCTCGATGGGCCTGGACCTGTGGGACGTGAAACTGCGCGACGCCGTCTCCAGCGTCAGCGAGCAGCAGGCGTTTGGCGATCCGGTCAAGTTCCGTGACCTGTTCACGACCTACACCGAGCCGTCGACAGGCAATACCTACTGGGCGTACAAGACGCTGTCCGTGAACATTGGCCGCTCGCACTACCGCGGCATCGACTGGGACTTCACGGGGCGCCACCGGTTTGCCTTCGGCGCCTTCACCGGCACGATTAACGGCACCCACATGCTCAAGGCAGACTACACGATGCCGGGCACGGATGACCAGTGGACCAGCAGCATGAACTATTTCGGCATTAATGACGCCGTGACGGCCCGTAACCTGGTCAAGTTTACAGGCACGCTCGACACCGGCGCATTGTCGAACACGTTTACGGTCAGCTACCGCGACGGCTACACCGATGCCTCGGCACTGGTGCGCAACACCGTCAAGAATGTCAACGAAACGATCCGTCTCGATGTGCCTTCTTACGTCACGCTGGACTGGCAGGGCCGCTACGCCGTGAACAAGTCGTTCACGATCCGCACCGGCATCAAGAACGTGCTCGACAAAGCGCCGCCGCTGTCGCTGCGCGCTTCCTCGGGCCACCAGGTTGGCTTCGACCCGCGCTACGCAGAACCGCTCGGCCGCCAGGCTTACCTCACCGGCACCTACAAGTTCTGACGCAGGGGCGATTGCGAAGGCCGTCCGGCGCAAGCCGGGCGGCTTTTTTTTGGCCGCTTACCGGCCGATCAGGATTTGCGCCACGGGCCCGGTAGCGATCGCGGCCAGCGCTTCGCAACGGCGCCGCTTTTGGCGGATAATGGCTGTTTTATACCTTGCCGCTTGCCGTGAAGACCCTCGCCGACCAGATCGAAGACTTGCTGCCCCAGACCCAGTGCACCAAGTGCGGCTATCCCGCGTGCCGCCCGTACGCCGAGGCGATCGCGCGCGGCGAAGCCGAGATCAACCAGTGCCCGCCCGGCGGCATCGAGGGCGTGCGCCGGCTTGCCGGCGTACTGGGCCGGCCGGTCATTCCGATCAATCCGGCCAACGGCGCCGAGCGCCCGCGCCCGGTGGCCTTCATCGACGAATCGCTGTGCATCGGCTGCACGCTGTGCATCCAAGCTTGCCCCGTGGATGCGATCGTCGGCGCGGCCAAGCAGATGCACACGATTCTCCCGAGCCTGTGCACCGGCTGCGACCTGTGCGTGGCGCCCTGCCCGGTCGACTGTATCAGCATGATGCCGGTGACGGGCGAATTGACCGGCTGGGCGGCGTGGTCGCAGGAGGCGGCCGATGCGGCGCGCGCGCGCCACGACTTGCGCACCCGGCGCTTGAAGCGCGAACGCGATGAAAACGATGCGCGCCTGGCCGCCAAGGCGCTCGAGAAGATGCGCGCTGTGACCGCGGAAGCGGCCAACACGCCGGAAGAACTGGCCGAAAACGAACGCAAGCGCGCGATCATCGCCGCCGCCGTGGAGCGTGCGCGTCTGAAAGCCGCGGGCGCCTCGCAAAAACAAGAATGAATGACCGATGAACGCCGCAAAACGACTTGAGATTTTCACGCGCTTTCGCGCAGCCAATCCAAAGCCGGCCACCGAGCTGGAATACTCGACCCCGTTCGAACTGCTGATCGCCGTGCTGCTGTCGGCGCAGGCGACCGACGTCGGCGTCAACAAGGCCACGCGCCGCCTGTACCCGGTGGCAAACACGCCGCAAAAGATCCTCGACCTCGGGCTCGATGAATTGAAGACCTATATTGCGACGATTGGCCTGTACAACACCAAGGCCGCGAATGTCATCGCGACCTGCAAAATCCTGGTGGAACAGTACGGTGGCGAAGTGCCGCGCTCGCGTGAGGCGCTGGAATCCTTGCCGGGCGTCGGCCGCAAGACTGCCAACGTGGTGCTCAACACCGCATTCGGGGAGCCGGCGATTGCGGTCGATACGCACATCTTCCGCGTATCGAACCGCACGAAGATTGCCCCAGGCAAGAACGTCGACGAAGTAGAGCAAAAGCTGCTGAAGTTCGTGCCGAAGGAGTTCCTGCACGACGCCCACCACTGGCTGATCCTGCACGGACGCTACACCTGCGTGGCGCGCAAACCCAAGTGCTGGAACTGCATCATCAACGACCTGTGCGAATTCAAGGACAAGACGCCGGCGCCGGCCGGCGTGCTTGACCCCGCGGCCCAGGCCGCGAGCCCCCCGGCTTAGAGCAGCACCATGTTGTCGCGGTGCACCAGCTCCGGCCCTTCGACGTAGCCCAGGATACCTTCGATTTCCGACGACGAACGGCGCATGATGCGCCGCACTTCGCTGCTGGTGTAGCTGGTCAGCCCGCGCGCGACCGCCACGCCGTCCTCGTCGACGCAGGTAATCACCTGTCCGCGCCCGAACTCGCCGTTCACCTTGAGCACGCCGATTGGCAGCAGGGACTTGCCTTCGCGCGCCAGCTTCTGCACGGCCCCGGCATCGAGCACGACTTCCCCAGCCGTATGCAGGTGGTCGACCATCCACTGCCTGCGCGCGGTCAGGCGCGCGGTGGGCGCGGCGAGCTGGGTGCCGATCGCCTCGCCGCCGGCCAACCGGGTCAGCACATTGTCCTCGCGCCCCCATGCGATGACGGTGTGCGCGCCCGAGCGGGCCGCCCGCTTGGCCGCCAGGATCTTGGTCAGCATGCCGCCGCGCCCAATGCTGCTGCCGGCGCCGCCGGCCATCGCCTCGAGCGCGGGATCGCCCGCTTGCGCATGGTCGATCAGGCGCGCCGCCGGATCCTTGCGCGGATCGGCCGAGTACAAGCCGCGCTGGTCGGTCAGGATCACCAGCGCATCGGCCTCGATCAGGTTCGCCACCAGCGCGCCGAGCGTGTCGTTGTCGCCGAACTTGATTTCGTCGGTAACCACGGTGTCGTTCTCGTTGATGATCGGGACCACGCCCAGCCGCAGCAAGGTTCTGAGCGTCGAACGCGCGTTCAGGTAGCGTTCGCGGTCGGCCAGGTCGGCATGGGTAAGCAGCACCTGGGCGGTGCCGATGCCGTGCGCGCGAAAGCTCGTTTCGTAGATTTGCGCCAGGCCCATCTGGCCGACAGCGGCGCAAGCCTGCAGTTCGTGAATATCGGATGGACGCGCGCCAAAGCCCAGGCGCAGCATGCCTTCGGCAATGGCGCCGGAGCTGACCAGCACGACTTCCTTGCGCAGCGCGCGGAGCGCCGCAATTTGGCCGGCCCAGCGGGCGATGGCCGCGTGATCGAGCCCGCGCCCCTCATCGGTGACGAGCGACGAACCGACCTTGACGATGATACGGGAGGCGTGTTGGATGAGGGATTTCATAGTGACAAGACTTTTCCGTGTGGACGCAGCACCAGCAGGGAAAGGCCCGCAAGCAATTCGATCGCGCAAACGGCTAATAGTACCCCCTGCGGCAGCCCGATCGCGAGCGCCGCGACGAGGCGGCCGGCCGGCTGCGCCAAAAGAAAGAGCGCAGCGAGGTCGCCGAGGATGGGCTGATCGCCCTGCCTTGCCGCCAGCAGCGCCAGCCCCGCCGTGGCGAGGCGGACCCCGACATAGATGGCGTAGAACTGGCTGTAGCCGTTGACGCCGACGAGAAGCAGGCCCATCGCGGCCGCGATGCGGTCGGGATCAAGCATGGCCGCGAGCGCACCCAGCGAACTGGCGGTCGCGACCAATTGCAGCAGTTGGCCGCGCAACCATGTGCGGGTGATGGGGGCGGCCATTACTCTTCAAGAATCTTAAAACGTGGATCGTCCGGGTCGATCGAAGCGATGCCGCGCGCTGCCTCCGTCATCTGCGTTTCTTCGGCGCGATGCGCGCTGTTGCGCTTTTCTTCCAGGTACAGATAGATCGCGTTGACGAGCTCCTGGCAGCCTTCATGGTTCAGCGCGGAAATCTCGAACACCGGCCCCTTCCAGCCGTAGCGCTTGAGGAAATCCTTGACCACCTTCTTGCGCTCGCCTTCCGGAATCATGTCGACTTTGTTGAGCACCAGCCAGCGCGGTTTCTCCACCAGGTCGGCGTCATATTTTTCCAGCTCCTTGACCAGCGCCTTGGCTTGCTTGACCGGGTCCGCCTTCTCGAATGGCGTAAGGTCGACGATGTGCAGCAAGAGGCCGGTGCGCTGCAAGTGACGCAGGAACTGATGCCCCAGACCCGCGCCTTCGGCCGCGCCCTCGATCAGGCCCGGAATGTCGGCCACGACGAAGCTTTTCGCGTGCGACACGCGCACCACGCCCAGGTTCGGGTGCAAGGTGGTGAACGGATAGTCGGCGATCTTGGGACGCGCGTTCGATACGGCGGTAATAAAAGTAGACTTGCCCGCGTTCGGCATGCCCAACAGGCCGACATCGGCCAGCACCTTCAGCTCCAGGCGCAGTTCGCGGCGCTCGCCCTCCTTGCCGTCGGTCTTCTGGCGCGGCGCGCGGTTGGTCGACGACTTGAAGTGGATGTTGCCCCAGCCGCCCTCGCCCCCCTTGGCGAGCAATTCGGTCTGGCCATGTTCGGTCAGGTCGGCGATGATCTCGCCGGTGTTGTCATCGACGATCAAGGTACCGACCGGCATGCGCAGGTAGACATCCTCCGCCCCCTTGCCGTAGCAGTCCGAACCGCGGCCCGGTTCGCCATTCTTGGCCTTATGGACCTTGGAGAACCGGAAATCGACCAGGGTGTTGATATTGCGGTCGGCGACCGCCCAGATCGAACCGCCCTTGCCGCCATCGCCGCCGTCGGGGCCGCCGAACGGGCGGAACTTCTCGCGGCAGAACGAGGCGCAGCCATTGCCGCCATTGCCGGCGGTGACTTCGATTTTTGCTTCGTCGATAAACTTCATGATGACCGCCAAAAACTAAAAAGGCTCTACCGTGGGCAGAGCCTTTCGATTGGAAGGCTTACGCCTTACAGACGCGCCGCTGTCCGCAGCGCTGGCGTGATTACGCTGCTGCCGCTTCGTTTGCAACAACGGTCACGAACTGCTTCGAGCCGACGCCTTGCTTGACGAACTTCACCGTGCCATCGACCAGGGCGAACAGGGTATGGTCCTTGCCGGTGCCGACGTTGGCGCCAGCGCGCACCGGGGTGCCGCGTTGACGGACGATGATGCCGCCGGCGTTGATCGCCTGGCCGCCGTAGACTTTCACGCCGAGGCGTTTGCTTTCCGAGTCACGGCCGTTGCGTGTAGTGCCGCCGCCTTTTTTTGTGTGCCATTTGTATGCTCCTTGATGACTGATAGACCGGCGGCGATTAGCCGTTGATCGAGACCACTTGGATTTCGGTGTAATTCTGGCGGTGGCCCTGGCGCTTCTGGTAATGCTTACGACGGCGCATCTTGAAGATGCGAACCTTGTCGTGACGACCTTGGTCAATGACTTTCACCAGAACCGTTGCGCCTTCAACCAGCGGTGCACCAAACTTGATGCTTTCACCCGCGCCAACCGCGAGAACCTGATCGATGGTGAGTTCGGAACCAATGTCTGCCGGTATCTGTTCTACTTTAAGTTTTTCGCCAGCGACAACTTTATATTGTTTGCCACCGGTTTTTATGACCGCGTACATGATTGAAACCTCATCAAATGTTAAAAGAATTTCCTTCGGCGACTTCGCGTCGAGCTGGTCTGATGCCGGGGAACAGGGCATTATACATGGCTTGAAACTTCGCGTCAAAACTTGCGCACAGGCTTACCTGTGCATCGCATGAGGCGACGAGCGACGCCTTCGTGGCCGGGCTGGGCCGTTCAATTAAGGCGCAAACAGGACGGTTCTTGCTTGCTTGACGTATAATCGCGGCAGTCAACATCTATCGCAGGTCCGCCTTGTCAGCCGCTATCTTACACGCCCAACAGAACAGCATTGCCCACTCGATTGCCGCCGTCATGGAAGCCGTCAACGCGGTGATTCGCCAGCGGCTGCACTCGGGCGTAACCCTGGTCAACCAGATTGCCGAGTACATCATCGGCGCGGGTGGCAAGCGCATCCGGCCGATGCTGGAGCTGCTGCTGGCGAACGCCTACGGCTACCGCGGCACAGCGCACCACGAGTTGGCGGCGGTGGTGGAATTCATCCACACCGCTACCCTGCTGCATGATGACGTGGTGGACGAATCGTCGCTACGGCGCGGGCGCGCCACCGCCAACGCGCTGTTCGGCAATGCGGCATCCGTGCTGGTGGGCGACTTCCTGCATTCGCGCTCGTTCCAGATGATGACCAGCCTAAACGATATGCGTGTGATGCAGATCCTGTCCGACGCCACCAACGTGATCGCGGAAGGCGAAGTACTGCAACTGCTGAACATGCACGATCCGGACGTGAGCGAGGAAAGCTACCTGACGGTGATCCGCTCCAAGACCGCCAAACTGTTCGAGGCTTCGGCCGAACTGGGCGCGCTGGTGGCCGGCGCCACCGACGAACAGATCGCGGCGGCCGGCGAATACGGCCGCTCGCTCGGCACGGCGTTCCAGCTGATCGACGACGTGCTCGATTACGCCGGCGACGCGACCGAGATCGGCAAGAACGTAGGCGACGACCTACGCGAAGGCAAGCCGACTCTGCCGCTGATTTACCTGATGGAACATGGCACCCCGCAGCAACGCGAACTGGTGCGTGTCTGCATCGAGCAAGGCGACGAACAGCACTTCGACGCGATTTTAGCCGCCGTGACCACGAGCGGCGCGCTCGACTACACCCGGCGCCAGGCCGAAATAGTGGCAAGGCGGGCCCCCGAAGCGATCACCGGTCTGCCGAAGAACATGTACAAGAATAATCTGCTTCAGCTGTGTAGCTTTGCAGTTGACAGAAACCACTAGGAAAACTATAGTTGTGCCTTCCCGAGATTCCAGCTCCCGGAATCTCAAACAGTCGGGGTGTAGCTTAGCCCGGTAGAGCGCTACGTTCGGGACGTAGAGGCCGGAGGTTCGAATCCTCTCACCCCGACCATTTCATCTCGTTGATTCTCAGCGTCGCCACCCTCTCAACGTCCCCACCCCTGATACGCGCCACGCGGCGTTTTTCCTGTGGTCGAACACCAGTTGCACACATGACCCTAAAACCAGCCGGTTGGAGGGGCCTCTACCGGTCCAAGCCGAGGGCGCTACTATCCGATGCGCGTGTCTGGATTGGTTCGCTGAACCCTGTCCATTTCATCTCATTGATTTTCAACGGTCTCCCTTGGTTCTCGGCACTGCTGCCGGTCCTTGCACACATGGCGCTCACTTGCAGACCAGCTTGTAGCCCGCCGTGCCCTGCACACGATCGCGGATTTGCAGTATGCAACCCTCTTTGATCTGGCCCTTTTCCGCCATCTTGTCCGCATTTACTTCCTCCCACCAGCTGACGTTACCGTAGTAACAAACGAGCCATGTCGGTGGCAAGAACCCGACGTCCGTTCCATCTTTGACCTTCTTGTCGAATGCTGGGGCAAGTTCCATTATTCCGCTGGAATCACCCCAAAATAAGGCGACGTTATACAGCTCACGCCTTTTGATGATGCCTTTTCCCTTGTGCTGATAAGGGACTTCGGCTAGAGCTGTGTCCTGCGACGGGTAGAACTTGGGACACTCGAACTCGACTACTTGGGCTTGAGCCGAGGCCAAGGGGAGGACAAGAGGGATCAGGAAAATGAGGTTACGCATGCGTTCTCACTTGCAGATCAATGTTGCATCCATCATGCCTTCGGAGTTCTTCTTTACTTCGAGCTTGCATAGGCTGACCTTACTGTCCAGTTCTTCCCACCATGCGATGTCACCTCCGTAATAGCAGACGAACCATTTCTGCCCGTCCGGCATGCGATACTCTACGATCCGGCCTCCCTTTACCTTCTTTATGCTGCCGTGTAGATCGCTACCACCATTGACCATACCAGCAGTCACCGTAGCATCATCCAGCCGCGTCTTTTCGACGACGCCCTTACCTTTATGCTTAAGCGGAACTTCAGCTAGAGGCGTGTCCTGCCACGGATAGAACTTAGGACACTCGATCACCTGTGCTTGCACAGCAGGGCTGAGGATCAAGCAAGCGAATAAGAGTTTTCTCACGGCACCACCACCACATAAAATTCGTCGGCCCTGTTCGAGGGTGTGTAGAGTCTTGGATTCTGTCTTTTGTACCATTCAGGAAGAATGGACATTGGACGTATGCCGGGAGGCTTCCGGGGGTGGTTGTACTGATCGAAGACTGTGAACGCGCAAGGCAGTCCATAGGCCAAAACTTTGCCGTGCTGGAACTGATCAAATAGTGCAGCGTGATAACCACGTTCATTGGGGAACTTCCACCTGCCGCCCTCTAACTTAAAATTGGCGATCACGGTGCCGGAGGCGAGAAAGTTGAGGTCAGTCACCCTCGGCCCCCGGTGCCATCGGCTAGTGTGGCCGACATTGGTCAAAACTTGGGGGAGTCGAGCGCACTCGCCGTCCGCGATCATCGGTGCGTTATTTTTAAGCTCCTTTAGCAAGAGTGCGTGCTTCTCAATGAGTGCGTCAAAGTCACCTTGGAAGATGGCTTGGCGCTTTGGGAGATCGTCAATCCATTGGTCTGGCCATTTCATTGCGGCCTCGCTTTAGACGCACTTGTTAGCGGCACAATCCCATCCGCCGAGGGTGCTACCTTCCGCGCCACCCCTGATGCCCTGCTTGACGTATTCCCACTTGATCTGGGAGTAGGCCAAGTGAACCAACTCCTCAATCGTGGCATCAGCGCCACTATCGAATGTAACGCCGGAAATCATGACGTTCTCCAGCGTGATCTTGTAATAGGGAATCGGCTTGCCGTCGCCATCGGCCCGCATGAACTCAAACACCGCCTTGGGGATCGTCTTGCCCATCGCACAGTGCTGCTGAAGGGCCGGGGAGGAAATGTCAGCCAGCTTCTTAAAGGTGATGTCGGACAGTGAAGCTCTACCGCTGGTCATTCCGCCAGCTGTCGATACGGACGCAGCCCTTGGCTGGTGGACCGCCCCAGTGACATCCTTGACTTCGATCCAGTTTTTGTGCCTGTCATCGGTCGATTCGCCTTTGATGTCACCGATTTGCAGGTATGCGTCGATTGCCATTGTTATCTCCGTGATTGATGGACTCCAGACATTGTTGTCTGGGGCCCACATCAGGAAATTGACTTAACGCAGCATGCATGCGGCAGAGCCGCTTCATGACCTATATCCGCTACGCAGAGACGGCATCATCGAACCCGGCCTGCCGACGCACGTTCTAGTTGCAAAAAATTAACTTACATTGCCGCTGACCAAATCCGCCTTGCCAAAAAATGTCGCACGCTTACTTTTCCTTTAAGAAAGATACAGTTAGTGCTATTCTAGAGCAGTTAGGAGGCCGTAGATAAATTTTGTTACACATGTAACCGCTTAGTAAAAAACCATACAAACCAATGAGATAGGAATTTATTTCGTCCAAGCTCTCAACACGGCACATTCCTTGCATGATGAAAAATTGCCTTCAAAATTTTTCATTCATTAATCCACGGGAGTTCTCATGCCTCCAAGTACTGCTCATATTCTTGAGCCGGCTATACCGATCACTACTATCGAAGCCTGCCTGCGAGAGGCCCCGACCATCGCCACCGGAGCTTATAGCATCGAGCCAATACCTTATGAAGCCGAGCCCGCTGTCATATGTGTCAAGACCACTTCCATGCCGTTAATGTTGCATTGATTTGTCGATGAACTAGACGCGAATTTCCAATTCTCTTATCGATAAAGGAGCAACATCATGACTGCAAGTGACAACCCTTACCGCCCGTATTCGCCCACCTCCCACCTCGGTGGTTGCAGCTGCGGTCAACATGCGAACAGCGAGGAACATGATGCCGCTACCTCGGCCTCCCTGGCGGCACGCGCAATCGACACTGAAGAGTTGTCGAGGGACTTCATGGAAGCGGCTGCCGTGCGTGCCCTCTTTCCTTTGGACACCACCCGCCGTGATTTCATCCGCGCGGTCGGCCAGCAGACAGCCATGGCGGCGATTGCCAGCGTGCTACCCTTGGCCAGCCTACAGGCGATGGCACAGGAAAAGGGCAAGCTAGAAAAACCCAACCTGAAGGTAGGATTCATTCCGATTACTTGCGCCACGCCGCTGATCATGGCCCACCCGCTAGGCTATTACAAGCAGCAGGGATTGAATGTGGAGCTGAACAAGACAGCGGGATGGGCCCTGATACGGGACAAGATGATCAACAGGGAGTATGACGCCTCGCATTTCCTGAGCCCCATGCCACTGATGATGTCAATGGGCATAGGCTCCAGCGCATTGCCCACGAACGTGGCCACGATCCAGAACGTCAATGGGCAGGCCATCACGCTGTCGCTCAAGCACATGACTAACCGCGATCCCAGGAACTGGAAGGGGTTCAAGTTTGCGATTCCCTTCGAGTTCAGCATGCATAACTTTTTGCTGCGCTACTACCTTGCGGAAGCGGGCCTGAACCCTGATACGGATGTCCAGCTGCGTGTGCTACCGCCGGCCGAGATGGTGGCCAATCTGCGATCAGGCAATATTGACGGCTTTTTAGGGCCGGACCCTTTCAATCAGCGCGCAGTGTACGAAGAAGTCGGCTTCATTCATCTGTTGACAAAAGATTTGTGGGACGGCCATCCCTGCTGCGCTTTTGGCACCAGCTCCAAGTTCATCGAGGAAAATCCGAACACCTTCGCGGCGCTCTACCGGGCGGTATTGACTTCTTCAGCGATGGCACGCGATCCGAAAAACCGCGAATCGATCGCCAAGGTCATCGCCCCCCCGCAGTATCTGAACCAGCCAGAGCTCGTAGTGAAGCAAGTCCTTACCGGCAGGTTTGCCGATGGTCTGGGTAACGTGAAAGCGGTGCCTGGCCGTGCCGATTTCGACCCCATGCCATGGGAAAGCATGGCCGTATGGATGCTGACTCAAATGAAACGCTGGGGCTACATCAAGGGCGACGTGAATTACAAGCAGATCGCGGAAAAAGTGTTCCTGCTCACCGATGCCAAGAAGTACATGAAAGGCTTGGGCCAAAAGGTTCCTGAAGGAAACAGCCCGAAATTCAGGATCATGAACAAGGAGTTCGATGCCGCCAAGGCCGCGGAGTATGTCATGAGCTTTCCAATCAAGAAGGTGGCTTGAGATGAATGACTCCAGGGCGCTCAAATTTCAGGCAGCGATCCTCTCGGTCGTCATCCTGATGGTATTGCTGGGGAGCTGGCACCTAGCCACCTCCGGCGGGGATGCCTCGGCCGCGGGGGGAATGACCGCCGAACAGATCGAATATGCCATGTTGATGGGCAAGGATCTTGAAGTAAAAAAAGCCGATGGATTTCCCACGCTCGGACAAATGGGAACTTCCATATGGCATCATGTGTCGAATCCGTTTTATGACAACGGCCCCAACGACAAGGGAGTCGGCATCCAGCTTGCTTACTCTTTGGGACGCGTTGGAATGGGCTTCGGCCTGGCGTGCCTGGTTGCGATTCCATTTGGCTTTGTCGTCGGCATGTCGCGGCTCCTACGGCTAGCCCTGGACCCCTACATCCAGGTGCTCCAGCCCATCAGCCCCTTGGCATGGATGCCCTTGGCCTTGTACACCATCAAGGATTCATCGATCAGCGGCGTCTTCGTCATTTTTATCTGCTCGATCTGGCCCATGTTGACCAATACCGCCTTTGCGGTCTCTTCGGTCAAGAAAGAGTGGCTCAACGTCGCAGCTACTCTCGAAGTCAATCCTCTGCGCACGGCCTGGAAGGTCATTCTTCCGGCTGCGGCGCCAACCATCCTGACCGGCATGCGTATCAGCATGGGAATTGCATGGCTGGTGATCGTGGCGGCCGAGATGCTCGTCGGCGGCACGGGGATCGGTTATTTCGTATGGAATGAGTGGAACAACCTGTCGCTGCCGAGCGTGATTTTTGCCGTGCTCCTGATCGGCGTGGTTGGAATGCTCCTTGATTTGACTCTTCGAGAAGTACAAAAAATGGTGACTTATGTTGATTAACAGCGCCGTACGCGACGAAAAAAGTGCTCGCGCTTTCCAGGCCGACCAGGAAACCGTGGCCTCCGCTGGCAAGTCTGCAAACAGTTTGCTCAAGGTTGAAGGTCTGAGCAAAGCCTACGTTGCGGCCAAGCCGGTGTTTGCCGACGTTTCCTTCACTTTGGAGCGGGGCGAGTTCGTTTGCATCGTGGGCCATTCGGGATGCGGAAAAACCACCGTCCTCAATGTACTGGCTGGGCTCGATAATGCCACTTCAGGCAAGGTCTTGATGGCAGGGGAAGAAGTAGATGGTCCCAGCCTTGACCGGGGCGTGGTTTTTCAAAGCCATGCCTTGATGCCCTGGCTGACAGTTCGGCAAAACATTGCATTTGCCGTCAAATCACGCTGGCCCGATTGGCGCGCGGCCGAGGTCAAGCAGCATGTGGAAAAATTTGTCACTTTAGTCGGGCTTGCACATGCGATCGACAAGAAACCCAGTGAGCTTTCAGGAGGCATGAAACAGCGCGTAGGCATCGCCCGGGCTTTCTCCATTCAGCCCAAGATGCTGCTGCTCGACGAGCCGTTTGGTGCGCTCGACGCGCTCACGCGCGGCACCATCCAGGATGAGTTGATGAGCATCGTTCGGGAGACGCAACAAACGGTCTTCATGATCACGCACGACGTGGACGAAGCCATCCTGCTGTCCGACCGTATCCTGCTCATGACCAACGGCGCCGAAACAAGCAGCGGCTACAAGCCTGGCGGGCTCCAGGAAGTGATGATCAATCGGCTGCCGCGCGAGCGCACCCGCACGACGATGCACCACATGGATGGGTATTACGAACTGCGCAACAACATCGTGGACTTTCTTGTTTCACGGGCAAAAGTCTTCTGAATTCTTGTTTTTCTATTAAAATTTAAAAAAGGGGGAGAGAGCTTATATGAACCGCTTGCAAGTTACTGAAAAAATCATCAGCACTAAGGTTTCCAAAGGCATCAAATGGGAAGACGTGGCCCAAAAGGTCGGCTTGTCCAAGGAATGGACCACCGCCGCCTGCCTCGGCCAAATGCCGCTGGATGCAAAAAGCGCGGCCATCGTCGGCGAGATCTTCCATCTGAACGAGGAAGAGCAAAAATGGCTGCAAGTCGTGCCGTACAGGGGCTCACTGCCTACCCCTGTGCCGACCGATCCGGTGATCTACCGCTGGTACGAAGTCGTCAGTGTTTATGGCACCACCATCAAGGAATTGATCCATGAAGAGTTTGGCGACGGTATCATGAGTGCGATCGACTTCAGCATGAGCATCGACCGCCAGCCCGACCCCAAGGGCCACCGCGTCAAGGTTGTTCTTTCAGGAAAATTCCTGCCTTACAAGCAATACTGATTCCAGCGTCACTCGTCACCTATCCGGGCCCATTCCATGGCGCCCGTCGGGCGCACGGCGGTCAGTGCCGCCGTGCGCTCACCGAACGGATGAGTTCGTTCAGCATCTCCCCGTTGTCCTGAGGCTGAGCTAGAATGCAGTCGCATTTTCTGGCAAGAAGGCTTCTCCCTTCCAATCACCACCACATTCACGATGCGACAATTTGCACTTACGATCTTCGCGGCGCTCATTGCGCTGCCAGCGGCGGCCTATACGCCCATCACCCTCGACCAGGCCATGGCCCACCCCGACTGGATCGGCACGCCGGTGGAAAGCGCGTGGTGGAGCTGGGACAACAAACACGTGTTCTACAAACAGAAGCGCACCGGTTTACCGCTGTACGATATTTGGCAAGCCATTCCCGGCAAGCCGCGCCTGGTGCCTGATGCCGAGCTGGCAAAGCTGGACAGTCCGGACATGATCTACGACAGAGGCCACACCCGCGGCATCATGGTGCGCAACGGCGATCTGTTCGAGCGCGACCTGAAATCGGGCGCGCTGACCCAGATCACGCGCGGCGCCAAGGTCGAGGCGCCGCAGTACTCGGCCGATGAACACGGCGTGCAGTACCGCGTCGGCCACGACTGGTTCATCTGGGACCGCGCCAGCCGCCTGATCTCGCCGGCGGCCTTGCCGCGCGCGGCAAAAGACCCGGCCGGCGTCGACGACGATGCGCTACGCGCGATGCAGCTGCGCCTGATCGCCACGCTCCAGCGCCAGAAGGACGAGCGCGACGCCAACCGCGCCCGCGCCGAAGAGGAACGCCGCGCCGATGCCACCCGCGCCCCGGCCCCGATCTACCTGGGCGACAAGATCGCCATCGAAGGCAGCGCGCTATCGCCGGATGGGCGCTGGCTGGTGGTGGCCACCGCGCCGGCGAACGGCGACAAGGGCCGCGTCGGCAAGATGCCGCGCTACGTGACCGAATCGGGCTACGAGGAATTCGACGACCA
>Ga0170475_131504369_pt1 | contig 22873 bp, 24 predicted proteins | sample Soicark_Litter_5_FD_111474 | JGI IMG/M metagenome (GOLD analysis project Ga0170475, IMG submission 111474) | Avena fatua rhizosphere microbial communities from Hopland, California, USA. Combined Assembly of 48 SPs
CAACCTCAGGAAACGCTCACCGTGGGATTTCTGGACGATCTCAAACGTCAAGCCGCTGCGTTGAACAGCCAAAGCACCATCGACGCCGCCGCCTTGGCGCGCAATTCGTCGCTGGTGGAGGCCGCATGCAAGACGACGCTGCACTACTTCATGGAACTGGCGCCGCAGCTCAACGTGCTGCAACTCAAGCCGCGGGTCCGCTTCTCTTTGGACAGCCGCACCCCGCTCGACGGCCTGGCCCGCGGCGGCTTCACGGTCGATTCCCGGCAGCAACGCCTGCGTGACCAGCAGCTCTTCGACCATGTCGTGATGCACGGCATGCAGACCAGCGGGCAGACCATGACCATGACCAAGGACTTCCCGCCGGAGATCGAACGCCTGGAGGCCCGCCTGCGCCAGGCAGGCATCAAGGCCGACGTGGACACCGTGCGCGACGCCACCAACAACCGCCTGCAACATGTGAAGTTCAAGTTCCTGGCGGACATCATCGTCGCCGTCAAACTCGTGCCGGACCACGACAACGGCCGCGTGCGTTTCCAGATGTCCAACCTTGACGCCATCGAATCGGTCTCCGCCGAGTTCCCGGCCCATGCCGTCACCACCGGGTTGCTCGACGAACTGGCCCGCTGGTTGACCGGCGAGCCGCATCAGTTCTTGAAGTTGGGCGAAAACGTCAAGCGGGTCGAAGCCTGAGCAACTTGGCGCCGTTGCGGCTCCGCCCTGCCACCGGAAACGACGCCGATGGCATCAGCCGCCTGATCCTGTCCCTGAGCCGTTCGTTCACGGTTTCAGCGGACGGGTCCGGCGCGGAGAAGTTCCACGCGTCCATCGGCGAACCGGCGATCCGCCGCTGCGTCACGGCGGAGAATTTTTTGTACGTCGTCGCTGAAGCACAGTCTCAGCTGGTGGGCGTGGCCGCAGTGCGAGACCGAAGGCACTTGCATCACCTCTTCGTCGCGCCAGCCTTCCAGGGGAGAGGCCTCGGCCGATTGTTGTGGTCAACGGTGCGAGACGGTGCACTCATGGCGGGCGCCCCACGAGAATTCACCGTGAATTCGAGCCCCGATGCCGTGGCCGTGTATGAACGGTTCGGGTTCGTGGCGGCCGGTTCGAGATCTGAAGTGCATGGCATTGCATTCATACCGATGCGGTTGGCGGCCGACGCGGTCGACCGCTGACGCGCCCCGTACCGCTTTCCCCATAGGACACGCTCATGCACACATCCGGTCACCGCGTTCTCATCACGGGAGGAGCCAAGGGCATCGGTCTCGCCCTGGCAAAGCAGTTCCATGCCGCCGGCAATGAAGTCATGCTGGTCGGACGCGACCGAGCCGCCCTGCAGACCGCGGCAGAGGCCATGCCCGGCACGAGAACGCGCGTTGCAGACATTGCGATTGCCCGCGATCGCGCCACTCTGGCAGAGGAATTCAGCGACGCCACCGTCTTGGTGAACAACGCTGGAATTCAACGCAACGGTGACTTCGCACTGATGTCGGCCGCCGACATCGAGAACGAACTTCAAGTCAATCTTGTCGCGCCGATGCTCCTCACGCACGCGTTTCTGCCCCATTTGCAGCGGCAGGCAGCCTCCGCCATCGTCAACGTATCGTCGGTGCTCGCCTTGGTCCCCAAGCAGTCGGCCAGCGCCTATTGCGCCTCCAAAGCCGCGCTGCACAGCTTCACCCGCTCGCTTCGGTGGCAACTCGAAGGCACCCCTGTCCGGGTCTTCGAGATCATGCCGCCGTTGGTCGATACCGCGATGGCCGCGAACCGGGGCACGGGCAAGATGTCCCCCGACGCCTTGGCATCCGCATTCTGGAACGGCTTCCGATCAGACCAGTACGAAGTGCGCGCCGGCAAGGCCAAGGCCGCCAGCATCATTGCACGTCTCTTGCCATCACTGGCCGAACGGATCATGCGCCGGGGGTGAAGATCGGCATCGAGGGGCATGCGCCGGCCAGCCGCGAAGAAACGCCGCGTCGGGCCTGACAAGGTAAAATCATGGGCATTGCTTCAGTGCCCGCCGGGCGTCCCACTCACCATGCCGCTATTCTGGAAGCCCTACAAGTCCGACGTGACGTCGTTCATCGAGACCCTGAAGGCGCAAAAGCCCACGCTGGAAGCTGAACAGCGCCAGGGTCGCGCGCTGCTGTGGGATCGCCCGTACGATGCCGACTCGGAATCCGAGTACCGCGCATCGCAGGTGCCCCAACAGCCCTACGTCTACCAGACCAAGCGCTGACGCGGCCCGACCTCCGCCTTTACGTGACGATGGACACCGGCCTGGCCCCGTCGCCGCCCGACAGCATCTCGCCCAGCGTGGTCGACAACGTCGCCGTGGCCCGCCTGTATGGCGAGCCGCTGTTCGCGATGCCGACGGACCTTTACATCCCGCCGGACGCGCTGGAGGTGTTCCTCGAAGCCTTCCAGGGCCCGCTCGACCTGCTGCTGTACCTGATCCGCAAGCAAAACTTCAACATCCTCGACATCCCGCTCGCCAGTGTCACAGGGCAGTACCTGGCCTACGTGGAGCAAATCCGCAAGACCAACCTTGAGCTGGCCAGCGAATACCTGCTGATGGCCGCGATGCTGATTGAGATCAAGTCGCGGATGCTGCTGCCGCCCAAAAGGACGGCCGAGGGCGAAGAAGCGGAGGACCCTCGTGCGGCGCTGGTGCGCCGGCTGCTCGAGTACGAACAGATGAAGCTCGCCGCCGCCCGGCTCGATGCGCTGCCGGTCATGGGCCGCGATTTCCTGCGCGCCCAGGTGACGGTCGAGCAATCCCTCACCGTCCGCTTCCCCGATGTCGAGCCTGGCGAACTACGGGCCGCATGGCTCGACATCCTCAAGCGTGCGAAGCTGAACCAGCACCACACGATCACGCGCGAGCAACTGAGCGTGCGCGAACACATGAGCATCGTGCTCAAGCGCCTGCAGGGCCGGCGCTTCGCCACATTCGAGGACTTGTTCGACGTCACCCGCGGCCCGCAGGTGCTCGTCGTCACGTTCATCGCCATGCTCGAACTTTCGCGTGAACACCTGCTCGAAGTCACACAGGCCGAGGCCTTCGCGCCCATCTATGTCCGGCTGGCCTACCAGCCGACCTGACCCATTTCATCCCATTGCGCCGCGCCTGGCTTCATTGCGCGGCCACCCGTTCCAAAGGTCCGAGACATGCAAGAAACCGCCGTTCGCATCCATCCCCGCGCCGACGAAGCAAGACCGGGCATGCCGCAAGTGGCCGAACGCTGGTCCGTCGAAGCCATCGAGGCGCTGTTCGACCTGCCCTTCCCCGAATTGATGTTCCGCGCACAGGCCGTTCACCGCGAACACTTCGATCCGACGAACGTGCAGCTCTCCACGCTGCTGTCGATCAAGACCGGCGGTTGCCCGGAAGACTGCTCGTATTGCCCCCAAGCCGCCCGCTATGACACCGGCGTGGAGGCCAGCAAGTTGATGGGCGCCGACGCGGTGCTCGATGCAGCCCGAGCCGCGCAGGCCGCAGGCGCCACTCGCTTTTGCATGGGCGCCGCATGGCGCAGCCCGAAGGACCGCGACGTCGAGAAGGTGGCCGAACTGATCGCCGCCGTGAAGGACCTGGGTCTGGAGACCTGCGCCACGCTGGGCATGCTCGATGACGGCCATGCCGAGCAGTTGCGCGACGCAGGCCTCGATTACTACAACCACAACATCGACACCGCGCCGGACAAGTACACCGACATCATCGGCACGCGCCAGTTCGAGGACCGCCTCGACACACTGAACAAGGTGCGCATGGCAGGCGTCAAGGTGTGCAGCGGCGGTATCGTGGGGCTCGGCGAAACGCGCACCCAGCGTGCAGGGCTGGTCGCCGCGCTCGCCAACCTCGACCCGTACCCCGAGTCCGTGCCCATCAACAACCTCGTGCAAGTCGAAGGCACGCCGCTCCACGGCTCGACCCAGCTCGACCCACTCGAATTCGTGCGCACCATTGCCGTCGCGCGCATCACGATGCCGACGTCGCGCGTGCGCCTGTCGGCTGGCCGCCAGGAACTGGGCGAGGCCATCCAGGCCATGTGTTTCATGGCGGGCGCCAACTCGATCTTCTACGGCGACAAGCTGCTGACCACCGGCAACCCGGCCTTCACGGCCGACCGCGCCCTCCTCGACAAACTCGGGATGACCACATCATGAGCGACCCCGCCGCGCCGCGCAAACCCATCACGCTGCACCGCCTGCGCGACATGCAGGCCACCGGCGAACCCATCGCGATGCTGACCTGCTACGACGCCACGTTCGCGCGCGTGCTCGATCACGCCGGCGTCGATTGCCTGCTGATCGGCGATTCGCTGGGCATGGTGATCCACGGGGAGACGAGCACGCTGCCGGTCACGCTCGACGATGTCGCGTACCACACGCGGGTGGTCGCCCGTGCCAACCGCACCGCCTGGGTGATCGGCGACATGCCGTTCGGCTCTTACCAGGAGTCGCCCAGCCAGGCCATGCGCAGCGCCACCGTGCTGATGCAGGCCGGTGCCCAGATGGTCAAGCTCGAAGGTGGTGGCTGGACGGCCAACACCGTCCGTTTCCTCGTCGACCGCGGCGTGCCCGTGTGCGCACACCTCGGCCTCACGCCGCAGACGGTGCATGCGCTCGGCGGCTACCGCATCCAGGGGCGCTCGGACGACGCCGTGGCCACGCTCGTGCGCCATGCGAAGGAACTGTCGGACGCCGGCGCCGCGATGTGCGTGCTCGAATTGGTGACGGCCGCCGCCGCGCGCGAGGTCACGAACAACGTCTCGATGGCCACCATCGGCATCGGCGGCGGATTGGGTTGCTCCGGCCAGGTGCTCGTGCTGCACGACATGCTGGGCCTGACGCAGGGCAAGCTGCCGCGGTTCGTTCGCAATTTCATGGAAGGCGCCACGTCCATCGCCGACGCGGTGTCGCGCTACGTCGCCGACGTGAAAGGCCGCCGCTTCCCCGACGACAAGCTGCACGCGTACTGAGTCCCGATGCAGGTCCTTCACACCATCGACGCGCTGCGCGCCGCACTGCCGGGCCCCGGCGCCTGCGCCTTCGTGCCCACCATGGGCAACCTGCACGACGGGCACCTGGCGCTCGTGCGGCAAGCGGGCACGCACGGCCTGCCGGTTGCCGTCAGCATCTTCGTGAATCGCCTTCAGTTCGCGCCCCACGAAGACTTCGACACTTACCCACGCACGCTGGAACGCGATGCCGATTTGCTGCGTGGCGCCGGCGCCGACATCGTCTTCGCACCTCGGGAATCCGAACTGTATCCACAGCCGCAAACCTTCAAGGTCGTCCCCGACCCGGCCATTGCCGACATCCTCGAGGGGCACTTCCGGCCCGGCTTCTTCACCGGCGTCTGCACGGTGGTGATGAAACTCTTCCAGGTGGTGCAGCCACGGGTCGCGGTCTTCGGCAAGAAGGACTACCAGCAGCTGATGGTGATCCGCGAGATGGTGCGCCAGTTCGCACTGCCGATCACCGTGGAAGGCGCGGAAACGACCCGCGCCGATGACGGCCTCGCGCTGTCGTCTCGCAATGGGTACCTCAGCGTCGCCGAGCGACGCCAGGCCACCGCGCTGTCGCAGGCCTTGCGCCTCATCGCGCACCGCGTCCGTCTCGACCCCGAGGACATCGCCGCGGCCGAGGCGCAAGCCACGGAAGAGCTGAAGGCCCAGGGATGGCTGCCCGACTACCTCACGGTGCGCCGCCGAGACAACCTGCTGCCGCCTCAGGCCGACGAACGGAGCGGCCCGCTGGTGGCATTGGGCGCGGCCCGCCTGGGCACAACCCGGCTGATCGACAATCTGGAGTTTTGAGGCGAGTGCGATCGGCTGAATGTTTCGGCCGGGCAGGCATGCGTTCTCGCCTCCGCACACGTCGCTTCGCGCGAGTTCAGTCACCCCAGTTCACGAAGTCCCGCCCGGGCCTCGATCGGTTCGGGGACTTCAACTCGTAGGTACCATAGGACAAGCATGAAGCCCAGGCGCACCTTGAACGATCTGGCCCTGTCCTCGACTTGGGGACCGAATTGCCGCATCGGGTCGACATGTCGTCACAGGCGACCTTGCACGGACCTGGTCCAAAGAAAGTCTCATGGGGTGCAGTACGCATCGTCGGTCTGCTTCGCTCCGGACTTGTCGTTCATCGCGTTGGGAAGCTGGGATGGCGGCATCGTGCAGCCACTTGAGTTGTGAGGGGGAAACGTCGGAGCGCCAACAAAGCGCCCCCTGCCACCCGATTCATGGATCACGGAAAACCGCTTGCGGTCTTTGCTGACGAGGTGTTCGTCAGGTGCGTACACTGCGAAACACCAGGGCGCGTTGGTGCAACCTGGTCGCCATATCGCTGGATGGCGGCCTTTGAATGTGCGTCGTGCCATGTCTGTCTGTCGTCTGAAAAGGATGATTGGGTCGGGCCGGTGATAGCAGTCGGCCACCGGCCATGCGGCAAGTGCGGGCACAAATGGCTCACGATCCATGAGCGAATCGACGGCTTCCCCAAGCCCGTTCCTGGGCACCGTCCAGCACAATGTTCGGAATGCGGCCACATGTCTGAAGTTGAAGTGACCCTGCAGCGTTGTTATTCCGGGCGAGACGCCGTCGATCCTCACTTCGGCATGCCGTTGTTCTTGATCCATGGTTCCCGGCTTGGCGCTGTCTGGGCATACAACGAACGCCATCTGAGCGAGTTGATCGCCTACGTTCAAGCCACGCTTCGTGTTCGGCAGTGTGCGGGCAACAGGTCCATGTTTTCCCGTTTGCCGGCCTGGATGAAGCTCGCGAAAAACAGAGGGTCTGTACTCAAGTCGCTTCAGAAGCTCGGCACCCTCTCCGCCAAGGATGCGTCTTGCCGCAAGCCGCCAGATTCCCGTCACATCGAACCGTCGCGCACATGAACACCACGGCCCGGCAATTTCCAGATCAGTTCCGAACCCGGCGGTTGGTGCTGCGCGAGCCCCGAGAGTCCGACGCACGGCTCCTCTTCGAGGCTTACACCCGAGATCCCGAGGTCGCCCGGTTCATGGCCTGGCGGCCGCACGCGGCCCTTGCCGAGACGGAGGCATTCATCGCGGAATGCATGCAAGCGTGGGGCTCGGGAGTTCGCTGGCCTTACGTCCTGGCGCTCCGCGAGCACGTGCATCAGCCCATTGGCATGCTGGAGGTCCGTGTGCTCTCGCACACCATCAACCTCGGCTATGTCCTGGCCCACCGGCATTGGGGCCAGGGCCTCATGCCCGAAGCCATTGGCGCAATCAGCGATGCCATCCTCGCGATGCCTGAGTTCTTCCGCGTCCAGGCCACCTGCGACATCGAGAACGGCGCATCGGCCCGCACACTTGAAAAGGCGGGCTTCCTGCTGGAGGCCAGGCTCGAACGGCACGCCGTTCGTCCCAACATCAGCCCGGAGCCACGGGCTTGTTTGATGTACGCGCTTTGCAGGTAGCATCTGCCAGCCACCCGTGCAGGTCCGTGCATGGCATGCCGCAGTGGCCACTTCAGACGCACTGCTCTTCGCAAGCCCCGAATATGCCCACGGTGTCACCGGCAGCTTCAAAAACGCACTCCATTGGCTGGTGAGTTTCGAGCCGTTCGTCCACAAACACGTGGCGGTCCTGAACGGTTCGCCAAGCGCCCATCAAGCAGAGGCCGCGCTCCGCGAAACACTCAGCACCATGTCTGCATGCATCATGGAGCAGGGCCTCAAGCGGCAGTCGGGGACTTCAGCCCCATGGCGTCGAGCAACTGATGGGCAACCAGCTCGGACGATTGTGGGTTCTGCCCCGTCACGAACTGCCCGTCCCGCACCGCAAACGCCTGCCACATGGGTGCGCCCTCGAACTTCGCACCCAATTCGCGCAGGCGGCCTTCCAGGGGAAACGGCACCACACCGGTCAGGCCCACAGCAGCCTCTTCAGCGTCGGTGAACGAGTTGATGCGCACGCCCTGCACGATAGGTGCGCCATCCGGGCGCTTGGCAGCGACCAGTCCTGCTGCGCCGTGGCACACGGACGCGATGACCTTGCCTTGGGCATAGGCAGCCTCCACCGCGGAAGTCACGCCGGCATCGGTAGGCAGGTCCCACATCGTGCCGTGCCCACCTGGAAAGAAGATGGCATCGTAGCCGGCGACATCCAGCAGGCTGACACGCCGCGATTCCTTGAGCTGGTCCTGGAGCGACGCATCGCCCAGGTAGCGCTCGACGATGGGCGCGTTCTCGCCCTTTGGCTTGATACTGCCGGGATCGACGGGGACGGGCCCGCCCATGGGCGAGGCAATGTCGACGAAAGCGCCTGCATCGCGCAGTGCGAAGTACGGCACGGCAAGCTCCTCGGCCCAGAAGCCGGTGCGCTTCCCGGTGTCACCCATCTGGCTGTTGGAAGTGACGATCAACAGAATCCGACGTGTCATGTGTTTCTCCTTGAAGTGAAAAGGCTGCATGACAGCACAGGAGTGACTCTACGCATTTGTCCGTAGCCTATAAACTCGCACGCCGGAAGTTCAGTCATTACATCAACTCATATATGTCGCGCAGCTTCGAACCGGTACAGCTCGGCACCATTGAGCTTTTCTGCAAGGCGGCAGAACTTGCGAGCTTCACGGCCGCCGCCGAGGCACTCGGGCTGACACAAGGCGCCGTCAGCCGATCGATCGCACGCCTCGAAGTGCGGCTGGGCGTGCGTCTGTTCCAGCGGTCGACACGCAGCATCCGCCTGACGGACGATGGAGAACTCTACCGCTCCCAATGCCAGCAGGCGCTGGAACAGATCGCCGAAGCGGAACGCGCCATCACGGGCAACCAAAGCGAGCCAGCGGGCACCTTGCGCATCAGCGCGCCCACGACGTATGCACACCACCGGTTGATGCCACTGCTGCCGGGGTTCAATGAGCGCTACCCCGTGGTGACCTTGGAAGTGAACATCTCGAACCGGAACGTGGACTTCTTCGAGGAAGGATACGACCTCTCGATCCGGCTTGGCGAGCCGAAGGATTCACGGCTCATTGCACGTCGGCTGGAAGATGCGACGCTGGGTGTGTTTGCGTCGCCAGCCTATCTCGCGCGCCACGGTCAACCGGAGACGCTGGAAGAACTCAGCTTGCACCAATGCATTCAGTTTGTGCTTCCCAGCACGGGACGACCGTTGCCGTGGGCATTGCGTGACCGCGGACACGACGTGGAGTTCAGTTACTCCAGCCGGCAGCGAGTGCATGAGGACGTGCTGGGTGCCGTCAACTGGGCCCGGGCAGGCGGAGGCATTTTCCAGACCTACCACTTCATCGCGAACGAGTACGTGGAACGAGGCGAGCTGGTGGAAATCATGCAGCCACACAGCGGAAGATCCCGCCCATTCTCGATTCTGTACCCACAGAACCGCCACCTGTCCGCCCGCGTGCGCGCCTTCGTCGACTACATGATCGAGAAGACGAGGACGACGGACACCGAGGGGCCCACAGCCACCACGGCGCAGCGAAGCCGCAAATCAAACCCCACAAGGAGCGATTAAGCAGCGCGACCCGTGATCAACGCCTCATCTTCGACACACAATGCCCGTCGCCACGTGAGCCCGTCTCGCCTTGCGCCGGAACGACGAAGAACAAGAACAGAGGCGAGCGAGCGAAGCGAAGCAACGCCCCGAACCGCAAGCGACAGGAAGGCAAGCGAAAGCGAAGCCGCAGATCAAGCCACCCGCGAGGACCGGCTCCGCCGGCCGACCCGGGGCGCCCCCTCGGGGGGCAGGAGCGAAGCGACGTGGAGGCCCAATCACCTCCGAACACCAAGCTTGAAGCCGATCATGGCGCGGAGCTTGTTCGGCACGACCGGTTTGACGAGCAGGTGGAAATCATGCGCTTGCGCGTCGGCCTCCAGGCCACTCATCGTGCTGCCGGTGACCATGATCGCAGGCACCTGCGGCCCGAAGCGGCTGCGGAGGGCCCGGATCACATCCAGGCCGGTGTTGCCTTGCTCCAGTCGGTAGTCGACCAATAACAAATCGGGGGCCTTCATGTCGGCAGCGGCAGCCTTCGCCCACGCACGGCTCGACTCCACCGTCTCGAAGGTGGTCACGGTGGCGCCCCATCCCTTGAGCAGTACTTCGAGGCCGCCGCGCACTGCCGGCTCGTCTTCGACGACCACGATGAACTTCTGGTCCAGCGTGAGGCCCAGGGGTGCCTTGCCGACCACTCCGGAGAGCGGTGGGGAGCGCGGTGCCTTGCCCGGCGGCAGCGTCAGCGAAAACATGGTGCCTCGCCCCGATTCGGAGCGCAGTGTCAGCGGCGCGCCGATCAGCTCCGCCAATCGCTTGACGATGGCCAAGCCAAGGCCCAGCCCCTTGCGCTGTAGCGGCGACAGCGACTCGGTCTGCGGTACTTGATAGAACTCCTCGAAGATGCGCGCCTGTTCACGATCGCGGATGCCCACGCCGGTGTCCCACACTTGCAGGATCATGCGGCCCGCGCGGCGGCGGCAACTCACGAGCACGCTGCCGTCGTTCGTGTAGCGGATGGCATTCGACACGAGGTTGCGCAGGATGCGCTCCACGAGCACCGGGTCGGCGTATACGTTGTGGCTCTCGCCGCGAAAGCGCAGCGAAAGGCCCTTATCGAATGCAGTGGGTTCGAAGTGCAGGCGCAGCTTCCGGAACAGGCCACCGATGTTGAAATGCTCGGGTGCGACATCCACGCCGCCGGTGTCAATCTTCGTGATGTCGAGCAGTTCGGAGAACAAGCCCTCCAATGCGTCGACGGATCCGTTGATGCTGGTCACCAGGCGAGTGACTTCTTCGTCGTGGCTTCGCTGGCGCAACGCCTCGGCGAACAGGCCCATCGCGTGCAAAGGTTGACGCAAGTCATGGCTGGCAGCTGCGAAGAATTGGGTCTTTGCGCGGTTGGCCACCTCCGCTTCCTGGCGCGCCTTGTCGGCCGCGGCCTTTTCCGCGCGCAGCTGCACGAGCAGTTGGTCCGCCTGCACCTTGATTTGCAGCAGCCCCTCGAAGTTCTTGCGATACAGGCGGCTCAGCGACACCGTGATGCCGAAGATGAACACGAGCACGCCGGCGAGGAACAAATCCTCGAAGGTGCCGGGCCACGCCACTTTGACCACCAGCGGCACGAGCGCCAGCACGCAGAACTCGTAGAACGTGTGGTGCTGCGGCGAGAGGATCTGCATGGCGGCCATGCAGAAGCTGTAGATGGTGAGGATCAAGCCCACCTTTTCGGTCACGCCGCCGTACTGGTAGAAGAACCACGCGGCAGCCCCCCACAACACGCCTGCGACCAGCGTGCTGCAGCGCCACCCCTCGTAGTACTTCAGCAGGCGCGCCCGGCCGGTGGGGCGCTCGCGCCAGAAGGACCGGTACAGGATGGTACGGACCAGGCCGAGCACCAGCAGAAGACCGAGCCAGGCAAACAGGCCGGCGTGCGGTACGTGCCCCCAGTACAGCACCATGACCACGCCAGCACCGGCCGCGCTGGCGGCCTGGGTGGTGGGGAGGTAAGAATAAATGTTCTCGACGCGTTCGGCCGAGGCCTGATCCTCCAGCAAGACCTTGACTGTGGAAGCATTGTCGGCGACGACAAGAGCGGTGTCGTCCTGTGCGGGCGCGCCGAGCGGCGCCCGCTCGGTGGAGGTGGAGGTGGAAGGCGACGCCATCATCGAACGGTGCTGCTGCGCCACGTGGAAAACCCACCGTGCTTCTGGCTCATCTGGCTTACCGCGAGCACGGCCTGCGTGCGCGAACTGACGCCCAGCGCGCGGAGCACAGCCGCCACGTGGTCCTTCACGGTCTCGACCGAGAGGCCCAATTCCCGCGCAATGAGCTTGTTCGGGTTGCCCTGCAAGAGAAGTGCCAGCACGTCGGTCTGCCGAGGCGTGAGGCCGAGCGATGCGAGGCTGGGCTGCTTCTGGAATTCGCCATCGGAGGCTTCCCGACCCACGACGTCGAGGTCGCTCGGGTCTTCGGCACGCCTGAAGGCGCTTTCGGCGCCGATGCTCATCGGCGGCACGTAAATGCCTCCGGACATGACCATGTGAAGCGCCTCGAACAACGTCTCGTTGGACGCACGCTTGGGCACGAAACCCATGGCGCCCTGGTCGATGGAGCGGATCACGTCGCTGCGCGGTCGGATGCCGAAACCACGACCACCGGCAGCGCCGGGTAGGCGGCGCGAAATTCGGCCAACAGATCGAACCCGTTGGCGTCGCCGAGTTGCAGGTCGAGAAGCACGAGGTCGAGGTCGCTGTCGGCCTGCAGCGTCTCGCGTGCAGCACGCGCGCTGCCCACGCCCACCACGGTGACGTGGTCACCGAGACCCTGAATGATGGTCTGGAGGGCGGACAGGATCAGGGGGTGGTCATCAACCAGCAATACTTTCATTCTTACGTCTCCAGGCGGATGGATGCCACGATCGAAGATCGTACGATGGACGTGCCCATCGCGCTGCCCCCCCGAAGAGGGCCCGAGGCGCGAGTGGGCGGCATGCACCCCAATTTGCACTGCCCGCGCCCCTACCAATACCAGCGGGAGAGCCACTCTGCCACGCACACCGGCCTGATGCCGTTCTCGCGTTCCATCGTGGCCTCGAGTGTGATTTGCGCGCCGCCCTCCAAAGGCTCGTACAGCATCAGCTTGAAGCGGCCACGCACGCGGCTGTCCACGGGCACCGGCGCGGGGAAACGCACCTTGTTCAAGCCGTAATTCACACCCATCTGTGTATCGTTCACCTTGAACGCAGTGGCGGACATGTCGGACAGCAGGCTCAGCGTCAGGAAACCATGGGCGATGGTCGTGCCGAAAGGACCGTCCGCCGCGCGCTCTGCATCGACGTGGATCCATTGGCAATCGCCGCTGGCCTGTGCGAACCGGTTGATGCGTTGCTGGTCGACGAGGATCCAGTCGCTGACGCCCACGTCTTGGCCCACAAGGGCTTGCAGGTCGGCGATTCTGTCGAAGATGTTCATGCGGTCTCGATCCTTTCGGTGAGAGGTCCCATTGTTCTACACGCCGCCCAAGCTGCGTGCTGCAAGGTGCATCGGCACACGGAGCGCAATGGCGTTATGTTAAGGGCCAGAGAACCAATCGGCCGTCAATTTATCGAGCGTCGTACCCATGCCTTCTGACATCCTGATCCTGTCCGCCCACCCCCACTTGGAACACTCCCGGGTGAACCGGGCACTGATGGCCGCGGCCGCGACGGTGGGCCGCGTCCGCGTCCATGACCTGTACGCCCTGTACCCTGACTACTTGATCGATGTGGCATTCGAGCAGCGGGCGCTCGCGCAAGCGCGGCTCGTCGTCTGGCAGCATCCGATTCACTGGTATCACATGCCGCCCCTCATGAAGCTGTGGGTGGACGAGGTGCTGGCGTTCGGCTGGGCCTACGGCCACGACGCCCATGCGTTGCAGGGCAAGGACCTGTGGTTGGTTGCATCCACCGGTGGGCCGGAGAGCTCGTACCGCCCTTCGGACTACAACCGGTACCACTTCGACGCCTTTCTGCCCGCATACGAGCAGACGGCCACGCTGTGCGGCATGCGCTTTTTGCCACCCATGCTGCTGCACGGCGCACACCGGATTGCCGACCCTGACCTGGAAGACCACGCGCGCCTGCTGGTCGACCGGCTGCGAACATATCCCGACTGGCCCGAGATCGACGAGGTCCCGGCTTGCGTGAGTTGCGACGTGCCTGACAGCGCACGCCCCAACCTCGACCTGCAGGACGGATTTTGACGATGGAACATGGCAATTGGTTGTCAGGCACGCTCGTGTATCTGGGCGCGGCCGTGCTCGCGGTGCCGCTGGCGAAAAAGCTCGGGCTCGGCTCCATCATCGGTTACCTTGTCGCGGGCATCGCCATCGGCCCGTGGGGACTGCGCCTCTTGACGGATGCACAGGACATGCTCCACTTCGCCGAGTTCGGGGTGCTGCTGATGCTGTTCCTCGTGGGTCTCGAGCTGGAGCCGAAACGGTTATGGGCCCTGCGCAAGCCCATCTTCGGCTGGGGTACCGTGCAATTGAGCGGGTCCACCGTGCTGATCGGTGGCATCGCGCTGGCGTTCGGCGTGCCCTGGCAACTCTCGTTGGTGGCCGCACTCGGGTTGGCGCTGTCGTCCACGGCCATCGGACTCGGTGTGCTGAACGAACGCAACCTGATGCCGACGTCCGGTGGGCAAACCCTGCTGAGTGTGGCCCTGCTGCAAGACATCGCCGCCATCCCCATCTTGGCGCTGGTCCCTTTGCTCGCGATCACGGGAGTCGACGCCGCACCTGAAAGCCATGGCTGGTGGGCCGCCGGCAAAGCGCTTGGCATGATCGCCGCCATCGTGTTCGGGGGCCGCCTGCTGCTGCGCCCGGCGCTGCGCTGGATTGCCCGCAGCGCGACACCGGAGATTTTCACCGCCGCGGCGCTGCTGCTCGTGGTGGCCACGGCTTCGCTGATGCAGGCCGTGGGGCTGTCGATGGCTCTCGGCGCCTTCCTCGCCGGCGTACTGCTCGCCGAGAGCGAGTACCGCCGCGAACTGGAGACCGACATCGAACCGTTCAAGGGCCTGCTGCTGGGTCTCTTTTTCATCGCGGTGGGCATGAGCGTGGACTTCGCCGTCGTGATGGCGCAGCCGGGCCGGATCGCCGCGATGGTGGCGGTGTTCCTTCTTGCGAAGGCGCTTGTGCTCTGGGGCATGGCACGCTGCATGCAGCTGCCTGCCCCAGAGTGGCCGGTGTTCATCCTCCTGTTGGCGCAAGGCGGAGAGTTCGGCTTCGTGGTGTTCCAGGCCGCGGAACAAGCCGGCGTGATCAATGCCGGCACGTCGTCGATCCTCGTGGCAGCCATCGCGGTGTCCATGCTGCTGACCCCCCTGATGCTTGCGGCTGCCGACCGCTGGTGGGTGCCTCGCGTGGCCCGCAGGCGGAGCGGCGCGCTGCCGGAGCTGAAGGAGCCTCAAAACGCACCGGTGATCATTGCGGGCTTCGGCCGCTACGGCCAGGTGGTGGGCCGCCTGCTCAACGCCAACGGCTTTCCCGTGACCGTGCTGGAGCACGATGCCGAACAGGTCGAGACGGTGCGCCGTTTCGGCATGGCTGCGTTCTACGGCGATGCAACCCGCCTGGACCTGCTGCGCACGGCTGGGGCCGGCAAGGCCCGCATCATCGTCGTCGCCATAGACGACGTGGCGCAAAGCTTGAAGACCGTGGACGTGGTGCGTGAGCACTTTCCCCACCTCACGGTGGTGGCCCGGGCCCGCAACGTGACGCACTACTACGGCCTGCGCCAGCGCGGCGTGACCCTCATCGAACGGGAAACCCTCGACTCGGCACTGATGAGCGCGCGCTCGGTTCTGGAGCTGATGGGCCTAGAGCGGCACCAGGCACGCAATCTGGCATTGCGGTTTCGCCGCCACACGATTGACCTGCTCGAGGAAATGGCGCCCCACCTGGGCGACCAGAACAAGCTGATTGCCGTTTCGAAGAAGGGACGCGAGCAACTCGAGCAGCAATGGGCGAGGGAACGCGCCGAGGCGCACACCCGGCACAAGCGGACCGGGTGGCACGTCGACAGCGGCTCCGCGGATTGATGGTCGCCCGGACGTCGGGCATGCCACGAAGCCGCGACGGTATCAGGCGACGCTCAGCGCTTTTCCGGCCTGCGTCGCCCGGGCCAAGGCCGTGACAGGCGACAATGGCATCATGTTCTCCCCCTCCCAGAACGACGTGCGCCGCTTCTTCTGCGACGCCTACCGCAAACACCGCGACGGCAGCCCGATGACCCCGCTCGAAGCGCTGGCCGCCGACTGGATCTCAGAGCACCCCGAGTACCACGCCGACCTTGTCGACGCCGAGGCGGCGGTGGCGGCCATCTACGACCCCGATGCCGGGCGCGAAAACCCGTTTCTGCACCTTTCCATGCACTTGTCGATCAGCGAGCAGGTCAGCATCGACCAGCCGCGCGGCATCAAGCAGGCATGTGAACTGCTGGGCGCGCGCCGCGGCTCGCGCCATCAGTCCCACCACGAGGTGATGGAATGCCTCGGCGAGATGATGTGGGAATCGCAGCGCAGCGGCTTGCCGCCCGACGGTGCGAAGTACATCGATTGTGTGAGGCGACGGGCCACGCGTGACTGAACCACCGCGCGCGCCACAGGTCCCTGTCAACGCCGGCAGGCCACCCAGCTGCGCAGCTCATCGGCGGGAAGCGCCAGCGACTCGAGCACTTTGAGCGCCGCGAAGGCATCATTGGCCGCATAGCGCAATTGCCTGTCGTCCAGTTCGGCCACCGCCCAGTTCGACGTGGTGACCCGCTTCGACTTCGTGAAACACCGCCCCGCGGCCACCGCCATCGCGCCCTTCACGCCGATGGTGCGGGGGTAACCCCGCTGGCGGAACACGATGTCGAGGTCGAGCACGGGACGCACGAGCACACCAAGTTTCGCCTTCAGCTGCGCGTGATCGGACTGCAGCCCGAAGCCGACCTTCACCACGTCTGCGGATTCCAGCACGCGCCGCACGATGTCGTGGCACGCAGCGTGCCGAAGCTGGAACACCCATGCGAACCATGGCGTGGCGAACTGCACGACATCGGGCCCGTCCGACACCTCCCCGGCCGTGAAGGTGGGCTTCGACTCCGTGTCGAATCCGACGTACGCGCAACGGCCGAGGTCGGACCATGCCGCGTCCAACTCCTGGGGCGAACGGGGCACATGGATGCGATCGCGGGGCAGGCCGTCGAACGACGGCATTTCGGCGATCATTTCCTTTGAGGGCGGCAACTTGCGGGTCATCGACATGGGGCCAGTCTAGTGCAGTGTTTCAGACGGTCAGATGGGCAGCACCGTCGTGTTCTTCACCTCCTCCATGACCGCGTAGGTGTGGGTCTCGCGCACGCCTGGCAGCGACCAGACCACGGTGGCGATCCATTCGCGATAGGCACGCATGTCCGAGACGCGGGTCTTGATCAGGTAGTCGAAGCCGCCAGCCACGAGGTGGCATTCGAGAATCTCGGGCCGCATCTGTACCGCCGCACTGAATGCATTCATCACGTCGGGCGTCGTTCGGTCGAGCACGATCTCGATGAACACCAGCATGCCGGCGCCGAGCCTGTCGGGGTTGAGCTTGGCCGTATAGCCGAGTATGAACCCATCGCGCGTGAGGCGCTTGACCCGCTCGAGCACTGCCGTGGGAGACAGGTTGACTTCCTCGGCCAGCTTGATGTTGGAAATGCGCCCGTCAGACTGCAGCGCCCGCAGGATGCGGGCGTCGATCTTGTCCAGGCCGTTCGGCAGGGAGCCGCTGTCGGTGTCGTGGGAGCGGGGCATGCTTCATTGATCTCCAAGAACACGCCGATGTTTGGAGATTAATCCAACCGATGAAAAACTACCATGTCGCAAACGGCCGTGTTTCGACCGCACCCTCATGAATCACGCGTCTTTCGACCTGTCCCCCTACCGCACGCAGGACCGCCTGCTCAGCCCTGCCGCGACGAGTACGCCGTCCTCCTTGATCGCCTGGGTGCCCTCTCGAGCCTGTCGTGGCCTGCGGCAATGGCCACGGCGCGGCCTTGGGTCCAGGCGGTCCGGGAACAGCCGGCTCCGTTCTGGGCCATGGAATCTCTGCTGCGCGACCATCCGATCTCCCAGCCTGAAGGCCTTGCGCTGATGCGCGTGGCTGAAGCGTTGCTGCGCGTGCCGGATACCGCCACGGGCCTGGCCCGCCCATCCCGCGCTTCGCTACAGCTGCGACATGCCTGCCGAGGGCGCGCGCACCGACGCGGACGCGCGCCGCCACCTCGCGTCGTATGCCGATGCCATCGGCCACATTGCACGGGCCGGTCGTGGTGGCGGCCCCGACGCGAGCGATGGCATCTCGATCGGGCTTCCCGTACCACAGACCGTACAGCAAATAAAAGCCGCACTCCGTGCGGCTGTGCGGGAACCGGCAGTCAGCGCTTCAGCGGAAACTCGGCTGCGGCTGGACCGCGAGATCGGTCTTCAGCGAACCCAGGTAGTCGGCCAACAGCTTCAATTCGGCGTGTGTAAACCCCTGGATCTGGGCCTGCATCGTCGGGTTCGCACGGCCGACGTTGGGTTTGCCGGTCGCCTGGTAGGCCTTCAGTGCGACGTAGAGGTAGTCGGCGTGCTGGCCGGCAAGCTTCGGGTAGTCGGCGCTGACAGCGGTGTTGAAATCGGCACCGTGGCAGTTGACGCACCTGCCCTTGTCCAGAAGCGCGCTCACGCCGGGAGGTGCCGCAGGGAGTGACTTCTCCGCATGGCCTGCGCTCTGCGTCTCGTAGAAGGCTGCCAGGTCGACAATGTCCTGCTCGGTCAGCGATGCGGCGATGGCCTTCATCGTCGGGTGCTTGCGCTCGCCCTTCTGGTACCCGGCCAATGCGGCCGCGATGTATTTGGCGCTCTGGCCACCGATCATGGGCACCTTGTGCACTTCGGGAAAGCTCGCCTGGTAGCCGGGGATGCCGTGGCACCCGATGCACATGGCCGCCTTTTTCTCGCCCGCAGCCGCGTTCGGCGTGATCTGCTGGGCATGCGCCGCAGAAGCTCCCAACAGAGAGATGACCACCGCAGAAAGGAGTTTGGAGAACTGCTGATTCATGGTTCTTCGGGCGAGTCGTCAGTCAGCAAAAGATTATAGGGGCCCCTTATACTGCCTCGATACCCTCAAGCAGCCACGCTCGAATGAAATTCCAAGGCACCGACAACTACGTTGCAACGGACGACCTGATGCTGGCAGTCAATGCCGCTGTCACGCTGAAGCGGCCGCTGCTCGTCAAGGGCGAACCCGGCACGGGCAAGACCATGCTGGCGGAAGAAGTGGCAGGGGCCCTGAATCTGCCGTTGCTTCAATGGCACGTCAAGTCCACCACGAAGGCCCAGCAGGGCCTCTACGAATATGACGCGGTGAGCCGCCTGCGCGATGGCCAGCTCGGCGACGAGCGGGTGAAAGACATCCACAACTACATCGTCAGGGGCGTGTTGTGGCAGGCTTTCACGGCCGAGCAGCCAGTCGCGCTGCTGATCGACGAGATCGACAAGGCCGACATCGAGTTCCCAAACGACCTGCTTCGCGAGCTCGACCGCATGGAGTTCTATTGCTATGAGACGCGCGAACTGATCCGCGCGAAGCACCGCCCGCTGGTCTTCATCACGTCGAACAACGAAAGGGAACTGCCCGACGCATTCCTGCGCCGCTGCTTCTTCCACTACATCAAGTTCCCCGACGCGGAGACCATGAAGGCCATCGTCGAGGTGCACTTCCCCGGACTGAAGAGGGAACTGCTGTCGTCCGCGCTGAAGCGGTTCTACGACGTGCGCGGCCTGCCCGGCCTGAAGAAAAAACCTTCCACGTCAGAGCTGCTCGACTGGCTCAAACTGCTCGTGGCCGAGGACATTCCCCTCGACGTGCTGCAATCGAAGGAAGAGGCCGTGACCGTGCCGCCGCTCGTCGGCGCGCTGCTGAAGAACGAGCAGGACGTCTCCCTCTTTGAAAAGCTTGTGTACATGCAAAGGCACAACCGCTGACACGTGAGGCCTGCGCTCCTGGCTGGCGTCTTTGCCAATCGATTGCGAGTGCGGTGGCGCTCGGGATGGCGGCAGAATCCCCAGCCGGGATACCCCGGCGACGGCGCTCCTCCGCCCGATGCCGGAGAATCACGCTCCATGCTGATCGATTTCTTCTTCACACTGCGCGCCGCCAAGCTCAAGGTCTCCATCAAGGAGTACCTGACGCTGCTCGAAGCGGTCAAGTCGGGTGTGATCGACAGCGACGCGGGCCCCACCGTGGATGCTTTCTATGGCCTCGCCCGCACGTCACTCGTGAAGGACGAAACGCAGTTCGACAAGTTCGACAAGGCGTTCTCTTCATATTTCAAGGGCGTCGAGCTGCTGGCGGACTTCTCTAAAGACATCCCGCTCGAGTGGCTGAAGAAAAAATTCGAGCTGGAACTGAGCCCCGAAGAACGGGCCCTGGTCGAGAAAATGGGGTGGGACGCCTTGATGGAAACGCTGAAGAAGCGCTTCCAGGAGCAGAAGGAACGCCACGAAGGGGGCGACAAGATGATCTGCACGGGCGGGACTTCGCCGTTCGGCGCCCATGGCTACAACCCGCAGGGCATCCGCATCGGCCAGGAAAAGAGCCGTAACCGGAGCGCCGTCAAGGTGTGGGACCAACGCCAGTTCAAGGACTACGACGACAGCCTCGAACTGGGCATCCGCCACATCAAGCTGGCACTTCGCCGCCTGCGCCGGTTTGCGCGTGAAGGCGCTGCCGACCAGCTGGACCTCGACGGCACCATCCGCGCCACAGCGGCCAACGCCGGCTGCCTCGATCTGAAAATGGTGCCCGAGCGGCACAACCTGGTGAAGGTGCTGCTGTTGATGGACGTGGGCGGCACAATGGACGAGCACGTCCATCGCGTGGAAGAATTGTTCAGCGCTGCGAAAGCCGAGTTCAAGCACCTCGAGTTCTATTACTTCCACAACTGCGTGTACGACCACCTGTGGAAGCACAACCGCCGCCGCTACAGCGAGAAATTCTCCACCTGGGATGTCCTGCGCAAGTACAACAAGGACTACAAACTCATCTTCGTGGGTGACGCGACGATGAGCCCGTACGAGATCCTCCAGCCTGGTGGCAGCGTCGAATACAACAACGAGGAAGCCGGTGCCGAGTGGCTGCAGCGGCTCATCAACGCTTTTCCGAAGTACGCATGGATCAACCCGGAACCGGCCGGCATCTGGGGCTACCGCCAGAGCGTTGCCATCGTCCAGCAACTGATGAATCACCGCATGTTCCCTCTCACCCTGCAAGGGCTGGAAGGGGCCATGCGCCTGCTGAGCAAATGACGAAGGCCTTGGTGCGATGTTTCACGTCATGCGGCACTGATGGTTTCGATCCATTGCCTCCGTGGCGGCGTTGCAAACCTTCGCAATGCCATGGGCGTCGTCGCGCTTGGCGGCTTGCCACGAAAGTGAACCCGCTGGCCCTTCGGTACGGCGTGGCTTGGCGCGCTGCGCTGGCTCGCTGCCTGGCCGGCGCATCGGTGTGCCTGAGTCTGTGCGCCTGCGGCGTGCTGCCCGCCCACACCCCACCACCGGAAGACATCCCCAATCCCCGCGCGGCAGCGGCGTCAGCTGTCACCGAAGCCACCTACCGGCTTGACGTGGATGCCCCTGGCGACCTGCGAACGTTGCTGACGACCTACCTCGACCTCGCCCGATTCCAGGGCGCTGCACAGACTGAACACATCACGCCGGCCGAGTTGAACCGGCTGGCCAACGCCGCGCCCGCGCAGGCGCGATCGCTGCTGGAGACCGAAGGCTACTTCTCTTCGGAAGTGACCGTCGAACGCGCCACGGCGGACGACGGCGTTCCACTGGTTCGCCTGCACGTGTTGCCGGGGCCCCGCAGCACCGTCACATCGCTCGACATCAAGCCGGGCGGCGAGCTGCAACGCAAGATCGAGGCCGGGGACAAGGGCGCCATTGCGCTCCTCGAGCTCATCAACGAGCGCTGGAGCCTGTCGCCTGGCGAACCGTTCCGTCAACCAGCGTGGAACGCCGCGAAGAACGGAGCCCTCGCCACGATGCGCGCCGAGGGATATCCGACCGCCACCTGGTCCGGCACGCAGGCCCATGTGGATGCGCGCGCGCACACGGTGAGCCTGTCGGGGCAATTGGAGAGTGGGCCGCAGTTCCTGATCGGTGAACTGAACATCGAAGGACTGCAGCGGTATGACGAGACCGTCGTGCGCAACATCGCCAACTTGCCGCCCGGCACGCCTTACTCTGAAAAGCGCCTGCTCGATTTCCAGGATCGGCTTTTCAAGCTCGGGTTTTTCGAATCCGTCTCCGTCGACATCGACCCCGACCGGGCCACGGCATCGGCCACGCCGGTGCGCGTGCGCGTGCGCGAACAGACCCTCCAGCAGGCCACCACCGGCTTGGGGTACAGCGACACCACGCGCTTTCGCGTGACACTCGAACACCGCCATCGCCGCCCGTTCGGCTGGAACGGTCAGCTTTACAACAAGCTGGAGCTCGGCGGCCTTCTGCGATCGTGGGAGGGCGAACTGATCGCCAACCCGGACCTTCGCGGCTACCGCAAGCTTCTGGCTGCAAGCCTCAAGCGCGAAGAGGCCGCAGGGGAAATCTCGCTCTCCAACCGAGTGCGCCTCGGACGCTCGCTCGATACCGAGCGGATTGAGCGCCTGGTGTTCGGGGAATGGATCAAGAGCAGACTCACGCGCGCCAATGGCTTGAAGGAAGACAACCGCGCCGTGTCCCTGAACTACAACTGGGTATGGCGGGACGTCGACAGCATCGTGCTGCCCACCAAAGGCCGCACTTCGTCGCTGCAGACCGGCGTTGGGTATGCACGTTCGAACGATGACAGCAACGGCGCATTCATCCGGCTTTACAGCCGCAACACCTTGTACTGGCCCATCGCCAAGAACTGGTATTCGCAGCTTCGCATCGAAGCGGGGCAAGTGTTCGCAGGCAACCAGGTCGGCATCCCCGACCCGCTGCTGTTCCGGGCCGGGGGTGACGAATCGGTCCGTGGCTACCAGTACCGCACGCTCGGGCCCATTCGCGAGGGTGCCGTGTCAAGCGGTCGCGTTCTGCTGACCACCAGCGCCGAGATCGCCCACCCGTTCACGCCGAAACTGCCGAGCCTGTGGTGGGCCGCTTTTGTCGACGCCGGCAACGCGGCGGATGACTGGGGCGCGTACGACCCGGCCGTCGGCTACGGCCTGGGCCTGCGCTACAGAAGCCCGGTGGGGCCGCTGAAGCTCGACCTCGCCTACGGCCAGGACCTCCGCAAGGTGCGTCTGCACCTGAGCGTCGGCATTGCCTTCTGATGGTG
>Ga0170475_110160758_pt1 | contig 22854 bp, 35 predicted proteins | sample Soicark_Litter_5_FD_111474 | JGI IMG/M metagenome (GOLD analysis project Ga0170475, IMG submission 111474) | Avena fatua rhizosphere microbial communities from Hopland, California, USA. Combined Assembly of 48 SPs
GCGCGATCGCGCCAAACTCATAATGATCGCACGTCGAGCGCGTAGTTCACGGCTTAGTCCCGCCAGCGTGCCGCTCCCGGTACAGTGCCTCTTCCCACTCTGTGTCCGTGTGCTTACTTCTCAGAAACTCGTCTACGCTCCCTGGCAGGTGTGCGTATTTCGCAACCAGGGTCTCTATTCGTCTCGCACGCGCCTCACGAGTAAGCGTGTCTAAGATAGAGCCATCTTGCTTTGGAGCAGCAATGAGCAGCTCCAGGACGTGACGAACCAAATCCTCCAGACTCAAGCCTTGCTGTCGCGCTACATCCCGGAGCTGTTCCTGCAATTCCTGGGGCACATCGATTGCGAGCGTCGGCATAAGCTCTACCTGATATCCAGCGCCATGGGGTGTCCCGTCCGAAATCACGCCGCAGGAGAGCGTTCGCCGGGAAAGGCTTCTGCGCAAACGTCGGAGAACTCGTCCGTCAGCTTCATTTCAGCCCGCCAATGGGAGAGGTAGCCGACACAGCGTGCCGCAGGGCACGCAGAAGTAGGTCAGCCGCCATCGGCGCCTAGTCTGCGATGGAACTCCTCTGCCATGTGGGCAACCGTTCGATCGTGCTCCTCCATTCGCTCCGAGTACCATTTGCGATAAGCTGTACGCAACCCCTCGTCAGATGCAGTCGTCCGACGCAGGCCGGCGAGTAGGAATTGCTCGCACGTATCCATGAGGTCCACCCAGAGCTGAACGCGTTGCTCAGGCGTGAGATCAGCGGGAACGTTAGGCATCAACTCGTGGGACGGAAGCAATTGTCCGGACATTGCAGAATCCTTTTCATCGAAGCGAGCGACGTCGCTATCGTCGGATTCACTTTACCGCACCGGCCGCACGACGTCAACCGCTCAGGGCAGGATCATGGTGCCGACACCCGTGTCGGTGAAGACTTCCGTGAGGAGGGCATGGGGCTCGCGGCCGTCGATGATGTGGGTGCGGGGCACGCCGCCTTCGAGGGCCATCAGGCAAGCTTCGACCTTGGGGATCATTCCCTTGTCGACTTTGCCGGACTCGATCAAGGCGCGGGCGCCCTCGGCGTCCATCTCGGAGATCAGGGAGGTGGGATCGCGGACGTCGTCGAGGATGCCGCGGATGTCGGTGAGGAGGATGAGCTTTTCGGCGCCGAGGCGGGCGGCGAGCGTGCCGGCCACGTGATCGGCGTTGACATTGAACGTCTCGCCCGCGGCTCCCACCGCCACCGAGGAAATGACGGGGATATAGCCGGCGTGGTTGAGCGTTTCGAGGATTTCCGTATTGACTTCGACCACCTCACCGACGAAGCCGATGTCGACGCCGTCCGCGAGCATCTTGCGCGCAACGAAGAGGTTGCCGTCTTTGCCGGAGAGGCCGACGGCTTTGCCGCCGTGGCGCTGGATGAGGGACACGATGCCCTTGTTCGTCTTGCCGGCGAGCACCATCTCCACGATCTCGATGGTTTCCTCATCCGTCACCCGCAGGCCGTGGACAAACGTGGCTTCCTTACCCAGGCGCTTCATCACGTCCGTGATCTCCGGTCCGCCACCGTGCACCAGCACCGGGCGCAGGCCGACGTAATGCATCAGGACGAGGTCCTGCATCACGGACTGCTTCAGCCCCTCATCCACCATCGCCGCGCCGCCATACTTGATGACGAACGTGCGGCCACTGTAGCGGCGGATATAGGGGAGCGCCTCGACGAGGATGCGCGCGCGTTCGCAGGGAGCGTTGCTCACGTGTGATATTCCGCGTTGATCTTCACGTAGTCGTAGGAGAAGTCGCACGTCCAGACGACGGCGGAGGCGCTGCCCAGGCCGAGGTCGAGCTGGACGATGACCTCGGTCTGTTTGATCGCGGCACTGGCGACGGCGGCGTCGAAGTCAAGCGGCGCGCCGCGCTCCACGAGCGGGATGCCGCCGATGCGGAGTGCGATGCGGTTCGGATCGATGGCAACGCCCGCGCGGCCGGCCGCGGCCAGAATGCGGCCCCAGTTCGGATCGTTGCCGTAAAAAGCGGTCTTCACGAGGGGTGAGTTCGCGACCGTCATCCCCACCTTCCGCGCCTGAGCGACCGAGCGCGCGCCGCTGACGTGCAGCTCGATCAGCTTCGTCGCGCCTTCGCCGTCCCGTGTGATCTCCTTCGCCAGATAGGTGCAGACGTGATCTAGGCCGGCGCAAAAGGCGTCGAAGGCCGGGGAGTTCGGGCGCACCGGAACATTCGACGCCCCACTGGCCAGGATGGCCAGCATATCATTGGTGCTCGTGTCGCCATCGACGGTGATGCTGTTGAACGACCGCTCCGTGCTGGACTGCAGGGCGGCCTGGAGCACTTCCGGCCACACCTCCGCGTCCGTGGTCACAAAGGCGAGCATCGTCGCCATGTTCGGCCCAATCATGCCCGAGCCCTTGGCGATGCCGCCGATGCGCACGGACTTGCCGTCGATGGGAAACTCGATCGCGATTTCCTTCGGCTTCAGGTCGGTCGTCATGATCGCCCGAGCCGCGTTGTCGCCTTCGCGCGCCAACTCCGCCGCCGCACGCCGGATGCCCGCCTCCACGCGCTCCATCGGCAAGTGATGACCGATGATGCCCGTGGATGCCACGATCACCTCCCGAGCAGTGCAGCCCACCAGCTCCGCCGTCACCTCTGCCATGCGGCGCGCATCGGCCAGACCACGGTCGCCGGTACAGGCGTTGGCGTTGCCGCTGTTTACCACCACGGCCCGCGCGCGCGCCTCGCCGAGGTGCTCGCGTGACACCAGGATGGGCGCGGCCTGCACGCGATTGGTGGTATACACCGCCGCGGCGCTCACGGTGCTATCCGCGACGATCAGTGCCACGTCCAATCCCGCGCTGGCCTTGATGCCCGCGGCCACGCCCGCGGCGCGAAAGCCCGCCGGCGCGGCGATGGAGTTGCTGAGGGAAGTGAAAGCGGTTTCCGGTGCGGTTTCGATCATTGGTCGCTCGTGTCCATCTGCTACGGATACAATGCCGGCGCCAGGAGCCCTCGCGTCTCCTCCAATCCCAGCATCAGGTTCATGTTCTGGATCGCCTGGCCAGCGGCGCCTTTCACCAGGTTGTCGATCACGGCCATGGCGATGACGCGGCGGGTGCGGGGATCGACAGCAAGGCTCACGCGGCAGTAGTTGGAGCCGGAGACATGCTTGATCTCGGGCGGAGCCGGCGTGATCTGGACAAAGGGCGCGTCCGCATAGAATTCGCGGTAGCGATCCAGCAGGGTACCGGCGTCGGCCGGCTGAAGCAGGCGCGCGTAACACGTCGCCATGAGGCCTCGGGTGATCGGCAGCAGATGGGGCGTGAACTGGATCTGCACCGGCTCGGCGCCGGTGCCTGCCAGCCGCGTCAGCTCCTGCTCGGTTTCCGCCGTATGGCGGTGGCCCACGACGCCGTAGGCGCGAAAGTTCTCATTGACGGCCGGGAACGAGAACTCCTCCCGCATGCCGACACGGCCGCCGGCACCGGAGACCCCGGATTTGGCGTCGATGATGAGCGAATCCGGCTCGATGAGGCGCTCGCGGAAAAGGGGCGCGACCGCCAGGATCGCGGCCGTCGGGTAACAGCCCGGGTTCGCCACCAGGCGCGCCTGGCGCACCTCGGGGTGCAGCTCCGGGAGACCGTAGACCGCCTGATCAAGCAGCCGCGGGGACTGGTGCTCCAGCTTATACCACGATTCGTAGCTCGCGCGGTCGCGCACACGAAAGTCGCCGGAGACATCGACAAGCGGTTTGCGCGCTTCCAGCAGGCCCGGGGCGATCTTCATCGCCTCGCCGTCGGGGAGGGCCAGGAAAAGCGCGTCGGCTGCCTGGCACGCGTCCGCCACGTCGAAGCTGGCGAAACGGAGGTCGGTGGCGGCCTCGAGCGTGGGGAAAGCACCCGCCACGGGTTGTCCCGCCTGGCTCTCCGACGTCACGTAAGTGACACGGAAATCGGGGTGTTGGAGGCACAAGCGAAAAAGCTCGCCGCCGGTAAAGCCGCGAGCGCCGACAATGCCGATATTGACCATTGCTTCCCCAGAGAGCCGACCACCGACCATGGACGACCGACCACCGCGCCAAGGATCGGACGGTGGTCGGCCAGGCGCTAGAGCCGCATCGCGCTGACGAGACTGCGGTTGTAGAGCGGCTTCGAGAGGTGATCGACGCCGACCTGGCCGCGGGACATCGCCGCGTGGATGAAGTAGCCGTTGCCGATGTAGATCGCCGTGTGATCGATCGACCGCCGGTTCACCGAAAAGTAGAGGCGGTCGCCGGCGCGCAGGTCGCTGAAGGCCACCTGGGTCCCGACCCGCGCCTGGAGGTGAGCGGTACGGGGCAGCCGGTAGCCGAGCGACGCAAAGCAATTGCAGACGAGGCCCGAGCAGTCGATGCCGCGAAACCCGTTGCCGCCCCAGGAATAGCGCACCCCGAGATAGCGATAGGCTTCGCGCAGCACCGCGGCTCCCAGACCCGTGAGCGTGCTGCCCCAGCCCGTAGGGCTCGCCGTCCGGGTGTCCGCAACCACGTCGTAATCCAGGATCTGCACCGACGTCATCGGGACCCAGCCGATGCTGCCGTCGACCATCAAGACCGCATAGTAGCCGTCCTGCTGGCCCTTGATCGCGAGATACGTCGTATTCGGCACGCGCGCCAGCAACTGACTCCGCGGGTCCCGCCGGCGGTAGATTTCGCTGGACGGCGCAATCGTGGCGCCGAGCCGCCCCACGGTCTGTGCCAGCTTCGCCGCGCCGGCCTCATTGCCGGCATTCGCCGCCGGCGATGACGTGGCCCCCCCGGCGCTTCCCGGCTCCCGTGCCGGGGGCTTCGGGGGCGGTTCCGGGTATCCGCGCAGCGGGATACTCAGGATCCCGTCCTCGACGACGCCGGCCGGCGCGGCATGGCCGGGCCGGCCTGGGCCGAGCATCATCAGAAGTGAGACCGCAAGCGCCACCGAGACGCTGCCTGGTTTTCCGACAAAGGAGTGAGCGTGGCGTATTGGACAGCGGACCAAATCCGTGTGTTCTCCCTCGCGCGCGGGTCTTACTTGATTAACGCTTGCTGAACTGGAAGCCGCGCCGGGCTCGCTTGCGACCGTATTTCTTGCGCTCTTTGACGCGGGGGTCGCGGGTGAGATAACCCAGGCGGCGCAGTGTCGGGCGCAGCTCCGGATCCGCCTCGATCAGCGCCTTGCTGATGCCGTGCCGCAGCGCGCCGGCCTGTCCCGCGATGCCCCCGCCCAGGACTTTGGCACGGACATCGAACTGCCCGGCCGTGCTGGTGACCTCCATCGGCTGCACAACCAGCATCTCCAGCGTCCGCCGGCACACATAATCCGGGAGCGGCTTACCGTTCACCGTGATCGTGCCGGTGCCACCGGGAAAGATCCAGACCTTCGCGGTCGCGCTCTTCCGGTGTCCCGTCCCATAATAGCTCGTGGCTCCGTCCGCCAATGCAACCTCCCTACGCCTTGATCGCGAGCGGCTCCGGCCGCTGCGCCTCGTGCGGATGCGTGGTGCCGCGGTAGACCCGCAGCTTCTTCAACATGTGCGCGCCGAGCGAGTTGTGGGGAAGCATCCCCTTCACGGTGCGCATGATCAGTCGCTCTGGGGTCTTGCGAAGCATCGCTCCGCGGGTGACGAACTTCAGGCCACCCGGATACTGGGAGTGCCAGTAGATCCTTTCCTCAGATTTGTTCCCCGTCAATAGGACTTTCTCGGCGTTCAGAATGATGACATGATCGCCGGTGTCAACGTGGGGGGTAAAGATCGGCTTGTGCTTGCCGCGCAAGATCGCCGCGACGTCGGCGGCGAGCCGGCCCAGCGACTTGCCGCTGGCGTCCACGATAAACCACTTCCGTTCGATGTCCGCCGGCTTCGCCGTGAACGTCTTCATTCCCTTCTCCTCAAGACCTCTTCGGGATAGACAACGCGCGTCAAGAACAGACCACGCGCGGGCGCCGTCGGCCCCGCTGCCTCCCGGTCGCGCGCCGCCAGAATGGCCGGCATCTCCCCCGGCTCACGGCGGCCCGCCGCCACCTCCAGCAGCGTCCCGACGATGATCCGCACCATGCTGTGCAGAAAGCCGTCCGCTGCGACCTCCACCATCACCAGCGCGCCCGCCCGCCGGATCCGCAGCCGCTTCACCTCGCGCACGTGATGCGCGACTTCCGCACCCGCCGCACAGAACGAGACGAAATCGTGCCGCCCCACCAGGTGGGCGGCCGCCTCGCGCAGCCGCCCCAGATCGCCCAGGGGCGCGACGCGGTGGGTATAGCGCCGGTAGAACGGCGACGGCTCCCCATCCAGCAGCCAGTAGCGGTAGACCCGGGCCATCGCGTCGAAGCGCGCGTGAAAGGCATCCGGCACCTCCCGCGCATCCCGCGCCACAATAGCATACGGCGGCAAGCTGTTCATCGCCACGGTGAGGCGCTCCGTAGGGATCGTGCCGGCCGTCCGGAAGTGAATCACCTGCCCGGTCGCGTGGACACCGGCGTCCGTCCGTCCCGCGCCGGTGACCACGAGCCGCTCGCCCGTGATCCGCAGCAGCTTCGCTTCCACGGCCTCCTGGATCGTCGGCACCCCCGGCTGGCGCTGGAAGCCGTGGAAATCCGTGCCGTCATACTCCAGGATCAGGCGCACGTTGCGCCGGCGCCCCGCGGCCGTCACCTCACTCGTCGATCGCCAGCTCCAGGATCACCATCGGCGCGTTGTCGCCGCGCCGCGGGCCCAGGCGGATGATCCGCGTGTAACCGCCCGGCCGGTTCACGAACTTGGGCGCGGTCACGTCAAAGAGACGCTTGACCAGATCCTCGCTGTTGAGGATGCGGCGCGTCTGCCGGCGCGCGTGCAAGTCATTCTTGCGGGCGCGAGTGATGAGCTTCTCGACCATGGGCCGCACTTCTTTGGCCCGCGTCTCTGTCGTCCGGATGCGATCCAGATCCACAAACGAGCGCACCAGTCCCTTGAGCAGCGCCATCCGCTGGTCACTGGGCAACCCGAGCTTTCTTCCTGCCACACGATGTCGCATGACGCTTTTCCCTACTCCTCCTCGTCACCCTCGTCGCCCTCGTCATCCCCACCAACCTCGGTCGGGGAGCCGGCGAGCTGCAGCCCAAAGGCCGACAGCTTGTCCCGCACTTCCAGCAATGATTTTCGCCCGAAGTTGCGGATGTTCATCAGGTCGTCTTCCGTCGTCTGCACCAGGTCGCCGATCGTCTGGATATTGGCCTTCTTCAGACAGTTGTAGGTGCGGACGGAGAAATCAAGCTCCTCGATGCGCGCGTCCCAGGGCTTGGCGTCCATCGCGTTGAGCAGCCCGGGCTGCGCCTCGGGGCGCACGACCTTGTTCTCGCTGACGTCGAAGAACAACTGCACGTACTCGTCGAGAATCTGGGCCGCACGGCTCAGGGCGTCGCCCGGCTGGATCGTGCCGTTCGTCCAGATCTCCATCGTGAGGCGCTCCAGGTCCGAGCGCGGGCCCACGCGCGTCGCCTCCAGGGCAAAATTCACCTTGCGGATGGGCGTGAACGCCGATCCGACCGGGATCACTCCGATTTGCTGCTTGTAGCGCTCGTGCTTCTCCGGCAGCACATAACCCTTGTTGACCTCGACCGTCATCTCCATCGAGAGCGCCGCATTGTCATCCGCGAGCGTCGCGATGTGGACCTCGGGGTTCACGATCTCCACGTCCTCGGGCGTCTCGATATCCGCGCCGGTCACGTCTCCCTGACCGCGCTTATCGATGCGCAGGACCTTAGGCTCTCCGTCGACCGCACCGTTGCCGTTGCCGTCGACCTTGATCGCCAGATCCTTCAGGTTCAGTATCAGCTCCGTAGTATCTTCGCGCAGGCCGGGGATTGTGGCGAACTCGTGGAGCACGCCATCGATTTTGATGGACGTGATCGCCGCGCCCGGCAGGGACGACAGCAGCACACGACGCAGCGAATTCCCCAACGTCACGCCGTAGCCCCGCTCCAGCGGCTCCACGACAAACTTGCCGTAGTTGCTGGAATGCTCCAACGTCTCGATACGCGGATTGGGTCTCTCCATGCCTTTCCGCTCCTCCATTGCAGGACAACCCGAAGGCACGCTCGAACGCGGATGGTGGGGCGAGCTCGCCACCGAGACGCAGAGGACACGGGGAGAAGGCTGGGAGACACTCCAGGCCGTTGCCGGTTCTCAATGTGCTGGGCGGTCAAGCGCGCGATAACACCATCCGCGCCTTCCGAGGTGCGGGTTCCGCGTCAGATTCGTCTTCAGTCTGCAGCCCCAAACGGGGGCTGACACGCGCTACCGCCCGTCGCCGCATACGCGGGACGAGGCAGCGCGGATAGGATAGCGAAGCCGGGGTTGAAACCCCGGTCAGGGGATCCAGAACCCGCCTTCGCGGGTTCCCAGCCCACGCGGGCCGGCTTCGTAATGGCAGACCGGGGTCTCAACCCCGGCTCTCAGCGAGAATAGAACTCGACGACGAGCTGCTCTTCCACCTGGGTGTCGATCTGATCCCGCGAAGGGACCGCCTCGACACGGCCACCCATGGCAGCCAGGTCCACCGAGAGCCACGCGGGGGTCCGCCGGCCGCATTGCAGCCGCGCCGCCTCCACGATCGCGCCCGCCTCACGGCTCTTGGTCGCGACAGCTACCGCGTCACCCACCCGTAAATGGAAAGAGGGGATGTTCACCGGCTTGCCGTTGACGACGAAATGGCCGTGGTTCACCAACTGACGCGCCTGACGTCGCGAGAGCCCAAAGCCCATCCGGTAGACCACGTTGTCCAGTCGCATCTCCAGCAACTGGAGCAGCGTGTCGCCGGTGACGCCCTTGCGCCGCACCGCTTCGTCGAAGTAATTGCGGAACTGACGCTCGAGCAGGCGATAAATCCGCTTCAGCTTCTGCTTCTCGCGCAGCTGGCGCCCATATTCCTCCAGCTTGCGCTGCCGCTGTCCGTGCTGCCCCGGCGGGTACTTCCGGCGCTCGATGGCACACTTGCTGGTAAAGCAGCGCTCCCCTTTGAAGAACAATTTCACCCCGTCGCGCCGGCAGAGCCGGCACACGGGCCCGTTGTAAACCGCCATGCGGTCGCAACCTCCTCGCTACACCCGTCGCCGCTTCGGCGGCCGGCAGCCGTTATGCGGAATCGGCGTTACGTCTTTGATCACATTCACTTCCAGGCCCACCGATTGGAGCGAGCGGATCGCGGTCTCGCGTCCCGAGCCGGGCCCTTTGACAAAAACGTCCACGCGCTTCAGTCCGTGCTCTATGGCCTTGCGCGCGGCATTCTCCGCGGCCATCTGCGCAAAGAAGGGCGTGCCCTTTTTCGTCCCCTTGCCGCCGACCGAGCCGCCACTGGCCCAGGAGAGCACCGCTCCCTGCTGGTCGGTGATGGAGACGATGGTGTTGTTGAACGTGGACTGGATGTGCACCACCCCGTGGAGCACGTTCCGCTTCTCGCGCGGCTTGCCGCGGCCGGCCGTGCTCTGCTTCTTGGCCATCGATTATCTCCCCTTCTTTCGGCGGACGCCCACCGTCCGTTTCGGTCCCTTGCGCGTGCGCGCATTGGTACTCGTGCGCTGGCCACGGACCGGCAAGCCGCGCCGGTGCCGCAGCCCGCGATACGAGCCGATCTCCTGGAGCCGGCGGATGTTCAGATTGATCTGCCGCCGCAGGTCGCCCTCGACGCGATACTCGCGCTCCAACACCTCGCGGAGACGTGCCACCTCCGCCTCCGTCAACTCCCTCACGCGGGTATCCGGATTTACTTCCGTCTGCGCCAGAATGCGGCTGCTGGTAGACGGCCCGATCCCAAAGATGTAGGTGAGGGCCACCTCCACGCGTTTGTCTCTCGGCAGATCTACGCCGGCGATACGTGCCATGTCGTCGCTTCGCTCCTCCAGACGCTCTCCGCGGGGCGCCGATCAGCCTCTCCCTGGCGGCCGACCGCGGGCGTCCGGTTTCTTCCGTTAGCCTTGTCGCTGCTTGTGCTTCGGATCTTTCTTGCAAATGACCCGCACGACACCTTCCCGCTTAATGATCTTACACTTCTCACACATTTTTTTGACCGACGGTCGAACTTTCATAATATACCTCGCGGCTTCATTTGTCCAGCATTTCGCCGGATTATTTCATCGGAAGGCGGCCCGGCAGGGCCGCGGTTCCCTTCAGGGAGGGGCCGTCCGCGCCGATAATCCGAACAGCGCCCCCTCCTCTTCTTCTCGCAGCGTCAGAACGCGCGGACCCTCCCGCGTCACGGCCACCGTGTGCTCGAAATGAGCCGAGAGCCGGCCATCGCGGGTGCGGACGGTCCACCGATCCGGGAGCACTTCGATCTCCGGCGCGCCGAGGTTGACCATCGGCTCGACGGCGAAAGTCATTCCCTCGCGCAGCAAGGGATCGTCGTGCTCCGCGCTGACGTAGTTGGGGACCTGTGGCTCCTCGTGCATCGCGCGCCCGATCCCATGCCCGACCATTTCCCGCACGATCGAGAAACCGTGACTCTCCACGAAGAGCTGGATGGCGCCCGAGATCGCGCGCAGATGCCGGCCCGGCTCCGCCTGCTGCAGCCCCTGCCACAACGCGGCCTGCGTGACCTCCAATAGCCGCTCGGCCTCGGCGGATACCCGGCCCACGGGCACCGTGACGGCGGCGTCGGCGTGAAAGCCGCGCAGCCGCGCCCCCACGTCGATGCCGATGATGTCGCCCTCCTGCAGGACGCGGCTCCGGCGCGGGATGCCGTGCACGACCTCCTCATTCACGGAGGCGCAGATCGTCGCAGGATAGCCGCGGTAGCCCTTGAACGAGGGCACCGCGCCGCGGCGGCGCAGGAAGTCGAAGGCCCAGCCATCGAGATCGTAGGTGCTCACCCCCGGCGCGATCCGCTGGGAAAGCTCCTGCAGGGCGCCCGCGACGACGCGGCCCGCCGCCGCCATCGCCGCCAGATCCCGCTCCGACTTGAGGACCAGCCCGCCTGCCATCAGCGCGTCAGCGCAGACCACCCGGCCTGCGTCACTTCCGTTCGGAGCGCCTTCAACTCACGGGCTCCTCGGCCTTGCCCGGAATTGCGGCCAACATCGCGGCGGTCACCTGCTCGGGCGGCACATTGCCGTCAATCGTGCTGAGCAGCCCCTGGTCGGCGTAGTACTGGGCCACACGCGCCGTGTCCGTCTCGCTGACCATCAGCCGTTGCCGGATGGTCTCGGGCTTGTCATCGTCCCGTTGGATCAGCGGCGCTCCGTCCAGGTCGCAGACACCCGGTTGGCGCGGCGGCCGCGAAACCAGGTGGTAGCTCTCGCCGCAGCGGCTGCAGACGCGCCGTCCCGAGAGACGGCGGACGAGCTCCTCGCGGTCCACCACCAGGTGCAGCACCGCGTCCGGCCGCAGTCCATGGTCGGCCAGCGACCGATCCAGCGCCCGGGCCTGCTGGACCGTGCGCGGGAAGCCGTCCAGCAAGAATCCCTTAGCACAGTCCGTCTCGTTGAGCCGGTCCAGCACCACCGAGATGATCAGGTCGTCCGGGACCAGCTCGCCGCGGTCGGTATACGTCTTCGCCTGGATCCCGAAAGGCGTGCCCTTGCGCGCCGCGGCGCGTAGGATTTCACCCGTGGAGATCACCGGGACACCAAAACGCTCGGAGAGCACCCGGGCCTGCGTGCCCTTTCCGGCGCCCGGAGGACCCAGAAGTATCAAGATCATCCCGACCGTCCCCTGGCGGTCCCATCGCGGCATTGCAACGACGGATGAGGCGGCGCCTCACCCGTCGTTGGATTTTAGCGCGATTGTTTGATGAAGCCCTCGTAGTTGCGCATCACCAGGTGCGACTCCAGGCTCTGCATGGTGTCCAGCGCCACACCGACGACGATCAACAGTGATGTGCCACCCACCAGGCTGAACGTCGTGACGCCCGTGATCTGCCGCTGATAATACTGGAGCAGACCGATGCACGCCAGGAAGACGGCACCCGCGAACGTGATGCGCGTCATCACCCGGTCCAGGTATTCCTGCGTCGGCCGGCCGGGGCGGATCCCCGGAATGAACGAACCGTACTTCTTCAGGTTATCCGACAGCTCCGGAATATTGACCTGGATCGCCGCGTAGAAGTAGGTGAACGCCATCACCATCAGGGCGTAGAGCAGTGATCCGAAGACGCTGTGGCCGGGCGTCAAGAAGTCGATGAACCACTGGACGGTCGTATCGTTGCGGCCGCGCAGGAACATCGACAGGATCGTCGACGGGAACATCAAAAGCGAGATCGCGAAGATGATCGGGATCACGCCCGCGGTGTTCACCTTGAAGGGCAGGAACGAGCCGCCGCCCTGATAGACCTTGTTGCCCACCGTCCGCTTTGCGTGCTGGATGGGAATGCGGCGCGTCGCCTGCGTCACGTAGATGATCGCCGCCACCGTGCCCACGAACAGCAGCATGAGCCGCAGCAGATCGAACGGACCGACCGCCGCACCCGAGTTCGGCATCCCGAAGTTCGTCATCGTGAGCGAGATGTCGTAGGGCAGCCGCGACATAATGCTGCAGAAGATCACCAGGCTCACGCCCTGGCCGATCCCCTTCTCGGTGATCAGCTCGCCCATCCACATCAGGAAGGCCGTGCCCGCCGTCAGCGTCACGACGATCTGAATGCGTGTCCACCACATCACGTTCGCCTGCAGGATGCTCATCCCGTGCGGCGACATCCGGCCCAGCATCAGCAGCAGCCCGCTGGCCTGCACCACGGCCAGGATCGCCGTCAGGTAGCGCGTATACTGCGCGATCTTCTTCCGCCCCGCCTCACCCTCCTTGGCCATCTGCTCCAGCGTGGGCCAGGCGACGGTCAGAAGCTGCATGATAATGGAGGCGTTGATGTATGGCGTGATTCCCAGGGCAAAAATGGTAAACTTGCGGAAAGCGCCGCCCGAAAACGTGTCAAAAAGCTGCAGGACGCCTATGTCCGCAACAAGTTGCTCCATGGCCGCCCGGTTGATCCCCGGGACCGGGATGTGGAGCCCGATCACGAAGACTCCGAACATCCCGAACACGAACAGGATGCGCTTCCGCAGCTCGGGAAGCGCAAACGCGGCCATTAAATTAGCCAGCATCTCCAATAACCTCCGCGGCCCCACCGCTCGCTTTCAGCTTTTCCTCGGCACTCTTGCTGAAGCGATGGGCCCGCACGGTAATAGCATGGGCGAGGTCCCCGTCGCCCAGGATTTTCACACCGTCTTTAATATCGTCAATGACACGCGATTCCTGAAGGAGTTCCGGCGTCACCACCGTCCCGGCCTCGAACTGTGCTAACTGGCTCAGGTTGACGATCGCGAACTCTTTCTTGAAGCGGTTCTTGAAACCGCGCAGCTGCGGCAGCCGGCGATGGAGCGGCGTCTGGCCGCCCTCGAACCCCGGCCGCACCGTATTGCGCGAGTGCTGGCCTTTGTGCCCTCGGCCGCCCGTCTTCCCCTGGCCCGAACCAATCCCCCGACCGCGCCGCTTCGTCTCCCGGGTCGCTCCCGGAGACGGCTTAAGCTCACCGAGTTTCATCGTCTTCTCCCCTACGACGCTAATCTGCTTCCTCGATCGCGACCAGGTAGGAAACCTTGCTGATCATGCCGCGGATCTGGGCGTTGTTCGGCTGCTCAACCGTCTGCTGCATGCGGCGCAGGCCGAGACCCTCGACGGTGGCGCGCTGGCGCTTGCTGGAGCCGATCGGGCTGCGGATGAGCTTAATCTTGATTTTGGTGGCCATTTCCCGCTCCCTCGACCGTCACCTGGATGCGGCGCACCGGCAAATCCTCCGGCGCCATGCCGCGCAGCGCCGCCACGCGCTCCACGCTCTTCAGCTCGCTGAGCGCTTTCAACGTCGCCCAGGCCGTGTTGATGGCGTTGGAGGAGCCCAGAGACTTCGCCAGCACGTCCTTGACGCCCGCCGCCTCCAGGATGTGGCGCACGGAGCCGCCGGCCACGACACCGGTGCCGGGCGCGGCCGGCTTCAGCATCACCACGGCAGCGCCCGAGGCGCTCTGGATCTGGTGCGGGATGGTGCTGCCCGCCAGCGGCACGTAGATCAGCTCTTTCTTCGCGGCCTCGAAGCCCTTGCGGATGGCATCCGGGATGCCGCGGGCCTTGCCGATCGCGGCCCCCACGTGCCCACGGCCGTCGCCGACCACCACGAGCGCGTTCCAGCTCAGCGTCCGGCCGCCCTTGTGCGTTTTCTGGACCTTATTCGTCTTGACCACCCGCTCCTCGAGCTCCAGGGTGTTCGGATCAATTCTCGGCATGTTCTTTCCCTTGACGCCGTCTAGAACTGCAAACCTGCTTCGCGGGCCGCTTCGGCCAGACCCTGGACACGGCCATGATACATGAAACCGCCGCGGTCGAAGACGACCCGCTCCACGCCGCGCTCTTTCGCGCGCTCGCCGACCAGCTTGCCGACGGCCTTAGCGGCGTCGATGTTGCCGCCGGACTTGAGCGACTTGCGCAGATCCGCATCCAGGGTGGAGGCGGCGGCGAGCGTCTTGCCCTGGGAGTCGTCGATGATCTGCGCGTAGATGTGGTTGACGCTCCGGAAGACCGCCAGCCGCGGGCGCTCGGAGGTTCCGGCGACCTTGCGCCGCACGCGGGCGTGACGCTTCTGCCGCAGCTCGTGCTTCTTATCCATCGCTACTTACCCTTGCCGCCCTTGGCGCTCTTGCCTGCCTTGCGGCGAACCAGCTCACCCTGATAGCGGACGCCCTTTCCCTTATACGGCTCCGGTTTGCGCACGCCGCGGATCTCGGCCGCCTGCTGCCCCACGGTCTCCTTGTCCGGCCCGGTGACGCGGACCCAGAAGCTGCGGGTATTCGTATCCTGGCCGACCTCGAAGCTGATCCCCGGCCGGGGTCGCACCTCGACGCCATGGCTGAAGCCGAGCTGCATCGTCAGGTTCGAGCCCTGCATCGCCGCGCGATAGCCGACGCCATGGATCTCTAACGTTTTGGTATAGCCGTCGGTCACGCCCTTGATCATATTCGCGACGAGCGTGCGCGTCAGGCCGTGCAGCGCGCGATGCTGCTTCTCGTCCGAGGGTCGCTTGACCAGGACGCGCCCGTCTTCGACCGCCAGGTCCATGTCCACCGGCAGCGTGCGCTGCAGCGTCCCCTTGGGCCCCTTGACGACCACGTGGCCATTATTGCGGTTGACTTCCACTCCCTTGGGGAGCGGGATGGGGAGTTGTCCGATGCGTGACATGCTACTTTACCCCTTACCAGACTTCCGCCAGCACCTCGCCGCCGATGTTCTTGCGGCGGGCATTCCGTCCCGTCATCACGCCCTGGGACGTGCTCACGATCGTGATGCCCATCCCGCCGCGCACCAGGGGAATGCTCTTGCTCCCGGAATAGACGCGCAGGCCCGGCTTGCTGACGCGGCGCAGGTTCGTGATCACCCGCTCGCGGCGCGGGCCGTCGTACTTCAAGGCGACACGGATCATCCCCTGCTTGTCATCCTCAATGAACTGGTAACCCTGGATGAATCGCTCCTCGGCCAGGATCTTGACGATCTCCAGCTTCAGCTTCGAGGACTGGATCTCCACCTGATCGTGGTTCGCCCGGTTCGCGTTGCGGATCCGCGTCAGCAGATCGGCGATGGGGTCGGTGAGTGCTGACATACGATTCCTTTACCAGCTCGACTTGGTGACGCCGGGGATCAGTCCCCGGTGCGCCATCTCGCGGAAGCAGATACGACACAGGCCGAACTTGCGGATAAAGCCACGGGGCCGACCGCACACGTTGCAGCGGAAGTATTTGCGCACCTTGAACTTGGGGGTGCGCCGGGCCTTCTGGATCAAAGCCTCCTTCGCCATGGTTTACTCTTCGCGCTCCTTCTTGGCCTTCTCGATGATCTCCTGGGCAGTATGCGCCGGGACTTCCTCATAATGGCCGAACTCGCTCGTGAACGAGCCCCGCCCGCGCGCGATCGAACGCAGGTCGATCGCATAGCGCACCATCTCGGATTGCGGCGCCTGGGCGCGGATCAGCTGTTTCCCGTTGCCGATCGGCTCCATCCCCAGGATGCGGCCCCGCTTGGTATTCATGTCGCTGATCACGTCTCCCATATACTGCTCCGGGACCGTGACCTCCACGTTCACTACCGGCTCCAGCAGAACCGGGTGGGCTTTCTCTGCCCCCGACCGGAATGCCAGTTGACCGGCCAGCTTGAACGCCATTTCCGACGAGTCGACGTCGTGATACGAGCCGTCGTAGCACTTCACGCGGATATCCACCGTGGGAAACCGCGCCAGGATTCCGTGCTCCATCGCCTCCTGGACGCCCTTTTCGACGGCCGGAATATACTGCCGCGGAATGGAGCCGCCCACGATGGCGTTCACGAACTCGAAGCCGCCGCCGCGCGGCAAAGGCTCCATCTCCACCCAGCAGTCGCCAAACTGGCCGCGGCCGCCCGTCTGCTTCTTGTGGCGCCCCTGCACTTTCACGGTCGACTGGATTGTTTCGCGGTAGGGGATCTTCAGATCCTCGACTGCCACGTCCACGCCAAACTTGCGCTTCAGGCGCCCGACGATGATGTCCAGGTGGGCATCCCCCACCCCGCTCACCACCGTCTGGCCGGTCTCCACGTCGCGGCGGAACTGAAACGTGGGATCCTCCTCCGCCATCCGTCCCAGCGCTGGGCCGAGCTTGTCCTCGTCCGCCTTGCTCTTCGCCACGATCGCCGCGGAGAAGGTCGGCTGCGGGAACGCGATCGGCGGAAACACGATGGGATGCGCGCGGTCGGCGAGCGTGTCACCCGTGCCCGTCACCTGCAGCTTCGCCACGGCGCCGATGTCGCCCGCCGCGATCTCCGTGGCCGCTTCCTGCTGCTTGCCGCGGATCAGGTAGAGCTGCCCCACCCGCTCGTCATGGTCGCGCGACGTGTTGAACACGTGCGAGTCCGATCGCAGCGTGCCGGAGTAGACCCGGAAGTAGGTCAGCTTCCCCACGTAGGGATCGGAGAGCGTCTTGAAAACCAGAGCGGCGAGCGGCGCATCCGCCTTCGGCGCGCGCTCTTCTTCCTTGCCGGTCTGGGGATTCTTCCCCTTCGCCGCGGGCGCCTCCGCCGGGGAGGGCAAATACTGGATGATCGCGTCCAGGAACGGCTGGATGCCGATATTGCGCGCCGCCGAGCCGAACACGACCGGCACGGCATCGCCGGCCTTGACGCTGGCGATCAGCCCGCGGATCAGCTCCTCTTCCGTCAGCGGATCGCCGCCCAGATACTTCTCGATCAGCTCGTCGTCGGACTCCGCGGCAACCTCCATCAACTGGTCGCGGCACGCCTCGATCTCGCTGGCAATGGCCGGCGGGATCGGCGCCTCCTTCGCATCACGGCCGACGCCGGTATACGCCTTGCCGTGGACGATGTCGACCACGCCCTCGAAGCTGTCCTGCGCCCCGATCGGGATCTGGATCGGCACGCAGCCCTTGCCAAAGGCGCCGCGCAGCCCCTCCATCACGCGCCCGAAGTCGGCGTTTTCCCGGTCCATCTTGTTGACGAACACCATCCGGGGCTTGCCATACTCGACCGCCAGGTCCCAGCCCGTCTCCGTGCCGACCTCCACGCCGGCCGGTCCCGCGATGACGAGAACCGCGGCGTCCGCCACGCGCAGGCTGCTGCCCACCTCGCCCACGAAGTCGAGGTAGCCCGGGCAGTCCACGACGTTGATCTTCTTCTCGCGCCACTCGCACGGGGCCAGCGCGGCGTTGATGCTCATCGTGCGGCGCGTCTCGTCCGGATCGAAATCGGTGGTGGCCGTCCCATCATCGACGCGGCCCAGCCGATCGATCGCGCCCGTGTCGAACAGCATCACTTCCGCCAGCGACGTTTTGCCTGCTCCGCCATGCCCCACGAGGGCGACGTTCCGTATCGCTTCGACGCTGTACTTTTTCAACCTACTCCCCCAGGGATTTTGGATTTTGGACGTCGGGTTGGGAAGGGAACAGCGCGGCCGCGGCCCTATCCAGCACCCAATGCCCAAAATCGAGTCTTCATCGTCCCATTCCAAAATCCAAAATCTAAGCTCGCAAATCGTCTAGCGCTCGCGGAACGGCAGGCCCAGGTTTTTCAGCAGGGAGCGTGCTTCCTGGTCGGTGCGCGAGGTGGTGGTGATGATAATGTCCATCCCGCGCGTGCGGTCAATCTTATCGTAGTCGATCTCCGGGAAAACGAGCTGCTCCCGCATCCCCATGGCGAAATTGCCGTGGCCGTCAAAAGAGTTCGGCGAGATGCCGCCGAAGTCGCGGACGCGGGGGAGCGTCACGTTGAACAGGCGGTCCAGGAATTCATACATCCGCTCGCCGCGCAGCGTCACCTTGCAGCCGATGCGCATGCCCTCGCGGATCTTGAAGGCCGCGATGGAGCGGCGGGCGCGCGTGACGATCGGCTTCTGGCCGGTGATCGCCGTCATGTCGCGCACGGCCGCGTCCAGCGTCTTCGGATCCTGCACCGCCGTGCCCACGCCCATGTTGAGGACGACCTTCTCCAGGCGGGGCACCTGCATCACGTTCTTGTAGCTGAACTCCTTCATCATCGCCGGAATGGTCTCATTCCGGAACTTCTCTTTCATCCGCGCCGCCATCACGCCCCTCGCTTACTTCTTGTCGATGATCTCGCTGCAGTGCTTGCAGATCCGCACCGTGTGCCCCTCCGACTCGCCGTGCTTGATACGCGTCGGCTGGTTACAGCTTGGGCAGACGAGCATCACGTTGCTGATATGGATGCCCGCCGGCTTGTGAATGATCCCCTGCTGCTGCTGGGCGGAAGGGGTCCGGCTCCGCGGCCGCTGGTGGCGGGTCACGATGTTGACGTCTTCCACGATGACGCGCTCACGCTGCGGGATCGCCTGGATGACACGGCCCTTCTTGCCGACATCGGCACCGGCCAGCACGACGACCGTGTCGCCCTTGCGCACGTGGAGCCGGAAGGTTCCGGCGTCGTGGCGCTTGCGTGTCACTCCCATTTAGAGCACCTCCGGCGCCAGCGAGATGATCTTCATGAACTGCTTATCCCGCAGCTCACGCGCGACCGGCCCAAAGATGCGCGTGCCGCGCGGATCCCCTGCCGGCGTGATAACCACGGCCGCGTTCTCGTCGAAGCGCAGCACCGAGCCGTCCGGCCGGCGGATGGGGTTGTGCGTGCGCACCACCACGGCCCGCACCACGTCGCCCTTCTTGACCCCCGCGCCCGGCGTGGCCGACTTCACGGCCCCGATGAAGACGTCGCCCACGTCCGCGGTGTGGCTGGAACCCTTCAGCACGCGGATACACAGGATCACGCGCGCACCCGAATTGTCCGCCACCCGCAGACGGGTGTATGGCTGTATCATCCTATTTCGCCCGTTCTACGACCCGGTTCACGCGCCAGCGCTTCTCGCGGCTCAGCGGCCGGGTCTCCATAATCTCGACGGTGTCGCCGACGTGACAGTCATTCGTCTCATCGTGCGCCTTGAAGCGGTTCGTCCGGCGCAGGGTGCGGCCGTAGAGCGGATGGCGGACGAGGCTTTCGATCGCGACTACCACCGTCTTATCCATCTTATCGCTCACGACCTTACCCTGGCGGAGCTTGCGTCTCGTGCGATCTTCCATGGTCCTCTATTTCCCCTTCGCCTTTCGCTTGCGCGCGGCGCCGTCCGCCAGGTCGCGCTCACGCATCAGCGTCAGGATCCGCGCCACGCGCTTCTTGCCCGCGGTCAGCGGCGCAGGGTTGTCCAGGTTGCGGGTCGCAAAGCGGATGCGGTCCTGGAACAGGCGCGTGCGCGTCTCTTTCAGCTCTTCCTCTAACTGGTCGGGGTTGCGCTCACGCAACTCCTCCAACTGCTTGCTCCGTCTCATCGGCTTCCGTCTTCCCCTTCACGATGAACTTGGTCTCGATCGGCAGCTTATGCGCCGCCAGCCGCATGGCTTCCTTGGCGAGCGGCTCGGGCACTCCCGCCATCTCGAAAAGGATGCGGCCCGGCTTCACCACCGCGACCCAGCCGTCCGGCGCGCCCTTGCCGCTGCCCATGCGCGTCTCCGCCGGCTTCTTGGTATAGGACTTGTCGGGGAAGACGCGAATCCAGATTTTGCCGCCGCGCTTGACGTGGCGCGTCATCGCGATACGAGCCGACTCGATCTGATTGGCCGTCAGCCAGCAGCGATCCAGCGCCTTGAGGGCAAATTCGCCAAAGTGGATCTCGGTGTTCCCCTTCGACGTCCCGCCCATCGAGCCTCGATGGACTTTGCGATGTTTGACTTTCTTAGGAGCGAGCATCTCGACCTCTCCTTCGATCGCCGCCGCCTCCGCCTCCGCCGCGACCGCCTCGTGGCCCGCCACGGTCCCGCTCGCCGTCGCGGCGCGGCATCCGCGGCACGAACGACTCCGGCGCCGGCATCTCCTTCATCAGGCGGCGCTGATCCGGCAGGATATCCCCGCGGTAGATCCAGACCTTGACGCCGATGTTGCCGTAAGTCGTCTTCGCCTCGGACAGCCCGTAGTCGATGTCCGCGCGTAGCGTGTGAAGCGGGATCTTGCCCTGCTTGTCGCCCTCGCGCCGCGCCATTTCGGCGCCGCCCAGCCGGCCGGCAACCAGCACCTTGATCCCCTTGGCGCCCATGCGCATGCTGCGCTGGATCGCCTGGCGGATGGCGCGCTTCGCGGCCACGCGCTTCTCGAGCTGCTGCGCGATGGACTCCGAGACGAGCTTGGCGTCCAGCTCAGGCTGGCGGATCTCCTGGACGCTGATATTCACCTGCTTCTTTAGCCGGCGCTCCAGCGCATTCTTCAGGTCGTCCGCACCCTTACCGCCGCGGCCGATGATCACGCCCGGCTTCCCCGTGTGCAGGCTCACCTTGACCTTGTTCGCCTGCCGCTCGATCTCGATGTGCGAGACCGCGGCGTTGGCCGTGCGCGCGTTCAGAAAGCGCCGGATACGGAAATCTTCATACAGCAAGTCGGCATAGCCCTTGTCGGCAAACCACTTGCTCTCCCAGTCGCGGATAATACCGATCCGCAGGCCGATCGGATGAATTTTTTGCCCCACAGGATTCTCTCCCTCTAGCGCGCGCGAGCGGCACGTGCCGGCGCCGCCCGGCGGACCTGCGCGCCCCGGCGCGTCGTCCGGCGCCGCTGCGGCTCATCGGCTTCGGTGACGCGGATCGTGATATGGCTCGAGCGCTTCAGAATGCGGTAAGCGCGCCCCATCGCTCGCGGCTGGATGCGCTTCATCGTCGGGCCCTGATCTACGAACGCCAGCGACACCTTCAGCAGCTCGCGATCCGCGCCCAGGTTGTTCTCCGCGTTCGCCGCCGCCGAGGCCACCACCTTGCTCACCTGCTTCGCCGCCCGGTTGGGGACGAACTTCAAGATCGACAGGGCCTCATCCACATATTTGCCGCGCACCAGGTCCACGACCCGCCGCACCTTCCGCGGCGCGATCCGCACATATTTTGCGACCGCCCTTGCTTCCATGTCGTCGCTCCGCTTATTTCAGTGACGTGCTGCGCTCGGTGTGGCCGCCGTGGCCCTTGAACGTGCGCGTGATGGAGAATTCGCCGAGCTTGTGGCCGACCATGTTCTCCGTGATGAAGATCGGCACGTGCTTGCGGCCGTCGTGGACGGCCAGGGTGTGGCCGATCATCAGCGGGAAGATCGTCGAGCGGCGCGACCACGTCTTGATGATCCGCTTCTCGCCGCGGGCGTTCATCTCCTCGACCTTCCGCAGCAGCTTTGGCTCGGCATACGGACCTTTTTTGAGTGATCTGCCCATGTTTTACTTGCTTCGCGCTTCCTCACAATATATTTGTCCGTGGACTTGTTCCGACGCGTCTTGTAACCGAGGGCGGGCTTGCCCCACGGTGTCATGGGCGTCTTGCGCCCGACGGGAGACTTGCCCTCGCCGCCGCCGTGGGGATGGTCGCGCGGGTTCATCACGACGCCGCGGTTGGCAGGCCGGATCCCCAGCCAGCGTGATCGGCCCGCTTTGCCGAGCGAGATATTCTCGTGGTCGATGTTGCCGACCGTCCCGATCGTGGCGCGGCATTCCAGGAGCACTGATCGCGTCTCGCCGGAGGGCAGCCGGACCTGGGCATATTTACCCTCCTTGGCCATCAACTGCGCCCCCACCCCGGCGCTGCGCACCATCTGCGCGCCGCGTCCGGGCTGCAGCTCGATCGCGTGGATCGTCGTTCCGACGGGGATCTGGCGCAGGGCCATGGCGTTGCCGGGTTTGATGTCCGCGCCCGGCCCCGAAACGATCACCGCCCCTACGGCGAGGTTCACCGGCGCCAGGATGTAGCGCTTTTCACCATCCGCGTAATGGATGAGCGCGATGCGCGCGGAGCGGTTGGGATCGTATTCGATCGCCGCCACCTTGCCGTTGATGCCGTCCTTGTTGCGCTTGAAATCGATGATGCGATACTGCCGCTTGTGGCCGCCGCCGATGTGGCGGGCGGTCAGGCGGCCCGTGTTGTTGCGGCCGCCGCTCTTCTTCAGAGGCTCGAGCAGCGACTTCTCCGGCTTGGTCTTCGTGATCTCGTCGAAGCGCGAGACCGTCATGAAGCGCCGGCCGGGAGAGGTGGGCTTGAATTGACGGAGAGCCATCCTACACTCCCTCGAAGGCCGTGCCGAGAATACCGCCCAGCTCCTGGCCTTCCTTCACGGTAACGATTGCTTTTTTCCAGTCCGCCGTCCTGCCGGTGCCGCGCCGCGTGCGGCGCTCCTTGCCGCGGACATTGAGCGTATTGATCTTCTCCACCTCGCACTTGCCGAGCTCTTCGACGGCGCGGCGGATCTCGATCTTGTTCGCGTCGGGCGCCACCTCGAACATATACTTGTTCTGCTGCTGCGCCCGCGTGCTCTTCTCC
>Ga0170475_106088151_pt1 | contig 22727 bp, 29 predicted proteins | sample Soicark_Litter_5_FD_111474 | JGI IMG/M metagenome (GOLD analysis project Ga0170475, IMG submission 111474) | Avena fatua rhizosphere microbial communities from Hopland, California, USA. Combined Assembly of 48 SPs
AGAAAATCGTTTACGCTTCTTCTATTTTTTTACGAAAGGAGGACCCGTGACCGAGTCGGCATATCAAACCAAGCTGATTCGGAGATTGAAGAAAATCTTTCCCGGTTGCGTGGTTCTCAAAAACGATCCACAATATCAACAAGGGATTCTTGATCTAACGCTTTTATGGGAAAGATGCTGGGCTATGCTTGAGGTAAAGGCCTCTGATAAGGCTGAGAATCGCCCGAATCAAGCATTCTATGTTGAGCAACTTGGCCGGATGTCGTTTGCCGCATTCATCTATCCTGAGAATGAAGAAGAGGTTTTGATTGCGCTTCAAGAAGCATTCGCATCTTGAGGGTCAGCACGCATTCCTAAGTCCTAGTACGTATCATTGGATCAATTATGATGCTGAAAAACTCGAGTATAGATATAAAGCATTGAAAGCGGCACTTGAGGGGATGGAACAACATCGTTATGCTGCCATCGCAATCGAAGAACGGGAGTTCCAGGACGATGAGTCCACCACTCTCGGGATGTACATCAATCAATGTATCCAGTATCGCATGTATCCAGAAGTCGTACTTTATTACTCTCCGAATGCTTTTGGTACTGTTGACGCTATCCACTTTGGCCATCGTCGATTGCGTATATCGGATCTCAAGACGGGTATCACGCGTACTTCGGAACATCAACTAGAAATTTATGCGGCCCTATTCTTTCTCGAATATGCATATGATCCGTTTGCTTGCCGGTCAATTGAGCTACGTATCTATCAAGATAATGAATGTCGAGTGTATATCGGAGATCCATTTGTGATTAGAGCAATTATGGATAAAATTGTATTCTTCGATAAACTGATCAACGCAATGCGAGAGGAGGAGTCATAGTGATTTTGACAGAATCGCAATATTTGGCACATTATGGCATCCTTCGCAAATCAGGCCGCTATCCGTGGGGTTCTGGAGAAACTGTAAATAAACGTAGTAAGTCGTTTCTCGATATTATTGAGAAGCACAAGCAAGAAGGCATGTCTGAGGCGGCTATCGCTAAGCTTTACTCGGATCCTCCAAAGCATCCCTTCACAACTACTGATCTGCGCGCGCTTAAGACGATTTCAATTAATCAACTACGTCAAAGCAAGATTAATCAGGCTGTTCGTTTGAAGGAAAAGGGTTTGTCCAATATTGCGGTTGGTGAGCGGATGAACCTTAACGAATCGTCTGTTCGTTCTTTGCTGGCTGCGCATGAGAAGGAAAATAAGGATATCCTGCAGTCTACTGCAGATATGCTTAAGCGTCAAGTTGATGCTAAGGGTGCGATTGATATTGGCACTGGTGTTGAGCGAGATCTGCCATTGAGTAATAATCCTGCAGCTGGTATTGGAATTAGCTCGACTAAATTCAATACAGCAGTTGCTATCCTGAAAGAGCAGGGTTACGTAACTCATACTGTTGATGTGAAGCAAATTGGAACGGGCAAGTTTACAACTCGAAAAGTTCTTGCTCGTAAAGATGTTCAGTGGAAGGATTTGGTCAAAAATCCAGATTTGATCAGACCAATTACTGAACATTCTGATAATGGTGGTCGTCATTGGGATGGTGGTTTTCAACCACCTATACACATTTTATCCAAGCGTGTTGCAATTAGATATGCTGAAGATGGTGGCGCTAAATCAGATGGTGTGATTTATGTTCGTCCTGGAGCTAAAGATTTGGATATGGGAAAGTCTAGCTATGCTCAGGTACGAATTTCGATTGATGGAACACACTATCTTAAAGGCATGGCCGTCTATAAAGATGATTTGCCAGTTGGTACGGATCTTGTATTCAATACCAACAAATCAAAAATCGGTAATACCAAGCAAGATGTAATGAAGAAGCAATCTGACGATCCAGAGAATCCGTTTGGGGCTGTGACTCGTCAGCTGTTGGATAAGGACGGTAAAGTTAAGTCGGCTATGAACATCGTCAACGAGGAAGGTGATTGGGACAAGTGGTCTCGTAATCTTCCTACGCAGATGTTGTCTAAACAACGTCCTGATGTAGCTCAAAAGCAACTTGATGTTACTTATGAACGCCGTCGTAGAGAACTCAATGCAATCAATGAGCTTACCAATCCGGTGATCAAGCGGCGTCTGCTTGAAACGTTTGGCGATGAAACCGATTCGGCAGCTGTGCATCTTAAGGCAGCAGCTATGCCTAGACAGGCAGTTAAAGTTATTCTGCCGATTACCAAGATCAAAGAAAATGAGATTTATTGTCCTTCTTTGCCCGATGGCGAGAAGGTTGCACTAGTTCGATTTCCACACGGTGGAACGTTCGAGATTCCACAAGTTACAGTGAATAACAGAAATCCCGAAGCTAGAAAGACTATTGGTTCTTCGGCTCGAGATGCAATTGGCATTCATCACACTGTGGCTGAGAGATTGTCGGGTGCCGATTTTGATGGTGATTACGTATTGGCAATTCCTAATCCAAAGGGATCTGTACGAAGCACACCACCGCTAGAGAAATTGAAAGGCTTTGATCCGAGGTCTGAGTATAAGCCATACGATGGAATGAAGACGGTAGATGGCGGAACTTGGAATGCTCAAACTAAGGAAGTCGATTATCACGGTAGACCGCCTAATCGTTCAAATATGCAGCACAAGATGGGCGATGTTTCGAATCTGATTACGGATATGACAATTCAGGGCGCCAATTCACAAGATTTGGCTCGCGCTGTTCGTCATTCAATGGTCGTGATCGATTCCGAAAAGCATTTTCTTGATTACAAGAGTTCGTATCAAGATAATGGCATTGCTCAGTTGAAAGAAAAATATCAAGGTAGAGGCCCTACTGGCAGATTGGCCGGAGCTTCAACTTTGATTAGCAGGGCTTCCCAACAGACACACATTCCTGAACGTAGAGCTCGTCGTGCCTCTGAGGGTGGAGCTATTGACCCTACAACGGGTCAAAAAGTCTTTGTGCCAACTGGTCGATCGTATGTGAATCGTCAGGGTCAGACGATTATGATTAAAGAACGTCATGCTCGTCTTGCCATTACAGATGATGCCCGTAGACTAATCTCTAAGACGCCTACTCCGATTGAGAATGTTTATGCTGATCATTCGAATAGGCTAAAGAGTTTGGCTAATACGGCTCGTCTTGAATCTCTTAAGACGGGTAATCTTAAGTATGAGCCCAGTGCTAGAAAAGTATACGCACAAGAGGTTGATTCTCTTAATGCAAAATTGAACATTGCGCTTAAGAATGCCCCCCTTGAAAGACAAGCCCAGTCTCTAGCAAACTCCATCGTTTCCCAAACCAAGGCCGCTAACCCCGGCATGGATAAAGATGATTTGAAGAAGCTCCAGTTTAGAGCTTTGGCTGAGGCTCGTGCTAGAACTGGTGCTGGTAAGCAACGTATTGGTAGTCCGGGCTATGAGATTACCCCTCGTGAATGGCAAGCTATTCAGGCAGGTGCTATCTCCACCAAGAAGCTAAATGACATCCTTGACAACGGTGATATAGATGCTATTAGGAGGCTGGCCACACCTAGGACTAAGCTAGTCATGACATCCGCCAAGCAGGCTAGAGCAACACAGATGCTTGCTGATGGCTACACTCTGGCTGAGGTAGCTGATCAGCTAGGTGTGGCGTTGTCTACCTTGAAGTCTAGTGTCTATGCACAGACAGGTAGCAATGGCTGACACAGCAACAGATGATAGAACTGAATGGGCGTTGACGACAGTAGACAATCCATTCGATCCCTTCACACAATGGGATGAGTGGTATTCATTTGACGCCCGCCATGGGTACCACACACCAAGCTTCCTTGCTAGAGTTGCACTCACATCCGACGACCTGTCAGATGCTGATCAAGCAATAGCAATTCAATCTGCGATCGATGAAATTGTAAGAGAGAATGTGCTAGGGATCTATAGGAAAGTTTCAAGAAGGCCCTAGGGGGGGAGGGGTCCGCAAAATTCCCCCCCCTCTTTTCATCGCCCGGCTCTCAAAAATAGCCCCGGCGGGCACTTTTCCACAAACTAACTTAGTTTGCGGTGGAGAAAACTCCCTATAAGGAAAGGAGAAGTGGTCTATGGCCCGGCGAAAGTCGCAGGAAGTTTCGAAACGGCGCCGCCGGCCGGCTACTTCTTCGGAATTCCGCGAGCAAGAACTGGCTTCGGCGGCTTATGATCTCGCAGAAAACCAGATTCTGTCTGGTACGGCGTCGTCTCAGGTGATCACGCACTTCCTCAAGATGGGTTCAACGCGTGAACGACTAGAACAACAGCGTATTGAACATGAGAATCAGCTGCTGGAGGTCAAACGCGATCAGATTCAGAGTCAGCAACGCATCGAAGAGCTCTACATAGACGCAATTCGGGCTATGCGCTCGTATGGCGGTGCAGACGAACAAGTTGTCGACGCTATCGCCGAAGATGTCGAGGATTAGGCGCTATTCCGAGCTTCGGCGTTTGTCAACCTTCGAAGAGCGCTTCCACTACCTAAAATTGAATGATCAGGTGGGTGTAAAGACGTTTGGTTTCGATCGGTGGATGAATCAAGAGTTTTACCACTCACGAGAGTGGCGTAGTGCTCGAGATAGGGTAATTGTACGCGATAATGGCTGCGATTTGGGCATTCCAGGCTATGAGATTCAATCTGGATTGCTGATTCATCACATCAATCCATTGACCGAATTGGACATTATCGAGGGGGATTCTTGGATTATTGATGCCGAGTATTTGATTACTACATCACATGCTACGCACAACGCGATTCACTATGGGGATTGGAGTTTACTCCCTAAGCCGTTTGTCGAACGAACTACTGGTGATACTACCCTCTGGTAAGGAGAAATCGTGAACAGCACACCGCCCGATTCTGCTTCTGAGACTGTTCAGAGCCCTTCGCAGCCCAGCACCTCTGATACGCCGGGTACGCCCTCCCCGAATGTCGATCCGGGCACTTCCGATACGCCTGGCCAGCCCGCACCCGGTACGCCGGTGCCTGGCTCGGCTACGCCGGCTCCGCCCATCACGCCGGATCAGCCTGGCGCGCCCCAGGAGCCCGACGGCGAGCCTGACGACACGGAGTGAGCGCGCATAGTCCGCTGCTCTGGCGGCCACTTTCGCGTGGTATGTTCGGCTGTAACGATGTAGAAGCCGCACAACGTGGTCTATGGCGAGCAGCCGATGATCTGGGCTACACTTCGAGCAATGCCAGAAATGGTAATTTCGGAGCTGAGACAGCCTCTGACGTAGCCAAGTTTCGGAGAGCGACGGATACTACCGATGATGGCACAAGCGACCAGATTGGAGACCATCTATGGTCGCTGCTCTGGCCGTATATTGATGATCTTGGACGTACATTGTTCTGCAATCAGCCGCTAGCTTGCCCAAATCCAGTACCCAAGGCTAAGAAGCTGTCGATTTCTTATAACGATACCTCCAAAGGAGTCGAAGCAATCCAGCGTGCACTGTGGCGCGCTTTGCCTGACAGTGAGAATCTCAGGAATGGTAGTTATGGAGCGGGTACCTCCAAGGATGTAGAGACTTTCCGTAAGTTGTACGTGGTCAACGCTGGTGATGATGGTAGATCAATCGGCGGGGAACTGTATAATGTTCTCACCCGCTGGTTCGATGATTCTGCGCGTAGATGTGTTGCGCAGTGGAATCCGGATGTAGAGCCAAAGCCTGAGCCTGCGCCCAATGTTGTTATGGAGCGGACTGTTCTGACCGCTCTGAGACAAGAAGGCTATCAAGAAGGGCGCGCCAATGCTAGCAAGTACGGTCAATGGTATGGAATGGACCATGTTTCTTGGTGTGCCGAGTTTGTGAGCTGGTGCGCTGAGCAGAATGGCTCGTTTAGCTTTGAACGAGGCCATCGTTATGCCTATTGTCCGTATATTGTAGCTGATGCCAGAGCTGGTCGTAACGGTCTCAAAGCAGTATCGGCAATAGAGGCCAAACGTGGTTGTATTGCTCTCTATGATTGGGACGGCGATGGTATTGCCGATCATATTGGACTAATTGTCCAAGGACCTGGTAGAGGGCAGTCTTTCTATACGATCGAAGGCAATACTTCATCCAATATGCTGGGTCCACAATCGAATGGCGATGGTGTTTACCAGCGTACACGGTATGTTGCAAATGTAGTTTGCTTCGCTACCTTTACGTAAATTCAGTTCTACAAGGAGGTGATCATGGCAACACCGCCGCCCACGCCCCAAACACCCGATGAAATTCGTGGTCCAATCGAGCTGACTCATAATAAAACTCGTGACGATCGAGAACAGCAGTATGTCGCTGCTCGGGTAGCTCTTGAGAATGCCTATCACGCGGATCTCAGAACTATTCAGGCAGCTAAGGAAGCAGCACTTGTGGCTGCTGGGCTAAATCCCGATGGGGGTGTTCCTCCAACATTTGACGGGATGCCGTAATTTTTATCTATGTGAGAAGAAAGGGGGTGGAGAATGGACCAAAGTATTCTCAGAAGTACCAAGAAGGTTCTTGGTATTCACGTTGATGATGACACGTTTGATCTTGACATCATCACATTTATTAATTCTGCCCTCTCTGCTATTCAACAACTAGGATTGGGGCAGGGGTTTTTCATTGTGGATGATACTGCCGAATGGCAGGAGATTGTCCCCGATGAAAGACTGCTCGGACTGATCCGAACTATTGTGTATCTGCGGACGCGGATGTTGTTCGATCCGCCAACTACATCATACACACAGAGTGCGATGAATGCTCAGATCGAAGAACTTGAGTGGCGTCTCAATGTATGGCGCGAAGACACAGGCTGGGTGGATCCGTCTCCGTCGGAGGCAGCATGAAGACAGAGCAAGAGATTGGTCTAGAAATTCTTGAGCATTTTGGCGTCAAGGGTATGCACTGGGGTATTCGTCGAGAAGAGCTGCGAACGGCTTCTGCAACAAGGCGGGGCGCCAAAGAAACCGAACGAAGAATTAAGCGCGCACCTTCCCCGGTGCGAGTTGTGGATACCATCGGTTCGAGCAGCGTCAGCAAGACGAAACTGAAAGCGGTTGGCGGCGAAGATCATCCTGCTCATGAGGATGCAATCAAGGTTGCTGCCGCCCGTCAGAAGATGAAGAAGAGTGGCATTCATACTCTTTCGAATGCTGAGCTGCAACAGATGGCTGCCAGAATGAATCTTGAATCTCAGGTTCATTCTCTGAATTCTCGACGTAAGAAGTCCATCGGTCAGGGCTTTGTTGATGCTCATCTGGCTAAAGCTCAGCAGGATCCATTTGGGACTGTGATGAAGGCTCATAAGATTGGTAAACAGGTAAAGAAAAACACGGCAGTAGGTGCAGTAGCAGCCGTTACTAGATAGGAGGCATAGTGGCGCTGTCCAATACTGCTGTGCCAATCTATTATGGACAGTTCCGCAACGCTGTCGTACAAGGCTCGATCCCGGTTAATCGAGAAGTCTCATTGGAGATGAATCGGATCGATGCGCTGATTGCCAATCCGAATATCTTTTATGATGATCAGGCGGTGGAGGGTTTCATTCGTTTCTGTGAGAACGAATTGACGCTCACCGACGGGAGTGACCTCCACCTTCTGTTCACCTTCAAGTTGTGGGCTGAACAGATCTTCGGCTGGTACTACTTTGTCGAACGATCAGTGTATATTCCAAGTGAAAATGTACGCGGTGGTCATTACGAAAAGCGAACGATCAAGAAACGTTTGACCACGAAACAGTATCTGATTGTTGCGCGTGGTGCAGCTAAGTCGATGTATGCTTCGGCAATTCACAATTACTTCATGACTGTCGACACATCGACGACGCATCAGATTGCGACAGCGCCAACCATGAAGCAAGCAGAAGAGACGATGTCTCCGATGCGAACCGCTATCACGCGCGCGCGTGGACCACTCTTCAAGTTCCTCACCGAAGGCTCTTTGCAGAACACGACTGGCTCGAGAGCATTGCGAGTGAAGCTTGCATCAACAAAAAAGGGTATTGAGAATTTTCTCACTAACTCTTTGTGTGAAATTCGTCCGATGGCCATTAACAAGCTGCAGGGTTTGCGGCCTAAGATCTCGACAATCGACGAATGGCTATCGGGTGACATCCGTGAGGATATTGTTGGTGCAGTTGAGCAAGGTGCATCCAAGTTGGATGATTATTTGATTGTCGCTATCTCGTCAGAGGGTACCGTTCGTAACGGATCTGGCGATACAATCAAAATGGAACTTGCGGACATTCTCAAGGGTGAATACCATGCGCCGCACATTTCGATATGGCATTATAAACTTGACGAAGTTGAGGAAGTTGGCGATCCGGCTACATGGCTCAAGGCACAACCCAATCTCGGCTTGACCGTTACCTATGAAACTTACCAATTGGATGTCGAGCGAGCCGAGAAAGCTCCAGCTTCGCGAAATGATATCTTGGCCAAGCGGTTTGGTATTCCGATGGAAGGTTACACGTATTTCTTCACCTACGAAGAAACACTACCTCATCGGCCTCGGGATTTCTGGCAGATGCCTTGTGCTCTTGGTGCAGATCTCTCGCAAGGGGATGATTTCTGTGCCTTCACATTTCTCTTCCCATTGGGTGGCGAAAAATACGGAGTAAAGACGCGAAGTTATATTACAGAGCGGACCCTCTTCTTGCTCCAGGCATCGATGCGACAGAAGTATGAAGAGTTCATCAACGAAGGCTCTCTTCACGTCATGCCAGGTACAGTGCTCGACATCATGGAAGTATATGAAGATCTAGATGCATTCGTTATTGCATCGGAATATGATATTCGAGCTTTGGGCTATGATCCCTACAATGCCAAGGAGTTCGTTACTCGCTGGGAAGCGGAGAACGGACCGTTCGGAATTGAGAAGGTGATTCAAGGGGCCAAGACCGAATCTGTGCCACTTGGTGAATTGAAGAAATTATCAGAAGATCGTTATCTTATTTTCGATCAAGCACTGATGACTTTCGCGATGGGCAACGCCATCACGATGGAAGATACGAATGGCAATCGTAAGTTGCTGAAGAAACGTCAAGAAGAGAAGATTGATAACGTGGCAGCTCTGATGGACGCTTATATTGCATTTAAAGCAAATAAAGAAGCGTTCGAATGATCTCTCGAATGTTCTACGCACCGGGTGATTGGTTAGCTGAGCGATCCACTGCTCGCCAACGCAGAGCTCTAGCAGCTTGGGCTCTTATCATCTGGATTTTCCCAGGGCTACCGTTGTGGTTATATTTTCGTAATACACTTTGGTTTGTAGGCTTTATGTCCATAGTTGCGCTTTGGTGGACAGGCTGGACTACGGTAGCTGCAGAAACACCCGTCGAACGAGAGGAGAAGCCATAGTGCCTATCAAGCTGCAAAAGACTCGTCAGGCTATTGTTATTTCTGGAGAGTCGGTTGATCCTTTGATCACACTCGAACGACTTGAACTTTTCGACGAGTTGGGGAATCCATTCTCCGCTGGTTCTGGTGGTGGTTCAGGTCCACCTGGCCCAAAGGGCGATAAGGGTGATGTTGGCTCAGTTGGTCCAGTTGGCCCAGTTGGCCCAGTTGGCCCAGCCGGTCCGGAAGGTCCAGCCGGTCCAGAAGGTCCACCCGGTCCAGTTGGCGCAGATGGTGAACCTGGTCCACCTGGTGCTCCGATTGTAGCATATTGGGGTACTACCTGGGATAACGTACAGGGTTATTCCGCAGGCGAAGGTATTGAGTATCAAGGTTCGACCTATGTGGCACTTCAAGATGTTGCACCTGGACAACCGCCACCCGATGATCCTAGCTCAGGCTCGAATTGGCATCTAATCGCAGCACATGGTCCACCTGGTGCAGATGGAGCTGTTGGGCCAAAAGGTGATCCGGGTGATCCGGGTGATCCGGGCATTCAAGGTGTCAAAGGTGATACTGGCGATGTAGGTCCCCAAGGACCTCAGGGCATTCAAGGTGTCAAAGGTGATACTGGCGATGTAGGTCCCCAAGGACCTCAAGGTATTCAGGGTGTGCCAGGATCGCAGGGGATCCAAGGACCACAGGGTACAGCTGGAGTACCTGGTATGGTCTGGCGCAATGATTGGTCAGCTGCTACTGCCTATGCGATTAACGATGCTGTCTATTCTAACGGCACATCGTGGATTGCTCTAGCTGCTAACACTAACAGCCTGCCTACTGGCTCCAATGCTAACTGGCATCGCCTCGCTCAAGGCTTTCGTTATCGTTCGGGCGGCTGGACGGCTGGTCAGACTTATGCACTAGATGATGTAGCGACCTATGCCGGCGGCGTCTATATTTCGCTAGCTGACTCTAATACTGGCAATGTACCCGATACCACACTGGCTAAGTGGCAGGTACTTGTTCCGCCTCAGCCTAGCTCTTTCATGCTGATGGGAGCCTGATATGCCTCTCGTGCGCAAGGTACTTGGCCAATCGAGACCTGTAGCCGCGGCTGAGACAACGATTTACACTGTCCCTGCGGCCACTTCGACGATTGTCTCAACGTTGACCATTGCTAATGATGGTGTAGCAACTACTTTCCGAGTGCGTATTTCTCCAGCTGGAGCTGCCAGTGCTGCAGTACATGATCTCTTTCCTACTGGCGCACCAATTGGACCAAATCAGCTTATATCACTGACAGCTGGTCTTACACTAGCTCCCACTGATGTGGTTCGTGTCTATGCGGCCGCGGCTACATGTACTTTTCAACTTTTCGGTGAGGAAAGTTCATGAGTCTGGAGTCGTTGCCAGCTGCTGTGCAGCGCAGCCTCATTTGGACGCCACTACCATTTGCTACTCAATGGCAAGATTACGCAGTACCTTATTCTCCGTGCGGCTACACGCTTGATGCCTATGGTGTAGTGCATCTACGCGGTTTGGCTAGCTGGAAGGGTAATCCGGTGGGTACGGCTGCGAGTATGGCAGCAATCACTATTTGTACACTGCCAGTAGAAGTTCGCCCGATTATTTCTCGACCTTTCCTACAGCCACAGTCGGGTTCAATAGGGCCAGGATCAGCGCATGTCTATGCCTTTACTGACGGTTCTATCCAACCGTTTTCGATTCTCATTTCGCAGAATACAGCTGTTGGTAGTTGGGTTTCGCTGAACGGCATGTATTGGCAGGTTGGTGGATGACTCTTCAAACGCATCCGGCAGGTTATCTACCGCCTTGGTATGGTACATCGCCTCCGCCTAATCCAGTTGATGGACAAGAATGGTTGACGCCAATTCCTGGCGGTGTTTATAGTGGTTTGTGGCGTTTCCGTTGGAGCGTCACCTATTCTCATTGGCAATTCGTTGGTGGTCCTCCATGGGCTGATGTTGGACATGATTACAATAATACTAATGTGCCTGCTACATTCTGGCCCATCGTAGGTGCTTTTCCAGCTTTCACAGCGCCACGTGCTGGCGAGTATTTGTTTGATTTTGGTGGTAGTTTGGGTGATGGCAATGGTACGCTAGCTGCTACTGTAGAAACATTTACTTTTCAGATGTCACTGAATGCTGCAGCTCCAAGTGGCAATTATATTGCAGCGAATGTTACCGGTACTTGGCAATCTCAGGCGGCAGCTGGTTGTACAGCACTCATACTAGCAGCTAACGATGTGGCACATTTGCGAATCTCTACCAATATTGCTGGTAAGAATATGACTGCAGCACAGATGTTTTTGAAAGTTATCCCGTTCTACGTAACGTGAACATATAAGGGGGTGATGAGTGGCTAAGCTCGGGGACAGGTTGAAGCACGCCTGGAATGCATTTACGTCTACGACTGATAGTACGCGCGAGGGCGGGCGCGGGGAATACTGGTCTATGGGCGGCCGTCCTGACCGTCCCCAGTTGTATATTTCAAACGAGCGTTCAATCATCTCCTCAATTTATACGCGAATGAGTATAGATTGTGCTGCAATCAATATCCGTCATGTGCGAACAGATGATCAAGATCGATATCTCGAAGACATCGATAGTGGTCTCAATAATTGTTTGACATTGGAAGCAAATATTGATCAAGCAGCACGTCACTTTCGTCAAGATATTCTGATGACACTGTTCGATAGAGGTACTGTAGCTATTGTTCCTGTGGATACTACTATCAATCCATTGACTTCTGGTGGATACGACATTCAGACACTGCGTGTCGGTGAAATTATGATGTGGTATCCACAATTTGTACGAGTCAGTGTCTACAATGAGAAAACTGGCTTGCGCGAAGAGGTCACACTACCTAAATCGATGGTGGCAATTGTAGAGAACCCACTGTATTCGGTGATGAATGAGCCGAATTCTACTTTGCAGCGATTGACTCGTAAACTGAGTCTGTTGGATACTGTCGACGAGCAAAGTTCTTCGGGAAAACTTGATCTTATCATTCAGCTACCGTATGTGATCAAGTCGGAATCACGGCGTACACAAGCCGAACAGCGTCGTAAAGACATTGAGTTCCAGCTTAAGGGTAGCCAGTATGGTATTGCCTATACAGATGGAACTGAGAAGATTACTCAGCTTAATCGCCCAGTTGAAAATACTCTGCTTACGCAGATAGAATTGCTGACTAATCTGCTGTACGTGCAGCTTGGTTTGACACCAGAAGTAATGAACGGCACGGCTGATGAAGCAACGATGTTGAATTACATCAATCGCACTATCGATCCTGTCGTGTCTGCAATTGTCGAAGCTATGAAACGGACATTTCTTACTAAGACTGCTCGTACGCAGAAGCAGTCGATCATGTATTTCCGTGATCCGTTCCGGCTAATCCCACTGGGTGGTCAAGGTGGAATTGCCGACATTGCCGATAAACTGGCTCGTAATGAGGTTATGTCGTCGAATGAGCTACGTCAGGTGCTGTGGCTGAAGCCATCGAAGGAGCCGAAAGCTGATCAGTTGGTCAATTCCAACATGCCACAAGCTGATACTGGAATTCCACCAGCAAATGGTGGTCCTCCTGGAGATGCTACGGCATTCAATGATCAAGTACAGGCAGCCTTGGCCGAGGCAAATAAAGCACTGGGAGTGAATGGTGCGTCTCCCACAGGATAAACCATCGCTGACTCATGCTATGCCAGCGACTTATGATCCAGTAAAGGCGCACGAGTATTATTTGCGAATGCGAAAGCTGCATCCTCGTCAGCGAGGAGCACTTCGACCGACTAGTAGCCGTACGGGACCTACTCGTCCAACCACTCCTATTCATCCTGCTGCCGCTGCCCAATTGGCTAGACAACGCCAACAGGCAGCTGCTGCGGTTAGATCGCTTGAAACAAAGTTGTCGGAACTAAAAGACGCTCTGAGCAGAAAGAAAGCCGCGTTGAATCGCGACAAGAAAGCTCAGAATGCCAAGTTGACACCAGCTGAGAAGGCTAAAGCAGCTAGAGACGCGAAGAAGTATCGTCAGAAGCATAAGCAGGAGCTCAAGACGAAGGCTAGACAGCGCGGTAGTGCAACTACCAAGAGTGTGATCAATAATCCCAGATCGGGTTCTATTAGACAAGTGGAGGCCGCAATCCAGACGGTTCAAACGGCTCTGACTGCAGCCAAGGCACGTCAGCAAGCTCTCGGTTGAGAGCCGAAGATCATAATTGAAAGGATAAAGTCAAAATGGGAGAAAAGTCCCACCTGGTCTTCGGTGATCTCACACCGGAGAACAGTCTGATGCACTCCGCGGTTGCTGTCAAGCCTGATTTTAGTGGCTGGGCAACAAAGGTGAATATGCAGTGCTCGGATGGGCGCACCATTCTTCCTGGCGCATTTGCGCATCAGGATAAGTCTCAGGTGCCGCTGGTCTGGCAGCACGGGCACAGTGAACCCAGCAATGTTCTGGGACACGCCGTCCTTGAAAGCCGGGACGAAGGGGTCTATGCCTTCGGATATTTCAACGATTCCGAGCAGGCGAAGAACGCAAAGATCCTGGTCCATCACAAGGACATCACATTCCTCTCGATCTTTGCCAATCAGCTGATCGAGAAGGCCAAGCAGGTCTCGCACGGTGTCATTCGTGAGGTCTCGCTGGTGCTAGCGGGCGCCAATCCGGGTGCCCTGATCGACAATATCTAGCTTCAGCACGCCGATGGCGATTTGGTCACGATCGAAGACGAAGCCGTGATTTACACCGGCGAGCTGCTGAAGCATGGGGATGAGTCGGACGATGAAGATACGGATCCGGAGGACACAAAAAAGACAGATGACGAAGGTCCTTCGGTCCAGGACGTCTATGACAAAATGACCGACGAGCAGAAGGAGGTCGTCCACTATATGGTGGGGGCGGCCATCGAGACAACGGCAATCCCCAAGCCGGATTCGGAGAAAGACGCTGATGCAGTAATGCACTCCGATTCGGAGACCCATGAGGAGGGACAGCGGACCATGACGATGAATGTCTTTGAGCAGAAGAAGAAGCCGGGTTCCGAGGAGACAAAGACTCAGCTGTCGCACGACGATATCAAGGGAATCGTCGCTGACGCCACGCGGATTGGCTCCCTCAAGGAAGCTGTCAACAACTATGCGCTCAAGCATGGCATCACCGATATCGACATTCTGTTCCCGGATGCTCGGACGATCACGGGTACCCCAGAATTCGACTCCCGTCGCGCCGCCTGGGTCAAGGGCGTGCTCGACGGAACCCGGCATTCGCCGTTCGCCCGCATCAAGTCGGTTGTGGCTGACATCACGGTCGAGGAAGCCCGCGCCAAGGGCTATGTCAAAGGCAATCTGAAGAAGGAAGAGTTCTTCGGACTGGCCAAGCGGGTCACGACTCCGGCGACGATGTACAAGAAGCAGAAGCTGGACCGTGACGACATCGTCGATATCACCGACTTCGATGTGGTGGCCTGGCTCAAGGCTGAGATGCGCCTGATGCTCGATGAGGAGCTTGCGCGCGCGATTCTGATCGGCGACGGACGAGCTGTCGACGATGAGGACAAGATTAAGGATCCGGCGGCTGCGCCCGAGGGTGCCGGTATCCGTTCGATTCTGCACGATCACGATCTGTATGTGGCCAAGATCGAAGTCAACCTCGAGGACGTCGGCTCGAACCCCTCGGAGATGGTTGACACGATTCTGCTGAACATGGGTGTCTACAAGGGATCGGGACAACCGACTCTCTACACGACACTGCCAACCGTTACCCGGCTGCTGCTTGCCAAGGATTCGCTGGGACGTCGCCTCTATCGCACAACCGCCGATCTGGCCGCAGAATTGGGCGTTGCGGGAGTTGTCACCGTCGAGGTTATGGAAGACGAAGAGGATCTGCTCGGGATTATCGTAAACCTTGCGGATTACACCGTTGGCGCAGATCGCGGCGGCGAAGTTTCGATGTTCGATGACTTCGATATCGATTACAATCAATACAAGTACCTGATCGAGACGCGTGTCTCCGGTGCGCTCACCAAGATCCGCTCGGCAATCGTCATCAGGAATACCGGCGTTACGCCCACTCCATAATGGCGAGATTCCACGGTAGGGTCGGATACGGTGAGTCGACAGAGGTTTCTCCTGGAGTATTTGTCGATGCAATCGTAGAATATTACTACTATGGCGAGGTGATTCGCACTAGTAGACAGCTACGCCCCGGAGAGAACGTGAATCCTGATCTCCTGGGTAGTAATTCGATCAGTATCGTGGGTAATGAATATGCATTGGAACATTTCTTTTCCATTCGTTATGTGGAATGGGCGGGGGAACTGTGGACGGTAGTAGACGTCGAGGTGCAGCGACCCCGCCTTATCCTCCGTTTGGGGGAGGTGTACAATGGCCCAACGGTTGCAGCTCCAATCACTCCTTGAGTTGATTACACCGCGTGTATATTTCCAACCTCCGCCCAATGTTACGCTTGAATACCCGTGCATTGTTTATGTACGTGATGGTAGCAGACCAGAATTTGCGGAGAATGCTCTATATTTGCATACTAAACGATACATGGTGACGGTCATCGACCGAAATCCCGATAGTAGTTTGCCAGACAAGGTTGAAGAGTTGCCGTTGTGTAGATTTGATCGTTTCTTTGCAACGGAGAATCTCAACCATTATGTCTTCAACCTCTTCTTCTAGGAAAGGATATTCATGCCACCTCTGGTTTGGGATGAGACCGGCGACCGTCTGTATGAAACCGGTGTCGATCGTGGTGTTCTTTACATCCCCGACAACGCAGGTGTCTACGGTCTGGGCGTGGCCTGGAACGGTCTCACCACCGTTACCGAGTCGCCCGCGGGCGCAGAGGCAAATGCACAGTACGCAGATAACATCAAGTATCTCAACCTTCTGTCGGCTGAGACGTTTGGTGGCACGATTGAGGCGTTCACCTATCCGGATGAGTTCGGTCAGTGTGACGGTACGGCCGAACCAGTGGTAGGTGTGGCGCTTGGTCAGCAGGGCCGTCACGTGTTTGGTCTGTCGTATCGCACCCGACTCGGCAACGATCTCGAGGGTGTCGACCACGGTTACAAGCTGCATCTGATCTATGGCGCTCTGGCTGCGCCGTCTGAGAAGGCCTATGCCACGATCAACGATTCGCCATCTGCGATCTCGTTCTCGTGGGCTATCTCCACTACCCCAGTGACAGTCACTGATTACAAGCCGACTTCGCTGATCGTGATCGATTCGACGGCAGTGGCTCCGGCAGATCTGGCGGCTTTGGAAGCAATCCTTTACGGTGGCGTGGCAGTCGCACGCCTGCCTCTGCCCGACGAAGTTATCACTATTCTGACTCCTGGTCCATAAGGATCTTGGATGTGGCTGCTCGGAGTTGCAGATGTAAGCCCGTCGATATGGGTCGCTTTCTTCGCACTTATAGCAGCTATTGTTAGTCCGCTGATCACGTACATTGCGGCGAATCGAAAGCTTTCTGGTAAAATCAGCACTTCTGAAGCTGAATCCCTCTGGGCAGAAAGCGCATCCATTAGAGAAGATTACCGCACGCGTCTTGATCAAGCAAATAAAAGAATTACCGATCTCGAGATGCGATTTACTGAATCAGATCAACGTGGTAACGAATTGGAACGACAAAATATCGAATTGATCTCAGAACTATCGCGTAAGGATCGAACTCTAGAGTCTGTTCGAGAGGAGAATGTAGAACTTCTTAAGCAAGTTTCGATGCTCAAGCGGACAATTCGAAAAATGCTAGGTTCTATAGATATACCACCAGAATTCGAGGAAGAGTGAAGGAGAATAATGAGCCAGTAGCTGATGAACTGCGACGGCGTCTAAAAGTTCTGCTATGGGCTACATGTATTCTGTACGGAGTAGTGATTGTGATTGGTGGTTTTGGAATTTGGACCAATCATCAACAAAATGCCCAGGTACACAATGCACTCTGTACTCTTTATGATGATATGCAAACAAGAGTCAATGGCACAAAAGATTACCTCTTGAGACATCCAAATGGCTTTCCTGGAATAACTTCGGCGACTCTGGTTAAGAGCATACACGATCAGGAACAAACCCTGGAAGCATTGAGTGGTCTAAATTGCAATTAAAGGAATATTATGGCAAATCCTGATTTGATCGTCTTTGATTCGCATGTGAATAAGCCCGGCAAACAGTTCAAGTACCATAACAAGCAGGTTGAAATTCGGAAAGGTGCAAAGTTCGGTTCGATTGTGGTCACAGGTGGTACGTTGAAGATCGCGGGCGAGATCGATATCGCTGAGATCGTCGTAGACGATCCCCGTGACGCAGAAGGAAAGTGCGCCGATGGTTGGTGGCTTGGTGGTGTCAGCGGGTACATTGGTTCGATCAGCACATGGCGTTCGCAGCGAGACATGGGCAAGATCGGATCTGAGACTCACGATTTGACGATCGATAAGTGGTACGGTCGCGCAGTAAAGCTCGAAGATACGGACTTCCCGCCCGGTCATCCTCCCCATCGTGACGGCATCCAGTGTATGTCGGGGCATCGGATTACTATCGTTGAAGCCGATGTTATAAACGACATTCCCGGAGCTACTAACGGCGGCATTTTCCTGCAGCCGAACAAGGCCAGTGATGATGTAGATCAGACTGATCCAACACTGGTGACAGATTTCGTCCTGCTTGGTGGCACGATCACCTTCCCGAATTCCGCTATCAATCTCGGCTATTGCACTAACTGTGGCGCACGCAATACCACACTCAGAGCACAGCGGCCTTTCCGTGTCGGTCAGGGAACGATCAATCCGATCGATGATCACAATCTTAAGGTTCTGCTTGACATCTAAGGAGCCAAGGAATGCTCACTATTCGAATTTCAGGAGTTGAATCCTTTGATGAAAGTAGTCAAGAATTCACTACTCAAGGTGGAACAATTTTAGAGCTTGAGCATTCTTTGTTTTCTCTGTCAAAATGGGAGTCAAAACACGAGAAACCATTTCTTGGGCACGAATCGAAAACTTCCGATGAGGTCATCGACTATATAAAATGTATGATAGTGTCCTCTGAAATCCCGGAGGAAATTTTCTCCCAACTGTCTATCGACAATTTTGAAGAGATTTACAAGTACATTGACGCCAAGATGACAGCAACTTGGTTTAGTGATCAACCGGGCGCTCCTAAATCTCGTGAGATCATTACATCTGAATTGATTTATTACTGGATGACAGTATTCAACATTCCTTTCGAATGTGAGAGTTGGCATCTCAATCGTCTATTCACTTTGATTCGAATCTGTAATATCAAGCAGGCTAAGCCACAGAAGATGAGTCGTGGTGAACTTGCTGCACGCAATCGTGCATTGAACGCCCAGCGCAAGGCGCAATTGGGCACGAGTGGATAGAAAGGAGGCTGTGTGACTGCTCTTGTTTGGGACGAAGCAGGCGATCGTCGATATGAATCGGGTCTCGATCGCGGTGTCCTATATATTCCAGGCCAGCCGGCTGTCGTTTGGAACGGTTTGGTGTCAATTATTGAAACTCGTTCGCGAGAAATTAAGTCGTATTATCTAGACGGTGTCAAATACCAGGATCATGTAATTCCGGGAGATTATTCGGCAAAGCTAACTGCATTTACTTATCCAGATGAGCTAGATTTGCTAGTGGGAAATGCAGAACTGGCTCCGGGGGTCACAGTATATGATCAGCCGACCAAAACGTTCAATCTGTGCTATCGCACAGGCGTTGTCAATGACATCGTTGGCTTTGATTTTGGCTACAAGATTCATATTGTTTATAATCTAAAAGCTGTACAATCTGAATCTTCGGCTGAAACAATAAGCGAAACGATTTCGGCTAATCCATTCGAGTGGGATCTTACGGGCGTTCCGATTTATCTAGATGGTTTCCGAGCTACTAATCATCTTTCGGTATACTCGCGCAAGATGGATCCGATTGCTTTGCTTGGTCTTGAAAATCGCCTGTATGGTACCGCTACTGAGGATGCGAGTCTGCCAACATTTGGCGCCCTCGTAGATCTGGTTACCTCATGATCAAACTATCCACTCGAGGATCATTCACTAATCTAGATGAATTTCTCAAGCGGATGCGGACTCAATCATATTTGAAGCGATTGGAAAAATTCGGAGCACAGGGCGTAGCCGCTTTGCAGGCGGCCACACCTGAGGAGACTGGCGAAGCTGCCCATGCCTGGAGCTATGAGATTATTCATCGTTCTGGATATTTCTCAATTCAGTGGTTGAACACGAATACTGAAAATCCTGGTCATGTTCCAATCGTTGTGCTGATCCAGTACGGACACGCTACTAGGACCGGCGGCTATGTGCATGGGCTTGATTTCATCAACCCAGCAATGCGTCCGATATTTGAGCAAATTGCAGCTGATGCCTGGAGGGAGGTGACTAAGTAATGGCAAGTATCGACGAACGTATTGTTGCTATGAGCTTCGAGAACAGCAAGTTCGAAGCTAGTGTCGCAGCAACAATGGGTACGTTGCGCAAGCTAGACTCTGCGATCCGAAACATCGGACATACCAGTGGTCTCAGCCAGATCGAGACTGATGCCAATAGAGTCACCCTCACCGGGCCAATGTCAGCCTTGGATAAACTAAAGGCTAAACTGAGATTCAGTAGAGATGCTCCGCAGGCATTTGGTGAGTTGGAGAGTGCTGCGGATAAGGTGGGATTCACTGGGCCTAATACGGCCTTGGACAAGCTGAAGCAGAAGCTGGGCTTCCCTGAGGCTCCGGCAGCATTCGCCGCTCTCGAAGGAGCATCTAACAAGATTTCATTCGGTGGCGTTTCGCGCGCCATCAGTGGTATTAGTGGCCAATTCGGTAAGCTACAGGTAACGGCAAGCATCGTTTTCGCCAATATTGCCACGCAAGCGGTTGCGAAAATTGGTAACTTGGCCAAGAGTATAACTTTGGATCCTGTCATACAGGGCTTCCAGGAATACGCAACCAATCTAAACTCGATCCAGACGATTCTGGCCAACACGCAGGACTCTGGCGGTAATTTGAAAACCGTCAATGCAGCCTTGCAAGACCTTAATCGATATTCGGATCAAACGATCTACAATTTCGGTCAGATGGCTCGCAACATCGGTACCTTTACGGCTGCCGGTGTTCGCTTGAAGCCAGCTACTGAATCAATCAAGGGTATAGCCAACCTGGCGGCTTTGTCTGGGTCAAATTCTGAGCAGGCCTCTACGGCCATGTATCAGTTGTCGCAGGCTATCGCTGCGGGTAAGGTTGGCTTGCAAGATTGGAACTCGGTAGTCAACGCCGGTATGGGTGGCGCCGTCTTCCAGAAGGCGCTAATGCGTACAGCCCAGAACATGGGTGCGCTGAAGAAGGGCGCCGTCGAGATTGACAAAGCCACTGGTAAGGCTACGATCAACGGAAACTCGTTCCGTGAGTCGATCGCCTCGAAGCCTGGTCAGAAATCGTGGCTGACATCAGATGTGCTGGTCAAGACGCTGACGCAGTTTACAGGCGATCTAACCGACGCTCAGCTCAAAGCGCAGGGTTTCAATGATCAACAGATCGCGGCGATTCAGAAGACGGCTCAGACGGCTAGGCGAGCTGCGACTGAGGTTAAGACACTTAGTGGCGTCTTCGATGTTGTCAAGGAGTCGATTGGCTCTGGCTGGTCGAGTACCTTCCAGCTGATATTTGGCAACTTCAATGAATCAAAGAAGACGTTTACGGATCTGTCCAACTTCATTCAAGGATTTGTCAGTAGGACATTTAAAGCTTTTGATGGCGTTCTGCGACAGTGGAAAAGACTTGGTGGTCGGACTGAACTGATCAAGGGCATTAAAATTGTCTTTGATGATCTGCTTCGTATTCTCAAACCGATCCACGATGCATTCCGCGAGATCTTCCCAGCTAAGACTGGTCGAGATCTATTTAGAATGACTCAGAGCTTTACTAACTTGATGAAGGCGCTCAGGCCGAGTAATACAACAGTAAAAGAGATTAAGCGTATATTCGCGGGATTCTTTGCTAGCTTGCAAATTGGCTGGGCTATCATCAAGGGTGTACTTGGAATCTTCAGAAATCTATTTGATTCGGTTAGCAAAGGCTCTGGTGGATTTCTCGATTTCACTGCCGGTATCGGTGATTTCCTAGTTCATCTCAATCGAGTTTTGATTAGGGGTGGCGCGCTCAATAGATTCTTTGAGCGTCTAACTGGCATTCTCAAGGCACCGCTCAAATATATCAGAGAAGTAGCTCACGCTATTGGCGATCTCTTCGGTAGTGGTGATTCTGGCGGGCTCGATAAGTTTGCCGGCTCGATGGGTGATCTGAACAAAGAACTCAACCCATTCGGTAAACTTGTTGATATAGCAGCTAGAGCATGGGACGGCTTTACCAGAATTATGGGTAGAGTCAAAGCTGCCATATCGCCGTTGCTCGATGAGATTGGCAGTGTTGTTGCTAATTTCGGATCGATTGTCGCTAATTCTATCAAGAATGCGGATTACAACGTTATATTCGGCGCTATCAATACCGTCTTGATTGCTGGTATAATTGTAGCAGTCAAGAAGGCACTTGGCGGTGGGCTAAAGGTAGATTTCGGTGGCGGTGTCATCAAGAACATCAGCGCAATGTTCGAGACATTGACCGGTAATCTCAAGGCGATGCAACGCAATGTTCAGGCTAAGACCATCTTTGCTATCGCAGCCGCCCTAGCCATTTTGGCAATAGCAATTCTCATTTTGACGACGGTTGACCCCAAGAAGTTGGCTGCAGCTATGACGGCTCTGGCTATCGGCATGGGCGAACTGGTTGGGGCGATGGCTCTCTTGAACAAGGCCTCTGGTGGTTCGGCTTTCGTTCGAATGCCATTCATTGCCGGTTCGTTGATTCTGCTAGCTGGTGCAATGATCTTGCTGGCGTTTGCAGCAAAGATATTTGCCAGTATGTCATGGGAAGAGATTAGCAAGGGCATGGCGGCTGTAGCAGGAATGCTAACTGGAATTTCCGCTGCCACTAAATTGATGAACGGCCCAAGATTGATAGCTACTGGCATAGCATTGCTACCCATTGCTGCGGCACTTGTCATATTGGCAGGAGCAGCAAAGATATTTGCTACCATGTCTTGGAAAGATATTGCCAAAGGTCTCGTTGGAATTGGTGGTTCCTTGTTGGCAATTGGAGCGGCACTACAAGCCTTCCCGCCGACTGCGATATTGATGGGACCATCTCTGCTGCTAATTGGTATTGCGCTGAATATGATAGCTGGAGCAGTTCTAGCCTTTGGTAAGATGGATCAAAAGACCCTGGCTAAGGGTATACTTGCTATTGCTGCAGCATTGGTAGTAATTGGCTTGGCGGTCGACACGATACCACCTACTCTAGCTTTGCAGGCAGCTGGCTTGGTTATTCTAGCGG